>Ga0256405_10012846_pt1 | contig 10231 bp, 10 predicted proteins | sample RumenRJG_02DNA_FD_189096 | JGI IMG/M metagenome (GOLD analysis project Ga0256405, IMG submission 189096) | Bovine rumen microbial communities from Lethbridge, Alberta, Canada - RJG_02 | ecosystem: Host-associated > Mammals > Digestive system > Stomach > Rumen | place: Canada: Alberta... | reverse complement strand
CGAAAAATTAAACATTAAACATTAGATAATATGACTGACGAGAAAATCATGGCTACTATCAAGCCTGACGGTGAATGCTGGCAGCCGGAAATCGAGAAAATGCCAAGAGAGCAGCTGGAAGCGCTGCAAGTGAAGAAACTTAAGGAGAGCATCAAGGTTGCCCTGCAGTCACCATTCTACAAGAAGCGTCTGGGCGACCTCGGCATCACTGCCGATTCCATCAATTCATTGGCAGATCTCCGTAAGATCCCCTTCACCACGAAGCAGGATCTGCGCGACAACTACCCCTACGGCCTCGTAGGTAGGAGTCTCGACGATGCCGTCCGTATCCACTCTACTAGCGGAACCACGGGTAATCCCTGTGTCGTGGTCTATTCCGAGCACGACATCTGCTCATGGGCCAACATGATTGCCCGTAACCTCTATATGGTGGGTTGCCGCAAGAGCGACATCTTCCAGAACTCTTCAGGTTACGGTATGTTCACTGGCGGTCTGGGCTTCCAGTATGGTGCAGAGTGGTTGGGAACGATGACCGTTCCTGCTGCAGCCGGTAACACCAAGCGCCAGATCAAGTTCATCAAGGACTTCGGTACCACCGTGCTTCATGCCATTCCCTCATACGCCATCTATTTGGCAGAGTGCATTAAGGAAGAAGGTATTGATCCCAAAGATCTGAAACTCCACACGCTTTGTATCGGAGCCGAGCCTCATACCGAGGAGCAGCGTCGTCGTATTGAGCGCGTGCTGGGTGTCAAGGCCTACAACTCGTTTGGTATGACCGAGATGAACGGTCCTGGTGTCGCCTTCGAGTGTAAGTATCAGGAAGGTATGCACCTCTGGGAAGACAACTATATCGTGGAGATCGTCGATCCTGACACGCTGGAGCCTGTGCCCGATGGCCAGATGGGAGAAATGGTGCTCACTACCCTCGATCGTGATATGATGCCAGTATTAAGGTATCGCACGCGCGACCTCACCCGCATCATTCCTGGCGAGTGTAAGTGTGGACGTACCCACCGCCGTATCGACCGCATCAAGGGTCGTACTGACGATATGTTCATCATCAAGGGTGTGAATGTATTCCCGATGCAGGTCGAGAAGGTGCTGGTACAGTATCCTGGTTTGGGCAGCAACTATCTGATCACCCTCGATACTGTTGGTGATAGCGATGTGATGACCGTTGAGGTGGAACTCGAAGGACTGGATACCGACATCTATCCCGATATGCAGAATATGATTAAGGACATCCAGGCAGCCCTGAAGAGCGAGATCCTGCTGAAGCCTCAGGTGAAACTCGTGAAGAAGGGTTCACTGCCTATGAGCGAGGGCAAGGCAGTCCGTGTGAGGGATTTAAGAGAAGGTAGAGGATGAAACAGTGGCTCGCAGCTTGTCTGCTCCTATGCATAACCAGTGTCTGCTCTGCCCAAGAGTTGACACTGCGTGATGCCTTCCGTCAGATGCCCGACTCGGTGATGCCTACACTCACGCAGAACAACCGCCTCGACTGTCTCGACTTCCTCGATGCAGGGATGAAGGCAGAGGTCAGGAACCGTCTGGGAGGCATCAGTGTGATGACAGCCCTGACGCCCGACAGCCTCTCACTGCAGGTGAGTCCGGCCCTGCGGGTGGATATGCTCCTGCTCCCGTTGGCAGAGCCCATCGACACGGTGGACCTGGTGATTGTAGTAGGGGAGACCTTCCTCGTGGATTCCATCTACGGCGAGACCACACTCCGCTATTTCACCCCCACCTGGCAACCGATACCCGTTCCGCCGTTGAGTGAAAGTCAGCAGAAACGGATCGCCGGATTCAGTTTGCAAACGATCCTTAAATGGGGCGACGAACTTATGAAAAAAAGTTAATATCAAGATCTAAAATGATAACAAATGTGCTTTTAATGGAAAATTTACATATATTTGCATCGTGTTTTTCATGGTATTAGATTATTAAGGTTAATTAATGAATCTTATTTATCGCGAGATAAGTACTTTTCAAACTCCATGCGCAATACAAATCATTTTTTGTAATGCGAGTGGTTAAAAAAAAGGGAACCTGAGAAGGTTCCCTTTTTACGTAGATTCCATGCGTGTTACGTCATATTTCCTAGTACACGTAGGAAATATTATTTCTACACCTACAAAATAGTTTTTCTACGTGTAGGCGTAAATGCCCCATAAGGCACGAAGCAAACGAGGCACGTAGCTCGACTATCTCGACCCACGTACCTCGCGCCCCTCGACCTACGTAGTTAGCTGTGTTACAGAAGATATGTAATGGTCGTTCAATAGTCATGTTCAAGTCTTTCAGATAATTCTTTACCCCTATTACAAGGCTGTTGTAAGACCGTTACATGGCTGCTGTAATGCTCTTACAAGGCTTCTGTAATGGTGTTACAGGTCTGCTGTAATAAGTACTTGACATGCATAAGGCGCAACTAAAATTAAAGTAAATAGCATAAAACCGTGTTGATTTTGCAGCAAATACAGCAAAAATAGCCGTTTGTTGTCACCTTTTACCTTGTTGTTACCACCCGTAAAATGCTTGTTGTCAACAAGTTATTAGCCTGGTGACAACAAAACAATAAATACGGCGAAAAAAACTTTTGGAATGTGTTTTTTATTTGAAGGGGAATGTCATTTTGTCTTTCATTATTTCCCTGGCGGTCTCTTTGTCTAAGGTGAAGACGTGGTTCAGGATGCCGACGGAGACCATTCTGAGTTCGTCTTTGTAATTGATATACCCTATATTATATAAGGTGTGATCCTTGATGATCAGATTGGTCTTGAGATAAGAGTCAGCCATGTTGACGGTCAGCACGGTGCTGATGGATGCCAGTTCGGTGGTGAAGATATTGGTCTGCTTGTCCACCTCGTCGTTGACTACTTCTGACACGACACTCTTGATGGCCGCCATGTGGGCGTTGCGGTCAGGGCAGGTGGCGATGAGCACGCCAGCGACTACTGCTAAGAAAACGATCAGGAATATGAACTTCTTCATTTCTTTCTGTTATCCATGTTTACGGAGGTGAAACGGAATTCTGAGGCGTCGATAAAATGTACATCGTACTGTCCGGCACGCTTCTCAATATAGTCTTTCTTCATCTTGGCGTATTTCTTCTCGATGTCCTTGCGGGTGAGGGCCGACACCACGACAACGGTGCGGTTCTTGAAACCGAGGCTGTCTGTACAGAAGTTACGCAACTGGTATGAGTAGTTGCTCTTGCCGGCGAGAAACTTCTTGGGCGTGAGCCATACGCTATCTACTTCCTGGATATCTGTGAAGAAGACGATGGAGTCGGTGAAGGAGGCGGCGAATCCGAACATATATGCCTTAGGCACTACACGGTTCTGAGCCAGAGTGGGCACGATAGCCACTGCCGCCAGGAGTAAGGCAGCGAGGGTGATGTGTCTGATGATTTTCATTTATCCTAAATATGTTTTTAATGTTTTATTCTTTGTACATGTGCGGAGTTTGCGGATGGCTTTCTCCTTGATCTGACGGACGCGCTCACGGGAGAGGTTGTATTTCTCGCCGATCTCCTCAAGGGTGAGTTCCGTCTGGTTGATGCCATAGGAGGCCTCGATGATGTTGCGTTCACGTTCATTGAGTATGCCCAGGGCCTCCTGGATCTCCGACTTCAGCGACTCTTCAACGAGGGCCATGTCGGTTGTGGGCGTGTCGTCGTTGGTCAGGACGTCGAGCAGACTACTGTCCTCATCGCTGGTGAAAGGTGCATCTACGGATACATGTCGTCCGCTGATGTTCATGGCCTCGTCGATCTTATCCTCCGGCAGGTCGATGTTGTCGGCAATCTCTTCCACCGAGGGGCGACGCTCGTTTTCCTGCTCGAACTTGTTGATCTCCCGATTGATCTTATTGACGGAACCAACCTGATTGAGCGGCAGTCTGACGATACGGCTCTGCTCGGAAATGGCCTGCAGAATGCTCTGACGGATCCACCATACGGCATAGGAGATGAACTTAAATCCCCGTGTCTCATCGAAACGCTCGGCAGCCTTGAGCAAACCGAGATTGCCTTCATTGATGAGGTCGCTCAGCGTGATGCCCTGATTCTGGTACTGCTTGGCCACTGATACGACAAAACGCAGATTGGCTCGCGTGAGCCTTTCCAACGCTTTCTTATCACCATTCCTGATTCGCTGGGCGAGTTCTACTTCTTCCTCTGCCGTCAGCATCTCCTCCTTGCCGATCTCCTGGAGATACTTTTCAAGGGAGGCACTCTCACGGTTGGTGATTGATTTAGAGATTTTAAGTTGTCGCATTATAATTCCGTTTTTTAGCCAATTTGCAAAAGTAGGGCATTTTTCTGAAACTACCAAAAAAAAAGCCACGAAATTTCAAATTCGTGGCTTTTTTCCTGTTTTTTCGCTTATTCGTTCTGCAAGGGCACTGCGAAATAGCCTTTCTTGCCAGTGGGATAGATACCCTGGATGTAGAGCACGGGCTCCTTGCTGGTAGAGGCTTCTTTCACGACATCCTGCAGGTCGTCGATGGTCTTGATACTCTGATCGTTAACCTTCTGGATGATGAAGCCCTTAGGTACGCCGGCATCCTTCAGTTTGCCACCGCTGATCTTCATCACTTCGAGTCCGTAGCCGATATTGAGCTGTTCCTTCTGGGCGTCGGTGATGGCACGGAAACTACCTCCCAGTACGTCGAGGTCGGCATTCTTCACCACCTTCGTGTTACCCTGTTCGTTCTTCAGTGTAGCGCTCACGGTGTGGCTCTTCTTGTTACGCAGATAGGTGAGGCTGACCTTGTCGCCAGGACGTTTCTTTGCGAGGATACCCTGCAGTTCACCGAACTTGGTGACCTTCTGACCATCGACTGCTGTAATGACATCACCTTCTTTCAGACCGGCTGCCTCTGCAGCACCGTCTTCAACCACCTTGGCTACGTAGATGCCCTCCATCGTACCGAGATCCACTTCCTTGTCCTTCTCCTTCTCAGCATCCACGAAGTTCTTCACGTCGGTGCCCTGAATACCGATCATGGCGCGCTGTACGTTACCAAACTGCTTCAGGTCGTCTACCACCTTGTTCATGATGGTGGTGGGGATAGCAAAGCCGTAGCCGATATTCGAACCCGTCTGTGAATACAGCATGGCGTTGATACCTACCAGTTCACCACGGGTGTTGACAAGGGCACCACCTGAGTTACCCTGGTTGATGGCGGCATCGGTCTGGATGAACGACTCTACGCCGTTGGCACCGAGGGTACGGGCCTTGGCAGAGATGATACCTGCTGTGACGGTGTTGTTCAGTCCGAGGGGGTTACCTACGGCGAGCACCCATTCGCCGACACGTACTTCATCGCTGTTGGCAATGGTGATGGCGGGCAGGTTCTTTCCGTCAATCTTGATGAGGGCCAAGTCGGTGGTCTTGTCGGCACCGATCACACGTGCGGAATATTCTTTATTGTCTGTCAGACTGACTGTCAGTTCGTCAGCACCATCCACCACGTGGTTGTTGGTCACGATGTAACCATCGGCTGAGATGATCACACCTGAACCGGCTGCGGCACGCTTCGGGGTCTGTACCTGACGCTGGCGTTTGCCGCCGTTGTTGCCCTGACCACGTCCGAAGAAACCTCCGAAGGGATCGGAGAAGAAGTCCTCGAAGGGATCATTGTACTCGACGGTCTGGATCTTGGAGTTCTGCACCGACTTGATATACACCACAGAGGGGAGAGCCTTCTCTGCTGCGTAAGTCAGATCGACAGGTTGTCCGGCAGGAGCTGATGATACAACGGGAGCGGGAGCAGTAGCTGTAGCGGCGTTTGTGTTGGAGATGGCTGCTACAGAAAGAACTAAAGCAACGACGCATACGGCGGGGGTTGCTACATTTACAATCTTTTTCATATTCTCATTCATTTTATTATGTATTTAAATTCAACATGGGCAGCTAGGCTGCGTTAACTCACTCGCTGTTTGACGGTGCAAAGATAGGGGCAAAATTCGGTTTACTGACAAAATGTCGTGAATATTTGTCCCAATTTAACAATTTTGCCAAGACGCTTAACGGGCATTTGCGATTAACACTTCAAATCTTAAATTAATGACAAATTTAAGAGTTGATGCCATTTTTAGTTGAATATAATTAGTTATCGATACTTTTTGCATTGCAAAAGTACTCCTTTTGAAAAAAAAAGAGTACTTTTGCAGCCGAAAGCACTGTCACGGTCTGTCGCTGGTGTCATCTAGGCACAAGAGGAAAGTCCGGGCAGCACAGGGTACCCCACTTCTGAAAGTGGAAGCTATTGGTGACAGTAGGTAAGGGCAGAAGAAAACAACCGCCTTGCTTCGGCAGGGTAAGGGTGAGAAGGTGGTGTAAGAGACCACCAGCCGGTGGGTGATCATCGGGCTGTGTCCGCTGGGGGCTGCAAGTTCGCGTATACCGTCGTCTGAGAGTTGCCCGCCCGATTTACGATGGAGGGTAGAACGCTTGAGCTATGGGGTGACTCATAGACTAGATAAATGACAGACGCCATCCGCAAGGGTGGTACAGAACCCGGCTTATAGGGACAGTGTTTTCTTTTTTAATTGAATGAAGCGTGAAGAGTGGATTCTTTCATAATGAGATTGTGCGGAAGGCGATTCTGACGGTCCGTTTCTTTACCGAGAAACGGGTCATGGCAGAGGCTGCTGCCCTGACTTACTCTTCGCTGTTGGCCATGGTTCCCATCCTGGCAGTGGTGTTTGCCATCGCTCGAGGGTTCGGCTATAACAAATATATCGAGAAATGGTTCCTCAATTCATTGTCGTCACAACCTGAGGCGGCCAATGTCATTGTGGGCTTCGTGAACAGTTATCTGGTACATATCCAAGGGGGCGTCTTCCTGGGTGTCGGTCTAATCTTCATGCTCTATACCGTGCTGATGCTGGTGAACAACATCGAGGAGACCTTCAATCAGATCTGGCAGGTGAACAATGCCCGTCCGATCATGCGTTCCCTGGCCAACTATCTCGCCATGTTCCTGCTGTTTCCCATCATCATCATCGTGTCGATGGGTCTTTCCATCGTCATGACAACCCTTGCTGATAAGATTGATGATATCTTGGTGCTGGGGCCTGTGGTCAGTAAGTTGCTTGACCTGTCGCCCTCCTTGCTGCTGTCGATCCTGTTTATCATCCTCTACGTGTATATGCCCAATACGAAGGTGCGGCTCTCGTGTGCCATCGTACCAGGTATCCTGGCTGGTCTGGCCATGCATGTGCTGCAGTTGTTCTATATCTACGCGCAGATCTGGGTGACGGCCTATAATGCCATCTACGGTTCGTTTGCGGCCCTGCCGTTGTTTATGCTCTGGGTGCAGTTCTCATGGACCATCTGCTTGTTCGGGGCGCAACTGACCTACACCAACCAGAACCTGAACCGTATCGGTATCAACCTGGAGCCGATAGAGATTCATCCGAAGATCGACATGACGGATGATGAGAGAGGCCCTGAGGCGACGAAGATCTATGCGGACAACATAGACTCCCTATAATCAAAGGATTTATTTGCGGGCCAGTTCCCAAAAGGCAACAGCAGCCGCTGCAGCCACGTTGAGGGAATCAACCTGGTGAGACATCGGGATGCGGATCACATAGTCTGCATCGCGGATGGTCTGTGCGGGGAGACCATCTCCCTCTGTACCCATGATGATGGCGAGTTTCTCAGTTTGCTTTAACCGAGGATCGTCTAAAGCGATGGAATCGTCGGTTAATGCCATGGCGGCTGTGGTGAAACCGAGGTCGTGAAGGGTGGCATAATCATCGAGCCAAGTCCAGGGCACCAGGAACACACTACCCATCGAGACGCGTACAGCACGACGGTTCAAGGGGTCGCAGGCATTCCGCGTGAGCAGGACGGCATCGATGCCTAAGGCGGCGGCAGAACGGAAGATGGCACCGATATTCGTGGTATCCACCACACCGTCGATAACCACAATCCTACGGGCCTGCCCGATGACATCGGCTACGGCAGGCTCAGGCCGACGCTGCATTGCACAGAGTACCCCGCGTGTCAGGGTATAGCCCGTGAGTTGCGCCAACAGTGAGCGCTCTCCTGTATAAATAGGTATATCTCCGCACTTCTCGATGATATCTGCCGCATCCCCCGTGATATGCTTCCGTTCGCAGAGTAGGGCCTGTGGCGTATAACCTGCCTGCAAAGCCACACGGATCACCTTCGGACTCTCGGCAATGAAGATGCCACGGGAGGGATCGAGCCGATTCCGCAACTGTGCTTCGGTGAGTGAGGCGAAGATTGCCAGACGAGGGTCGGAGAGGGTGGTTATTTCGTGAATCATTCGTCAGTAGCAGGTTTGGTATAGAAATCGATGAGACGGATGAGGGCGCGCCGACAGACCAGACAGAACTCGGGTTCCTCGTTGGTGCGCATCCGACAGTTCTCGTAGCCGCGCCATACACCATTCATGAGATAGCCGCCACCCTCGATGAGACCAGCCTTACCTTCTTTAACGAGATCCTCCCATTTCCCGATGAAACGGTGCTGGGTGGTCAGATTCGGTTCCCAGGGCTCTGTGTCGGCAAAGTACATCGGGTCGTCATTGCCATAGGCATACTCATCGCCCAGACCGCCGAAGGAATGGCCGAATTCATGTACGACGACTGGTAGGAAGTGCTTACCTCCCGTATAACTGAGGTTATAGGAGTTGTAAATGCCGCCACCGCCGTAGTGTTCGGTGTTCACGAGGATAATAATATGCTCATAGGGCGTACCTGCCAATACGTTGTGTAACTGCTTCAGGTGCAGGGTAGTTAGATAGCGATCGCTATAGAAAGTGTCGAAGTGGGAACCGAGGGCTGTTTGTTTCCAGATGCCCTTGGCTGGTTCGCTGGTTCCTGATTCCTCCGATACCGATTTGAGGGCGATGATGTTGAAACGGTCCTGCATCGACTTGAACGGCTCGTGATGGAAAAGGGAACCGATGGCCTTCTGACAGTCGGAGATGTAATGGTCCATTTCATCGGCGGTGTATCCCTCCGCCACAAAGGCGATATGGATGCAGCGGGTGGTGTCGGCAGCCTGATGCAAGACTTCATAGGGGGTGACATCACACTGGCCTGCCTGACGGATCAGGATGTCGGTAGGCACCACGGTGTGCGTCATCGAAACAGCCGTTTCATCGTGGTAGTCGTAGAGTTCCACCGTGATTTCAACGGTGTCTTTTGGGAATGGTACGAGGAAGACATTCTCAAACGACTTCTTCGTGTGTTTCGCTTCGTCGGTAGATAACCATTCCTGGAAGAGGGTCGAGAAGGAATGGCGGAAGATGACCTCATCCTTTCCGTGAGGACGCATGATGATCTGTCCGTTTCCGCGCAGGGGCACCTCACAGAGATGCTGGCGTTTGCCATACCACCGCGGCAGGGCTACCAACTCATCCACATAGATGGCTGATTGTGAATGGTCGCCAGCAAACGTGTAGTCGAGTCGGAGGGTACGATCCTCGAAATAATCCGAAAAACGCTGTGCGCTTGACGATAAAGATACAAATAATAAAATGTTGAAAATCAATATCTTCTTCATAATGCGTTCATTAAATCCTTTACATAACTTCTACTCCAGTCACGCAGGTGGTGTTGCTCCTCGTCGTATTGCAATAAGTCGAGGTCGATTGCCACGATGCCATCCTCATTATGGGTGCGCCCTAACCGTTTCTCCGTCTCTTTCAGTACCTCATTCAACAAGTTCATACTGAAAGCTGTCGTCGCCCGGCAGAGTTGGTTGAGGTAAGGTTCCTTTCGGATGCAGTTGACGGGTTCCGTCCAGATGGCTGAGGTGAAATGCACCTCAGAGAGCAGTTGAGTCAACTGCGTCCTGGCCGCCTGCAGGTTCGCCTCCTGGTTCGAATTCGAGGCGAGACTGATGATAATTTGATGTTGTTTCTGAGTCATAACGCATGCAAAGGTAATGATAAAAGTAAAAAGGTAAAAAAGTAAAAAGGTAAAAAATGTAAAAAGGGCAAAAACTAACGGGATAAATCTTCTGCTATCTCCTTTTTTCTTTGTATCTTTGCACCAAAAGTTGTAAAAGAACTGCTATGCGGAGTTGACAAAATGAAAGAAAATACTTCATTTTTGTGAATTCTTGCTCAAAAATTTGGTCGAATGAAATAAAAAGTGTAATTTCGCAGCGTTTTTCAGAAACATGAACGTATTAACATTATAAAAATAACAATCAAAATGAAGAAGTACAACTTT
>Ga0256405_10012845_pt1 | contig 10232 bp, 9 predicted proteins | sample RumenRJG_02DNA_FD_189096 | JGI IMG/M metagenome (GOLD analysis project Ga0256405, IMG submission 189096) | Bovine rumen microbial communities from Lethbridge, Alberta, Canada - RJG_02 | ecosystem: Host-associated > Mammals > Digestive system > Stomach > Rumen | place: Canada: Alberta | collected... | reverse complement strand
TGAGGCAATACTGTGCACAAAGGAAGGAACGTTGTCAGATTCCCGTTCCTCATTTCACCAAGCCTGGCAGGAAAACCGCATTTCTATGACCGTATCGTTGAGTCATTAAAGAAGGATGAGCCATTCGAAATGTATGAAGATTCTTATCGCTCTTCTTTGAGTTTTGAAAATGCGGCACGCCTGCTGGTTGCCCTTGTTGAAAAAGGGAATCGCCATCCGATCGTCAATGTCTGCGGAGATAAAGATCTTTCCAAATATGATGTCGGCCTGATGGTCGCCGAAAGAGAAGGGCTCAATAAGGATCTGATCATACCGGTAAAGATGGGCGAGATCACTGTCGAAGGTTTCGTGACCAAACGTGCAACGAGTACGCTGATGGATAATTCTTTGCTTAAAGAAATACTCGGTTTGGAGTATGTTGATATTTTTGAAAGGCCGAAATTGAAATGAAGACTGTGATCATGGCCGGCGGAAAGGGGACAAGGATCTCCTCGATCGCTTCCGATATCCCGAAACCTATGATCCGCATCAACGATAAACCGGTATTGCAGCTGGAGATCGAGTCGTTGAAAAGACAGGGATTTACCGATTTTATCATCACGATCTCTCATTTGGGTCATGTCATCACCGATTATTTTGGTGACGGCTCAAAGTTCGGTGTAAATATCGAATACTTCAATGAGGAAAAGCCTTTAGGCAATGCCGGGGCATTATATGAATTGAAAAATAAACTGACGGAAGACTTTCTTCTGATCAATGGGGATGTCCTGTTTGAATTCGATGCCAATCGTTTTGTGAGATATCACAGAGAAAAAGGCGGTCTGGTCACTTTGTTTACGCATCCCAATTCTCATCCGTACGACAGCGGGCTGATCCTGGCGGATAATAATCATCTTGTCTGTCAATGGCTGAATAAGGAAGATGACAGACCATTATATTACAAGAACCGGGTCAATGCGGGCATCCATATCCTTTCTCCGGAAGTGCTGAAGGAAAGACCGGAAAAAGAAAAAATAGATCTCGACAGAGATGTTCTGAAGCCTCTTTGTACAAAAGGATGCATGTATGCCTATGATTCGACAGAGTATGTCAAAGATATGGGCACGCCGGAGCGTTATGCGCAGGTATGTGAAGATCTTCTATCGGGTAAAGTGGAACGCAGAAGTCTTTCCAACAAACAGAAAGCGATCTTTTTGGACCGTGACGGAACGATCAATACATACGTCGGTTTTTTGAGAGATATCGATCAGTTTAAACTGACAGAAACATCAGCAGAAGCGATCAGAATGATCAATAATTCCGAATACTTGACGATCGTCGTGACCAATCAGCCGGTCATCGCCAGGGGAGAAGTCAGTTTTGAACAGCTTGATGAGATCCATAAGAAGATGGAGACGCTTTTAGGCAGACAAGGCGCGTATATCGATGGCTTGTATTTCTGTCCGCATCATCCGCATTCCGGCTTTGAAGGAGAAGTGAAAGAACTTAAGATCGACTGTGACTGCCGCAAGCCGAAACCGGGCATGTTACTAAAAGCAGCCGAAGATTTCAATATCGATCTGAATAAGTCATTCATGATCGGCGACAGTGACAACGATATGGCCGCAGGTAGCGCCGCCGGCTGTAAATGTATTAGAATAGATAGAGACGGCGATCTTATTAAAGCCGTAAAACAAGCATTGGATCAATGAAAAAGATTGTAAAAAACGAGTTGGAAGAGCTCATACGAAGATATCCGCAGCTGGATGCCTGTAAAAAACAGATCGAAAAGGCATACCTTTTGCTTCAGAAGTCTTATGATGACGGTCATAAGCTTTTGATCGCTGGCAACGGCGGCTCAGCTGCCGATTCCGAACATATCGCCGGTGAGCTCATGAAGCGCTTCAAAATCACCAGACCGATAAACAAGGAACTGGCGGACAAGCTGATGAAGATCGATCCGCAAAGAGGAGAAAGACTCGTTAAGAATCTGGAGATGCCGCTGCGTGCAGTCCCTTTGACTTCACATATCTCCATTACGACCGCCTATATGAACGACGCTGATGCGACCGGAGTCTTTGCGCAACAGATGCTCGGCTTCGGTGATGAAGGGGATGTCTTTCTGGCGATCTCCACATCCGGTAATTCGGAAAACATCATATCCGCTTGCGTCGTTGCGAAAGCTTTAGGCATAAAAATCATCGGTCTGACCGGTGAAAAAGAATCCAAGTTATCAGAGTATGCGGATATCTGCATCAAAGTTCCGGAGACCGAAACGTACAAGATACAGGAACTGCATCTTCCGGTCTATCATGCTTTGTGCCTGATGCTGGAAAGCAATTATTACGGGAAATAGATTATGATCATTACGAAAACACCATTCCGGATGTCCTTCTTTGGCGGGGGGACCGACTTAAAGGAATTCTATGAAGAAAACGGCGGAGCCGTATTATCCTCTACTTTTGATAAATATGTTTACGTCACGGTAAGACATCTGCCGCGATTTTTTGATTATAAGAACCAGCTGACCTACTCAAAAATCGAAAGAGTAAAAGAGGTCGATGAACTCGAACATCCAATGGTCCGAAACGCAATGAAGCTGCTTGATATGCATGAGCTGATCATCAATTACGACGCGGATCTTCCTGCAAGGACGGGACTTGGCACAAGTTCTTCCTTTGCGGTAGGACTGCTCAATGCCTTTCATTCCTTAAAAGGCAAGCAGAAAGATAAAAGGACTCTTGCGGACGAAGCGATCCACGTCGAACGCGTCATGTGTAATGAAGCCGGCGGCTTGCAGGACCAGATCGCCGCATCCTACGGCGGCATGAATCGCATTGATTTTGATAAGGATGGTTATACGGTCAGACCGATCGGAATTTCAAAGGAAAGAAAAGAACGGCTGAATGACAATCTGATGTTATTCTTTACGGGCTTTTCCAGGTTTTCCGCCGATATTCAGTCTGATACGAAAAAGAATATCGGAAACAACACGAAACGTTTGTTGAAAATGAAATCGATGGTCGATGAAGCGGAAGAGATCCTTGTGAATGAAGAAAAAGATCTTGATGATTTCGGAAGGCTCTTACATGAATCCTGGATGCTGAAAAGAAGCACGGGTTCCAAGATCTCGACCGGACAGATCGACCGGATCTACGATCGCGCTTTGAAGGCCGGTGCACTTGGCGGCAAACTGTTGGGTGCCGGCGGCGGCGGTTTCGTATTGTTATATGTTCCGAAAGAAAAACAGGAAGCCGTACGGAAAGAATTGAATGAATTGTTGCTTGTACCGTTTAAATTTGAAGAAGAGGGGACGAGCGTAATATACTATGTACCTGAACATTTTGAGGTGGAGGAATAAAGAATGACTAGAGCTTTGATCACGGGAATTACCGGCATGGTGGGATCCCATCTCGCAGATTTCTTGCTGGAAAATACCGACTGGGATGTCTATGGTGTCTGTCGTTGGAGAAGCCCGTTAGATAACGTCGAACATCTTCTGGACAGAGTCAACAACAAGGACAGAGTCTTTTTTGATTATGCGGACCTTAACGATGAGATGTCTTTGATCACTGTGGTCAAGAAAGTTAAGCCGGATTACGTTTTCCACCTGGCTGCGCAGTCTTATCCTCTGACTTCCTTCAGTGCTCCGATCGATACACTCAACACGAACATTTTGGGCACCTGCCGTTTACTGGAAGCGATCCATCTGGTAATGGAAGAAAACGAAGGTTATCATCCGATCATCCATGTTTGCGCATCTTCCGAAGTATTTGGCCGCATTCCGGCAGATCAGAAACCGGAGAACGGTATCAATGAAGAATGCCGTTTCCATCCTGCTTCCCCGTATGCGATCTCCAAAGTCGGCACCGACTTATTAGGCAGGTATTATGCGGAAGCTTTCGGAATGACTGTCATGACAACAAGAATGTTTACGCATACCGGCCCAAGAAGAGGCGATGTCTTCCATGAATCGACCTTCGCCAAGCAGATCGCGATGATCGAAGAAGGTCTGATCGAACCGGTCGTCAAAGTCGGCAATCTCGAGTCTTTAAGGACCTATGCCGATGTGCGTGATGCGGTCAGAGCGTACTACATGTTAGTCACCTGCGATCCGATCCCGGGCGAATACTACAATATCGGCGGATCTTATACATGTTTAGTCAAAGATACATTAAATACATTGATCTCTTATTCGACGATGAAAGATCAGATCAAGGTCGTCACCGATCCGGAACGTTTAAGACCGATCGACGCGGACTTGCAGATCCCGGATTGTTCCAAGTTCAAGGCACATACGGGTTGGGAACCCGAGATCCCGTATGAGAAGACGATGAAAGATCTTCTCGATTACTGGCGTGAGAGAGTCAAGAAAGGAAAGTTCTTAACAAGATAATGCTGATCGAGTTTGTTAAACCGGATTTTGTATTTGAAAATGAAGCCGGACAGTTGAACCAGCTCGTTCATGATGGCTGGAAACAGGTCAATGCGATCTTTTCGGCCGGAAATTCCGTTCGGGGCGGTCATTATCATAAATACAACAAAGAGTGTTTCTTCATTCTGAAAGGCAGTTTCAAGCTGACTGTCTGGAAAGAGGAAGAAAAAGAAGAATACGAAATAAAGAAGGGTGACATGTTCATCATCCCTGAATATGTCTTCCATACTTTTGAATATCACGAAGATACCTATCTTGTGGCGATGTATAACGATGGTGTCGAGCTTGACGAGAACACCAAGGATATCTGGAATTCATAATGCGTTATCTTTATTATTGCAATTCAGCGTATCAGATACTCACGGTCATCAACCTGCACTGGCATAGAAAGTATGCCGGTTTTGAACATCTTCAGGATTATGATGCGGATCTCCTCGTGCTGAATTCTTTCAATGAGGCTGTCGAGATCGCCAGACTGGTAGAAGAAAACAAGATCTTCAATAAAGTTATGGTCATCGGCAAAGCATTCAATTCAGGCAGATTCCATTCCGTAAAGACAGTGATGGATCTGATCGATCCTTCTTTTTACCTGAAAGACAAGTATAAGATCGAAAGAAAAGATATCCAAAATAAGTATTCCGTGATCACTGCTCCGAAATATTCGACGGTTACTGCAGCGATCTGGAGATTGAACAGAAATGCGAAACTTCATATCCTTGAGGATGGCGCGGGAACATATTTCGGTTCGATGCGTCTGACCCCGGATTCAAAGTTATACCGCAGGTTTTACAAGACACTGAATCATGGACGGACATTTGAGGATTATGAGGGCATTTATCTCAATGATGCAGACCTGTTTACTGGCGTTCAGTCCGATAAAACGATCAGCATTCCGAAATACGATGCAAGCAATCTTGAATTGGTTAAGAAGATGTTTTCGGAATTTTCCGATTGCAGCGATGTGAAGGGCAAGAACATCTACTATTTTGCCCAATACCTGAACAACAAGGATATCAACGTCTTTATCGATTCACTGCTGGATTATATGCAGGGTTATAAAAAGAATGTTTTATATATTCCTCATCCCAGACATAAAGACGAAAAGACTTATGATCTGGATTATGCCAACAAGAAACAGATCTGGGAGCTGAAACAGCTGAATATAGACGATCTGGATGAAAAACTCCTGATCTCCATCCACTCAACTGCTTGTTTCACACCAAAGATCTTATTCGGAAAAGAACCTTACATCCTTCTGTTTTATAAGCTTTGCGATGACAAAGTTACTACGAGAAATGATCGTTTCGATCAGTTTATCGAGTCATTCAGAAATACATATTCCGACAAGACCAAGATCATGATCCCCGAAACGGTTGATGAATTCAAAGAATGCGTCAGGCGTTTTGCAGGCAAAGAACAGACATTATGAAAAAATCCAGAACACAGCGAGCATTTTTGAATGTTGCTTCCAGCATCCTCAGTGAGTTCATCTCTCTGGTATGCGGCCTTGTTTTGCCGAGGCTGATTTTAAGCAACTACGGGTCTGCGTACAACGGCATAACGCAGTCGATCACGCAGTTCATCTCATATATTTCTCTGATGAAAGCCGGGATCGGCGGTGCGACGGCTGTTGCTTTATACAAGCCTTTGGCAGAAAAAGATAACCGCAAGATCAGTGAAGTTCTTGCGGCAACGGAAGCATTCATGCGCAAGATCGCCCTGTTGTTCGCCGTATTTGTTGTCGTATTTGCATGCGTATATCCTCTGCTGGTATCGGATGAGTTCGGGTGGCTGTTTACTTTTTCACTTGTCCTGATCGTTTCGATCTCAACATTTGGCCAGTATTACTTCGGTTTTACTTATCAGATGCTTCTCAGCGCAGACCAGAAAGACTACATTACGACGATCCTGAATATCATCACGACGATCGTCAATACATTCCTTTCCGTTATCTTGATCAGAAATAATTTCTCGATCCATATCGTGAAACTGGGAAGCTCTTTGGCTCATCTGATCACGCCGCTGTCGCTGTACTTCTATGTACGAAAGAAATATAACATCATCAAAGGGATCAAACCGAACGAAGATGTCATACCGCAGCGTTGGGATGCGACAGCACATGAGGTCGCTTCTTTCATCAACAACAATACGGACGTCGTCCTGCTGACGTTCTTTACGAATCTGAGCGAGATCTCGGTCTATACCGTGTATCACTACGTCATCAGCAATCTGAAAAAGATCGTCACTCAGGTCACGGTCGGTTTCGGAGCGGCGTTCGGCGATATGTATGCAAGAAACGAGATTGATCTCATGCATCAGAACCTGAGCATCTTCGAATTGATCATCTATTCCTTCACTTCGGTCCTGTATTCCGTAGCACTAGTCATGATCCTGCCGTTTGTTTCGATCTACACCAAAGGTGTCACGGATATCGAATATATCAGACCCTTGTTCGCTCTGGTGACGGTCCTTGCCAGCATCTTCAATTGTTTCCGTATCCCTTACAGAGTGATCGTCATCAACGTCGGTCATTACAAGCAGACAAAAAACGGGGCGATCATGGAAGCGGTCATCAACATCGTCGTTTCGATACTCGGCTCCATATTCTTCGGCCTGATCGGTGTTGCGTTAGGAACATTATGTGCAATGATCTTCAGGACCTTGCAATATGCGATATACCTGTCTAAAAACATCATGTACCGTGATATCAAATATTTCATCAGACATGTATCCCTGACTTTTGCGATCATCGTTGCTGTTTATGCAATATCAAGACTATATATCCCTCAGCAGATGACCAACTGGTTCATCTGGGTGCTTTATGCTTCGATCACTACAGTGATCGCTATCGTTCTGACGGTCGGAACGGATTATCTGCTTTATAAAGATGACATGTTCAGACTGATCGATAAGCTGAAACGGAACTTTTTAAGGAAAAAGAACAAGAATGAAAAAGCTGTCAATTGAAGAATGCAGAAAGATCTCTTTGGATATTCTGACCGATATCGCCGATTTCTGTGAAAAAAACGGTATCACATATTTTCTTTCTGTAGGGACTCTGCTGGGTGCCATCCGTCATAAAGGATACATACCTTGGGATGATGATATCGACATCATGATGCCCCGGCCTGACTACAAAAGGCTTCTGAATGAATATAATGGCAAATACAAACTGTTGAAACCGGAAACGGGACTGCTTTATTATGCAAAGGCATATGATCCTTCGACCGTAAAATACGAAGCGAAAACGGACTACAAAAAGAACAAGGCGATCGGCGTAGACATCGATATCTTCCCTTTGGACGGTATCGTCAATGACGAAAAAGAGATCGAACGTCTGTATAAGAAAGAATGCTTTTTGGAGGCTTTGTTACGTCTTTCCAATCAGCCGATCTTTATCAAAAAGAATCCGATCAAATGGATCAACCGTATCATTCCCCGCATCATCGGAAGCAGGAACCTGGTAAGAATGATTGAAAAGAACGCTCAGACGTACGATTATGAGACAAGTGATTACGTCATACGGATGCGTTATTCGCCAAACGGTTTCACCGGAGCACTTCCCAAATCGGTGTTTGAAAAAGCATACGGAGAATTCGAGGGACATACCTTCTGTATTCCAAAAGGGTACGATCAGTTTCTTACCGCTTTTTTCGGAGATTACATGCAGATACCGCCGGAAGATAAAAGAGTGACGCATATATTTGAATGTTACAGGATCGATGATGAAAAAGATTAAACTTGTAGAATTCATAGGAAGGATCCAGGATGGAGGGGCAGAGACCTTGATCAAGGATTATGCTTTGATGCTGGATAAAGAAAAATTTGATGTTACGATCCTTTGCGAAGATTACAGGGAGAATTCCAATGTCTATAAGACACTTGTACGCAATGGTGTCAAGATCATCACGATGTATGAACGATCCTTTTTTGTAAATAAAGTGATCACAAGGCTCATCGGAAAGAGACATGTTGCCAGCCTCTTCCGCAAGGTCATCGAAGATCTGAAGCCGGATATCATCCACGCTCATCTGGAGCTGCTGGAAGTTTTATACTATGCAAGAGACTGCCTGAAAGATACCAGGCTCTTCTTCACATGCCATAATCCTCCTGAAAAACTGATCGGAGATGAAAGGCCTGCGGAGAGGGATGCCTGCCGTTATCTGATCGATCATAACGATCTGCACATCATCGCTTTGCATGAAGGGATGGCAAAACAGATCGAAAAGATGTTTGACATCAATGATGTTTCCGTGATCAGAAACGGCATCGATCTTGAACGTTTTTCTGATGTTACAGTCACAAAAAAAGAGAAACGGGCTGAGCTGGGCATCAAAGAAGATGCCTGGGTGGTCGGTCAGGTAGGGCGGTTCGACTATCAGAAGAATCCTGAGTTTACCATAAGAGTTTTTCAGGAAGCACTGAAAAAACGTCCGGATTCGATCCTGCTGCTGATCGGCAGGGGCCGGAAAGAAAAAGAACTGAGAAAACAGATCGAGGAATCGGGACTGGAAGGGAAAGTCAGGATGCTGGTCTCAAGAGATGATATTCCGGAACTCCTGAAGGCCATGGATGTCTTTATCCTTCCTTCGCGTTTTGAGGGATTCGGGATCGTTCTGGTGGAAGCTCAGGCTGCCGGTCTGCCGTGCATAGTTTCGGATAATGTGCCTGAACAGGTTTATCTGAGCAGGCGGATAAACAGATTCTCTCTGGACGATCCGATCAGTGAATGGGCTGATGCAATGCTGGATCCTAAAGGAAATATCGATTCCTGGGGCGATCTTCAGGAATACGACATGAAAAAGGAAATCAGGAATCTAGAAACTTTATATATGAAAAATGCTGGCTAGCCCAGCATTTCTTTATACAGATCCACATATTCCTGAAACTTGTCTTCCATCCTGTAGTTGGAAGCCCGTTTCAGGCACGCCTGTTTCGAGTAAGGTTTCGTTTTATAGATCCGCAGGATCTCTTTCTCCATGCCGTCGATATCTCCCGTTTCGACGGAAACTCCGCATGTCTCATCGATGATCTCCGTGCTTCCGCCTGTATCGAAAGTCAGAACAGGCAGTCCGCATGCCAGAGATTCGATATTCACAGTTGGAAAGTTTTCATCTCTTGTCGGATTGACGAACAGATCACAAGAACAGTAGATATCTACAAGCTCTTCTTTGCTGGAAGTGCGATGGACGGAAATGATGTTGTCCGGCAGGATCTTGTCGACTTCTTCGTTGGTACCTACCAATACGATCCGGAATTGTTCAGGAAGACGTTTTGATAGTTCAATGAAAACATCAAGCCCCTTGCTTTCATCCCAATAATAGGCGAGGCCTAAGAGAATGAACTTGCCTTCAAGATCATGTTTGCTTCTGAAATCACTGGTTTTCGGATGGAATACTTGCATATCGATCCCGTTGTTGATGACTCTTACGGGATAGTGATCAGAGAATATCGAATATCGGACGAGCCGGCCAAGCCAGGCAGAAGGCGTAACGATCGTAAGATTCTTTATGCGATTGTACAGCTTCTCTCTTTTTTTCAAGACTTTTGCAGTATTGTCAAGAAATAAAGATCCGGGATAATAATCCAGATGAGGGCAGTTTCCGCAGCCTTCTTTCCACTTCGAACAGCGGTTCTGTGCACATCTTCCGGTAAAAGGCCAGTTGTCGTGCAGTGTCCAGATGACAGGGATATCATTTTTGATGATATAGTTGAACAACATGTCGATATTGACGAAGTTATCGCAAAGAGAATGCAGATGGATCAGATCGGGCTTGATCTCATCCAGGCGTTTCAAAAACGAGGCTGTATTGATCCT
>Ga0256405_10012844_pt1 | contig 10234 bp, 10 predicted proteins | sample RumenRJG_02DNA_FD_189096 | JGI IMG/M metagenome (GOLD analysis project Ga0256405, IMG submission 189096) | Bovine rumen microbial communities from Lethbridge, Alberta, Canada - RJG_02 | ecosystem: Host-associated > Mammals > Digestive system > Stomach > Rumen | place: Canada: Alberta... | reverse complement strand
CCAAGTCAGTGAAGCAAGCATGACAATTAAATTTTTTTTCCGAATGTGCTCCAGTGGCGGAATCGGTAGACGCGTCGGACTTAAAATCCGATCGGGGCTCAACCTCGGTGCCAGTTCAAGTCTGGCCTGGAGCAGATAAAACTCAACGAAAGTTGAGTTTTTTTATTGTTATATTTTAGAAAGTTGTGCCGATATAGAGCTTTATGTAGAGTTTAAGAGTGTTGAATAGTTGTGTTAAGTTTCTTGCCATATTTAGGCTAATTTGTTATAATTAGCCTAGTTGAGAGGTATAGATGACAAAAGACGTAGACTCAAAATTATTAGCATGTGTTATAGCACGAGTATTAGATGATAAATTAGGCAAAGATATTGCTATATTAAATATAGGGCATGTTTCATCTTTAGCAGATTATTTTGTAATTGTTACCGGTGATTCTACCCCTCAGGTAAAAGCTTTGATGGAATCTGTAAAAGATAATTTAAAGAAGCTTTTTGGCAGATTGCCATCCAGAGTGGAGAATGATGTTAAGAACCGTTGGAATCTTCTTGATTATGGGGATGTTGTAGTTCACATATTACACAAGGAAGAGAGGGAAACTTATGCCATAGAAAAGTTCTGGAACAATGCTTTTAGTGTTTCGGAAAATGAGTGGAAAGAGTTATCAAAAGAGTATTCTATGTATGATATAAATAAGAAAGAAAGAGTTTAATATGGAAAGACAGGATTTAGAAAAAGAAATTAATGATACGCTTATGTTGATGGCGCAAGAGCCAAAGAATCTTGAAAATTATCATAAACTTTCAAGATTATACATGGAACAACAGAATTATGATAAAGTTATTTCTGTATTAGAGAGCGTATTGGCAATTGATCCTAATGATGTTCAGGCCTTGGTTGGTATGGGAACGATGTGGTATTATGAGAAGGATTTTAGAAAGTCTCTTTCTTATTACAATCGTGCATTAGATATAAATCCTAAAAATTACTTAATATACTATAATATAGGTAATGTATTTGCAGAGTGGAAAAATTTTCCAAAAGCTTTGTTTTACTACAATAGGGCAATAGATTTAAATTCTAAAAATCCGGAGTTGTATAATGCAATAGCTCTTTTATATCAGGATAATGAAGATTATATTGAATCAAAAGCTTATTATGAAAAGGCTTTATCAATAGATCCTCAAAACATCACTGCTCTTGTAGATATGGGTAATGTATGTTTTAAACTTTTTGATTATGAGACAGCGTTGGATTTATACAAAAGGGTATATGATTTAAACATTGATAATAAAATTGTTTCTATATGTATAGGAAATACATATACTCTAATGAAGCAAAAAGAAAATGCTTATGAATTCTTTGAAAAAGCATTGGGTATGGAAGGTGATAATTATAGAGCATATGTGTGTTATGCAATCTCACTTTCTGAATTTGGAGAGTATGATCGTGCGGTTGAAATGTATAAAAAAGCAATTGAAATTGAACCAAAAACCGCAAATGCATATCAATTGTTAGCGAATTTATATACTAATATAAATCGAGTAGACGAAGCTGTAGAAATGTATAAAAGTATATTGCATTTTTCTCCGAATGATGCGAGTACATATTTGTTATTAGGTAATGGACATTATTTGCAAGGCGATATTGAAAAATCTATAGCTGCGTATAGAGCTGCGATAAATTTAGACCCGTCAAATGATGAGCATAAGCTTGTTTATAAATTAGTTTTAGATGAATATATAGATAAGAAACGCCGTGGAGAAATATAATTTCTATGAGTAGCAGTTATAATCGTGCCCCAGGTTTATTTGACAGAGTTATGTCAGGTTTGACGTATCTGAGTGTAGGTATGGTTGGATTTGTGTGGCTTATTGTATGTGCATTTAGGGGAAGATATCCTGACGAATTCCTTATGTATCATATCAAGCAGTCTATTTTCTTCTCGTTATGTTATATTCTTATGGATGCTGTTTTTTGGTTTTTGGTAAAAATTTTGGAGTATATTCCTTTTATAAATAAGTTGGTCAGACAAATTGTGTTCATATTTAATCAGCCTATGGTAGTCGGATACTCAATAATGCAATGCGTTATTTATGGTATTGTAATATATCTTGCGGTGTTTGCAATGATGGGCTTGTATTCGTATTTGCCTGTACTTTCGGATATATTAAACGGATATTTTAGAAAATAATATTATTATATCTTAATATCATGGTTGCGTATAAATTTTGTGTGTGTTAGTATTATTTCAGTCGAAATTTATAATTATCAAGTTTGGAATCTTGAGAAAAGAAAGAGGTACATAATGAAAGACGGAATACATCCAGATTATAAGAAAACTGTTATCAAATGTGTATGTGGTAACGAAATTGAAACAGGTTCTGTAACAGAAGGTATTACGGTTGAAATTTGTAACAATTGTCACCCGTTCTATACTGGTCAACAAAAAATCCTTGACTCAGAAGGTAGAGTTGAAAGATTTAACAAACGTTACGGAAATAAAAAGTAGTAAAATATTTAGTAAAAGCGAGCCTTGTTCTGCAAGGCTCGCTTTTATTTTGCAAAGAATAAAATTGTTATTAGCGTGAAAATTGAAATAGCAATACTAAAATTTGCTATTTCAAGGAATTTTAGGTTTCTTTGTCTCTTCCATTCCGCTGAATAAAGTTTTTCAATTGTATTGTCAGAGTAATTAGTTTTAAGTTTTGATTTTGTCCTTTCAAAAGTTTCTTGTAATGTATTTCTCAGATGAATAATATCTTCAAGTTCTTGTCTTGCTGCTGGGTTTATAATAGTAAATTTTTTTAGTCTAAGATTTTCAGAATCAGGTAATTCATTATCTATATAGGCTGACAAGTTTTCTTTAAATAATTTGTATTCAGAGTTATTTTTTAAAGAATTTTCCGGTAAATCTGTTTCGCAAATTTTATTTCTTATTTCTTTATAATTTTGAGTAATTCTTTGCAAATTCATAAATTTTTCTCTGCATTGCGGGCAAGTATTCAGGTGATATTCAATTTCTGACATAAGCTTGGAGCTTAATCTATTTTCTATAAAATATGTAAGTAAAATACTTATTTGTTCGCAGTTGATTCGTTTCATGTTGTCTCCTATATGTAGCTTTTGAGTCCGTCTTGAAGTTTCAGCCTAGCTCTGGAAATTCTTGATTTTACTGTTCCTAGACTGGACTGAGTTGCAGATGCAATTTCTTCATAGCTCAGGCCTTGTAAGTCCCTGAGTACTATTGCAATTCTAAATTGCTTAGGCAAATCTTTTATTTTATCTTTTATTATTTCTTCGAGTTCTGCCGAAATACATTTTTCTGAAGGTTTGCATTTCGGATCCGGAATTATATTTTTGAGAGAAAAAGAATTTTCTGCTTCCGGTTCTTCGTCTATCGATACAATATTTGGTTTTCTGGATATCTTTCTTAATTCATCATAAAAAAGATGAGTAACAATTTGATTTTCCCAGCTTTTGAAGTTGTTTGGATTTTTTAAGTTTTTTAGGTTTTTTGCAATTCTAAGCAGTGCTTCTTGGGTTAAATCTGCTACATCTTCTCTTTTATGAGTTAGATATGAAAATGTTGCAAATACATTTCTTTGTTCGATACGTATAAGTTCTTCAAGTGCTTTAAGGTCGTCTTTTTGTGCTAGTTCAATCAGTTCTTTCAGACCCAATTTTTTGTATTGGATTTTAGAAAATTCCATAAAAAATCTCCCTATATATATAATAAGGAGATTTTTTTATAATTTATTGTACTTATTTATAAAATTTACGGGTAGTTTTATTCCCATGAATATTTGAATTTTTATTCAGCTGAAATATATCCGTTAATAGCAGTGAAAGCTGCTACATAAGGAGATGCGAGATATATTTGCCCTTCGACATTTCCCATCCTGCCTTGGAAATTACGGTTTTGTGTAGTCAAACATACTTCTCCGTCAGCAAGAGTCCCTGCATGGACGCCAACACATGGTCCGCATCCCGGAGGTAAAATCGTCGCATTAGCTTCAACAAAAGTAGTTATTAACCCTTCTTCAATAGCTTTTAAATATATATCCTTTGAAGCCGGGCAGATAAGCATTCTTATGTCCGGATTTATTTTTTTACCTTTTAGAATTTCTGCAACCGTTCTTAAATCCTCAATCCTTCCGTTTGTACAAGTTCCTACATAAACTTGATCAACCTTGATATCCTTTAATTCGTCTACGGTTTTCGTATTATCTACGGTATGTGGACACGATACCGTGTGAGGTATATCTTCTGCGTATATTTTGATTACTCTTTCGTATACCGCATCTTCATCAGGTTCTATTAGTCTAAAGTTTTCTTCACGACCTCTTTCTTTTAAAAAGGCTTTTGTTTTGTCGTCTGTTGCAAATAATCCTGCTTTTGCACCGGCTTCTACTGCCATATTTGCAAGAGTAAATCTTTCAGCCATTGTCATATTGTCAATAGTATCTCCGCAAAATTCCAGAGCTTTATATGTAGCTCCGTCCGCACCAATGAGACCAATTAAATATAGCATTAAGTCTTTTGAACAAATTCCTTTTCTAAAACTCCCTGTGACTTCAATTTTAAAAGTTGCCGGAACTTTCAACCAAGTCTTGCCTAAAGCCATTGCGACTGCAATATCTGTAGAACCCATACCAGTTGCAAAAGCTCCCAACGCTCCTGAAGTGCAAGTGTGTGAATCTGCGCCAACGAGAATTTCTCCGGGATTTACAAAGGTTTCAATAAGTCTCTGGTGGCAAACTCCGGCTCCAACATCTGAAAGAACTGCACCATATTCTTTTGCAAAATTTCTTAGAACCGTGTGAGTATTCGATAATTCTTTTCTCGGACTCGGAGCCGCGTGATCTATAAACAGAATACTTCTTTTGGGATTGTGTAACTTGTCTATTCCCAGTTTTTTGAATTCTTGTACTGTTAAAGGTCCTGTTCCGTCTTGTACTGCAGCAACGTCTACATTTGCAATTACTAATTCACCCGGTTTTACTTCGTGACCTGCATGTTCAGATATTATTTTTTCTGCTAATGTTTGCCCCATATTTGTTCCTCTTCGTTTTTTCTTATTTTATCACAAATAAAAAAATACGGATTTTTTGTAATCCGTATTTTTTATTTGTTTTAATATTTTATGCGCAGCTGCAACCACTTAAGGCTTGAGATTTTAGACTATCTGCTTTATCTGTCTGCTCCCATGGAACAGTAATATCAGTTCTGCCCATGTGACCATATGCTGCAAGTAATTGATAGAATTTACCACCATTTTTTGCAGGTAATCCTCTTAAGTCAAATTGGCTTATTATTGCAGCAGGTCTAAGGTCAAAATTCTTAGAAACAAGGGATGAAATTTCATCATCAGAAATTTTACCTGTTCCAAAAGTATCAACCATTATTGATACCGGTTCTGCAACACCGATAGCATAAGCAAGTTCTATTTCGCATTTGTCAGCTAAGCCTGAAGCAACAATATTTTTAGCAACGTATCTTGCCGCATACGCAGCTGAACGGTCAACTTTCGTCGGATCTTTACCTGAGAACGCTCCGCCACCGTGGCGAGAGTACCCACCGTATGTGTCAACAATAATTTTACGTCCTGTTAATCCTGCATCGCCTTGAGGTCCGCCTACAACAAATCTTCCGGATGGATTTACCAAAATCTTTGTGTCTGAAGATAGACCAATTGTTGATTCATTTTCAAATACGTAGTCAATAACATATTTTTTTATGTCATTTTTAATTATTTCTTGAACTTTTGAATTGTCAGAAATTCCATTGATAATCGGATCATGTTGAGTAGAAATTAGTACGGTATCAATGCTGTGAGGTTTTCCGTCAACATATCTGACAGTAACTTGAGATTTGCCATCAGGTCTTAGGTATGGTAATTTGCCTTGTTTTCTCACCTGTGCAAGTCTATAGGATAATTTGTGAGCTAAACTTATAGGTAGCGGCATCAATTCAGGTGTTTCGTTGCAGGCAAAACCAAACATGATTCCCTGATCCCCAGCACCGATATTCGAAGTTTCTGAAGTAGAAGTGTCAGCATTTTCGCTTCTTGATTCAAATGCTTTGTTAACTCCTCCGGCAATGTCACAAGATTGTTCATCTATGCTTGTTAACACAGCACAAGTGTCAGCATCAAATCCACCTCCGTGTGAGCCGGTGTAACCTATGTTTTTAATAGTATTTCTAACTACTGACGGTATATCTACGTAGCAATCTGAAGTTATCTCACCGCAAACAAGTGCCATACCTGTTGTGACAGTTGTTTCTGCGGCAACTCTTGATTGTGGATATTTTGTCAAAAATTCATCCAAAATAGCATCAGATATCTGATCGCATACTTTGTCGGGGTGTCCTTCGGTTACTGATTCCGAAGTAAATAAAAAGTTTCTTGGTGTCATTTTTCATATCTCCTTAATTTATTTTCTACCGCCGGTAAGGTTTTTAATTCCGACCCGGCTACTGTTTATACAGTTTACCTCAGAAATATTCTAAAATCAATTTTGTGTGTAAATTTGACACTTTTCTTAATATAAATTCGTGATAAAATATTTTTATGGAATATAGACCTTTTAAATTATGTTCAAAATATTCGCCGGCGGGAGATCAACCTAAAGCTATAAAACAGTTGGTAGATGGTATAAATAACGGTGATGATTCACAAACACTTCTTGGTATTACTGGTTCTGGCAAAACTTTTACTATAGCTAATGTAATCCAGCAAATTCAAAAGCCAACATTGATTATTGCTCATAATAAAACTCTCGCTGCACAATTGTATAATGAATTTAAGGAATTGTTTCCTGAAAATGCCGTTGAATACTTTATAAGTTATTATGATTATTATCAACCGGAAGCGTATATCCCAAGAACTGATACATATATTGAAAAATCAGCATCTATTAATGAGGAAATAGACAGATTAAGACATAATACAACAAGAAGTTTGTATGAGAGAAATGATGTTATCATTGTTGCTTCTGTTAGTTGTATTTATGGGCTTGGTTTGCCTGAAAATTATTTTAGAGGTTCTGTTGAATTAAAAGTTGGAGATGAAATTGAGCGTGATGACTTATTAAGACATCTTATTTCTGTTCAGTATAAAAGAAATGACCTGGTGTTAGAACGCTCGACTTTTAGGGCAAAGGGCGATGTTGTTGAAATTATGCCTGCTTATGAAAAAATTATAACAAGAATTTATTTCTTTGGTGATGAAATTGAGAAAATTGTTCGTATTGATAATGTTACAGGTGAGTTACTTGAAACTCCTCAGTCGGTAGTAATTTATCCTGCAGTTCATTACCTTTCTTATGATGAAAATCAGGAAGAAACTATTGCGTTGATTCGAGAAGAATTACAACACAGGTTGGTTGAATTACAGAATGAAAATAAATTAATAGAAGCCCAGAGATTAGAACAAAGAGTTAAGTATGATATTGAAATGATAAAAGAAATGGGATATTGCTCAGGTATTGAAAACTATTCAAGAATAATTGAACGCCGGGCCCCGGGATCTCCACCTGCAACGTTATTAGATTATTTTCAAGGAGACTTTTTAACTGTGGTAGATGAATCGCACGTAACATTACCTCAGTTAAAAGGTATGGCTCATGGAGATGCCGCAAGAAAAGATGTTTTAATACAGTATGGGTTTAGACTACCTTGCGCTAAAGATAACAGACCATTAAGAAATAAGGAATTTTTTGATAGAGTTCATCAAAAAATATATATATCTGCAACTCCAGGGGACTTTGAAAGAGATACCTCTTCTCAGTTAGTAGAACAAATTATTCGACCGACAGGATTAGTCGATCCGAAGATTTCTGTGCGTCCGATTGCTACACAAATCAACGATTTGAAATCTGAGATTAAAAAACGTTGTGAGAAAAATGAACGAGTTCTTATTACAACATTGACAAAGCGTATGGCGGAAGACTTAACCGATTTCTTCATTCAGGAAGGAATAAGAGTAAGATACTTGCACAGCGGTATACAATCCTTAGAAAGAGTTGAAATTTTAAGAGATTTAAGGTTAGGTGAGTTTGATGTTTTAGTTGGGGTAAATCTTTTAAGAGAAGGTCTTGATATTCCTGAGGTTTCGCTTGTCGCTATTATGGATGCCGATAAAGAGGGATTTTTGAGGTCTGAAACAAGTTTAATTCAGACAATCGGTCGTGCTGCACGTAATTCTTGCGGTGAAGTAATTATGTACGCAGATAAAGTTACCGATTCTATGCGTAATGCCATTGATGAAACGGAAAGAAGAAGAGAAATTCAAATTTCTTATAATAAAAAGTATGGTATAATTCCAAAAACTATTAAAAAACCTATTGAAAATAACCTTTTATCATTAGTAGCTAGTTATAGGGATTTAGAAGATATTGTTGCGGAAGAAATGGTTGATATGGGTGTTGATAAAAAAGATTTGCCAAAACTTATTGATAAACTGGAAAAGGATATGCATAAAGCAGCTAAAATACTTGATTTTGAACGTGCTGCCGAAATTAGGGATCAGTTGAAAAAGCTTAGAGAAATGGTTAAATAATTATTTTATTATTTTATTATTTTAACTATCACATTGTCATTATCAAATATATTCAAATCTGATGTTTTTTCGTTTATTTTTAATTTAATAAATTGTCCCTTAAGATTTGTTTTTCCCAGTTCTTCTACTGTTGCAGTAAAAATCTTTTCAGGGTACTTGATTACAGTGACTTCTGCTTGTGTCCCTATTTTAATTTTTTTTGATTGATTTGGTGAAAAATAGGCATTTATGTGCTGCGTTTCAGGTTTTATAATTGCTAATGCCGTATGTTTTTCGTCTATTGAAATAATGCCGTCTGCTGTCGCATATACTTTTTTTATTGAGAAAGAGTCATTTTTGCAGTTTATTTCTTTAGATATTTCTTTCTTTGTACTAATGTAATCTTCTAAAGACTCGTCGTACTGTTCTTTTGAAATTACACCGTCTTTGTACATCATTGCAGCATCTTGATAATCTTCTTCAGCTTTCTCTTTTTGAGTTGTTATTTTACCTGAAGGTTCGCACTTTTCAGATTCGATTTTAATTTTTTCTTCTGCAATTAATTGACCGATTTTTATTTGTTCCTTATCTTTTACAAAGTATTTGCTTATTTCACTACCTTCAGTTTGAGGGATATTTTCTGATTCTTCCGCTATTGTTGCGGTGTAAGATATTACATCTTTATTGCTGTTGAAGTATATATACCCGCAAATGGCTGATATTCCAACGATTGCAGAAAGTGTAATTATAACCATAAACTTTTTTGACATAATAAACTACCTCTATTTCTTAAATAGATTAACATAAACAATACAAAATCACAAACTGCTTTTTAGTAGTAATCAGTGACTTTTACATAGCAAGCATTTGGATTAAGAATATCTTTATTCAAGTCAAAGCTGTACATACTGCAATTTGCTTCATCATAACTTTCTGCATTAGCTCTTTGTAGCTCGTCTATACTTTCGTCATTGTAGTCAAGATAGAATGCAGATATAGGGGTTATGTTCTGATTCAGGTCTTTGTATGTGTTGCCTTCACTATTTGATGAATAATAGTTAATAGACATAGCGTTATCAGGTGAAACGTAAATTTGGTTTGCGCCTGCAGCTATCGCCCATGCTTTTCTTTTTGCCATATAATATGTCATTGAGCTTGAAGTTGACGCATCTGTACTATTTTCGTCCATAGTTACGTTATATACGACTCTTGCTGATAAATATCTTCTGTCAATTTCAGCTTTTCCAAGAGGAATTACTTCGTTATTTTCAGTCAATATAAATGCAACAATATCGCCTGCGGTTCTATCTGTAACTGCAGTTGTATTCGGTCTTGACGTTCCGTTTAAATCAGCGAATACGACATAATATCTGAGTTCAAATGGTATAAGTTTTCCTTGATTCCCGCTATTTTCAGTCCCGCTACGGACAGTTTTTAGTGTTGAAAATGTATTTTTAGTCAGTGTATGTCCAATCCAAAAGCGGGTACCGTTTGATGCTATAAAGTGTGGTTGTGTTGTTCTTAAAGCACTGTCTAAATCTGCAGCGGATTGATTTATGCCAATTGTGTCAGCACTGCAGTTAGCTACAGTAAAATCATTTGTTTCCTGATTTGCAGGTATTTCATTGCCCACATCTTTTGCGGCATTCTGCGGAGCTGGATTTGCTTGAAAATTGATATATTCTAACAACATC
>Ga0256405_10012843_pt1 | contig 10234 bp, 10 predicted proteins | sample RumenRJG_02DNA_FD_189096 | JGI IMG/M metagenome (GOLD analysis project Ga0256405, IMG submission 189096) | Bovine rumen microbial communities from Lethbridge, Alberta, Canada - RJG_02 | ecosystem: Host-associated > Mammals > Digestive system > Stomach > Rumen | place: Canada: Alberta... | reverse complement strand
TCGTCCAGCATCTCCAGAGCCTGGTCCTCACTGATGAACAGATCCTCCGGATACTCTCCGCCCCTGAAGCGGTTCATCATCGGGGCGACGGATGAATTCGTGCTGGAGACCACGATGTGCGCCTTCTTGTTCATGCTCACGGCGATGCGCCAGATGCCGATGGCCGCGCCCAGAGCGTCGATGTCAAGAAGCCGGTGCCCCATGATGAAAAGCCGGTCCTTCGTCTCGATCAGCTCGCGGAAGGCGTGGGCCTTGACGCGGGCCTTGACACGGGTCGTCTTCTCCTTGGAGTTCGACTTTCCGCCGTAATACTGAATGCTTTCGTTGTTCTTGATCACGGCCTGGTCGCCGCCTCTTCCGAGGGCAAGCTCCATAGCCTGGCGCGCGAATTCAGCGCACTGCACGTAGGTTTCTCCGCCGTCGCCGATGCCCACCGAGATCGTGACCCGCATCTCGTTTCCGATGCTGATGGTCTTGACCTGCTCCAGCAGATCGAAGTGGTTCTCCTCCAGGGTCTTCAGGTGCTTCCGCTCCACGACGAAGAAGTATTTGTCCTTCTCCAGCTTGCGGATGATGGCATCCATCCCGTCGAAGTACCGGACGATCTTCCGGTCTATCATGGCAGCCAGCAGAGATCTCCGGACCTCGTCCATGCTCTCCATGGCCTCTTCGTAGTTGTCCAGATAGACCAGACCCGCAACAAGGCGCATGCTGGCGTTCTCTTCCTGCAGCGTGCGGAGCTCCGTCTCATCATACAGATATGCGGCGAAGATCCGGTCTGTCGCCTCCCCTGTGCGGGTGATGCGGACCCGGAACTTGAGACCGTCCAGCTCCGCATGGAAATCTTCCATCTCCCCGATGCGGTTCATCTCGTCGAGGGTGATCTGGGGGAACAGATCCTGGAAGCGCTTCGGGTTCTTTTTCTTCTCCCGGACCAGAGTCTTCATCGCCTTGTTCTGCCAGGCGATAATGCCCTGCCGGTCCACGAAGGCGTAGGGCACGTCCAGATCGTCCGAGAGACGCTTCTGGAGCTCGTCTGCGGCCACGGACCATCCCACCAGGGCCTTCACAATGTTTTTCCGGCCCGCAAGGTAGAGATGGGCGCAGAAGGCCGTTATGAACAGTGCGAAGGCTGCCGCGATCAGTCCTGCCTTCCTGTCGGCGCAGGTGACGCAGAAGGCCGCGGCGACCGATGCCCCGGCAGGGATCAGCGGCCACCTCATGTATGTGCGCAGGAGTTCCTGCGCTTTCTTCTCTTTCTTCATGATCACTCCACTCCTGAACAGATGCAGATCACTGCCGCTGTCCGGCATCCGTACGCCGGGCAGAAAGATGAAGTAATGATTAAGACATTAGTAAATCGAGTATAACATAGAACCGTTTCGATTCACAACTTATTCTGCCTGTGCTATATTAAGGGCATGTCGAAAACAGCTGAAAAAACCAATGTCTGCCGTCTGCTTGACGCGAAAAAAGTCCCCTATACGGAACACACATATCCCCCTGAGGAAGCACTGAGCGGCGTGGAGGTCGCCGAATATCTTCATCAGGACCCGGCACGTGTGTTCAAGACTCTGGTGACCGTCGCGCCGAAAAGCGGGCAGCACTACGTCTTCGTGATCCCCGGCCCGGAGGAGCTGGACCTGAAAAAGGCCGCTTCCGCCGTGGGTGAAAAATCCATTGAAATGCTGAAGTCCAAAGATCTGCTGGGACTCACAGGCTATATCCACGGCGGATGTTCTCCCATCGGGATGAAAAAGTTTTTCCGTACGACCGTACACCGGACCGCGGAAGACTACCCCACCATCTTTGTCTCTGCCGGAAAACGCGGTCATCAGGCTGAGCTTTCCCTGGACAGTCTCCGGAAAATGATCCGTCTGGAGACCGCCGACCTGATCCGCAGCTGATATTCCTTTGGAGGTAACTGCCGAATGGCTGCTTCAGAGAAAAAACGAAAAAAAAGAGGGCATCCGATCCTGCGGGGGATCCTGACTTTCATCAAGACCATCCTTCTTCTGATGATCGTGGCCGTTCTTGCCGGCGGAGGCTACGCAGCCTACCGTCTTTACCCGGAGTTCAAGGAGCTCCAGGCCCACGCCCTGGAAACCTGCGCCAGCATGGACGAAGATGATTTCCGCATGGTGGCCGACACGGAGATCTTTGACCGGGACGGAAAACGGATCGGCCTCATCAACGCCGGACATTACACCTACGTCGCCTTCGACGACATCAGCCCCTGGCTGAAAAAAGGCTACATCGCCCAGGAGGACCGCCGCTTCTATTCCCACAATGGCGTAGACTTTTTGGCAATGGGGCGCGCAGTGATCTCCTGGATCAAAAACAGGCGCGTGACCCAGGGCGGCTCCACCATCACCCAGCAGGTCATCAAGAACACCTACCTCACCCAGGAGCGGACCATCGAGCGGAAGCTGACGGAGATCATGATCGCGCCGGAGCTGGAAAGACGCTTCGGCAAGGACAAGATCCTGGAATTTTACTGCAACGGAAACTTCTACGCCCACGGCTGCTACGGCGTCGGCGCGGCGAGCCGGTACTATTTCGGGAAGTCCGCGTCGGACCTGGAGCCCTGGGAAGCTGCTGTCCTGATCGGGATCAGCAACCGGCCCGCGACCTACGAGCCGGTGGGGCACCCGGAAAACGCGAAAAGGAAGCGGAACGAAGTCCTGGAAAGCCTGTATGAATGCGGCGACCTGACAGAGTCCCAGCTGAAAGAGTACCAGGCAAAACCCCTGGAGATCCTGCAGGAGCGCGAGGCCACTGCCGCCGAGAACTATCAGGCAAGCTACGCCATCCACTGTGCGGCCCTCCAGCTGATGCGGAATGACGGGTTCGAGTTTGAGTATACCTTTGACTCCAAAGCGGCTTACACGGACTACCAGACCCGCTACAAGGAAAGCTACAGCGAGAAGAGCGAATCGATCCGCGGCGGCGGCTACCTGATCTACACAACACTGGACAGCGGGCTTCAGGCAATGCTGCAGGACTGCATCGACCGCGAGATGGACAGCCGTTCGGACGAGCTGCAGGAAAACGGAAAATACGCCATGCAGAGCGCCGGCGTGATCGTGGATAACGGCAGCAATTCGGTTGTGGCGATCGTCGGCGGACGGGGAACACGTGATGAGTTCAACCGCGGCTTCCTCTCCACCCGTCAGCCCGGCTCCTCCATCAAGCCCCTCCTTGACTACGCCCCGGCCTTCGAGACCGGATACTATTACCCCTCCTACATCATCAATGACCGCGAATTTGAGGACGGTCCGAAGAATTCCGGCGGAAAGTACCGGGGGCCGCTCCCCATCCGCGAGGCCCTGAACCGCTCTCTCAACACGGTCGCATGGCAGCTGCTGCAGAAGATCGGCATCCGGGTCGGGCTCTCCTACCTCGGAAAAATGCAGTTCTCCTCCCTCTCCTGGGAAGACAGCACCGCCATGGCAGTCTCCATCGGCGGCTTCACCTACGGCGCCCGCGTCGTCGACATGGCAAAGGGATACAATACTCTGGCCAACGGCGGCATCTATGACGAGCAGACCTGCCTCCGCAGCATTATCTACGAGCAGACCGGAGAAGAGCTGATGCAGACGGAACCCCGGAAGTTCCGGGTCTACACGGAAGGTACTGCCTACATCCTGACCGACGTCCTGAAAGGCACCATGGACAAACCCTACGGCACCGGCCGCGGGCTGGACATCGAAGGTCAGCAGGCAGCCGGAAAGACCGGAACCACGAACGACAGCAAGGACACCTGGTTCTGTGGCTACACCCGCTATTACACCGCTGCGGTGTGGGTCGGCTACGACACGCCGCGGGCCATGCCGGGCATATACGGCGCCACGGTGGCCGGATCAATCTGGCAGGACGCCATGACCCGCCTGCATGAGGGTCTCCCGGAGCTTGACTGGGAGCTGCCCTCATCCGTCGAGTGGGGGAACGTCAGCTATGAGACCGGCGTCCGCGTTCCCTACAACAGCGGAGAACGCGATCTCTTCAACATGGAAGTGGATCCTGAGGCGCGCCGCATCTACGAAGATGTGAACGGCACCACAGAGTATGATCCGGATGCCATCCGCTGGAGGCCGGAAGCGACCCTGCCGGCGGAGACTCCGCCTGAAACGCTCCCGCCGGAGACCACGGCTCCTCCGGAGCCGGTCACCGGCGTCCACGGCGGCCCCGGTCTGACAATGCCTGCGACCGAGCCCTACACCCCGACCACCCAGGAAACGGTGCCGGCCATCGGTCCCGGCGTCCAGCCGACAGCAGCGCCGGTCGTCGAAGCGCCCGCTCCCGCTCCTGCCCCGGCACCTGCTCCCGCAGAGCCGGCAGGGCCGGATATGGCGACTGTCGGCCCCGCCCCCGGCCCGTAAAACGGATTTTTTCTGCAGACAACGAACTGCCGTATCCGGCATTCCCGGATACGGCAGTTCGTTATATCATCATAAATTGTCAAAGAGAAGTGTCCCGGCTGACGATCAGCCCCAGTTGAACGTAACCATACCGTAGATATACAGCGCCAGCACGCAGATCGGGACGAAGTATTTGAAGACCGGCTTCATCCATTCCTGCACCTTGAGGCCTTTTCCGGCATTGGCTTCTTCAATGAACTTGTCCCATCCCCAGCCGATGTTGTAGCAGCAGAAGATGGAGAAGATCAGCGCGCCGAGGGGCAGCAGGTTCGTGCTGACGATGAAATCCCAGAAATCAAGCCATGCGCTGCCTTCCGCGAAGGGCTGGAAATGAAGCACGCTGTAGCCCAGCGCCGTGGTAAGGGAAAGCAGGAAAATGCCGATGCCGCAGAAAAGGCAGCCCTTCGGGCGGCTCCAGCCGGTCAGCTCACGGACGCATGCAAGGATATTCTCGAAGACCGCAAGCTCCGTCGAGAAAGCGGCAAACACCATGAAGAGGAAGAACAGGGATCCCCAGAATCTGCCGTTCGCCATGTTGTTGAAGACTGTGGCCATGGTGTTGAACAGAAGGGACGGGCCGGCATCCACTTCAAGGCCGTAGGTATAGCAGGCGGGGAACATGATGAGGCCGGCGATAATGGCGACTGCCGTATCCAGGATGATGATATTGATAGATTCTCCCAGAAGACTGTGATCCTTCCCGATATAGCTTCCGAAGATCGCCATGGAGCCGATGCCGATACTCAGGGTGAAGAACGCCTGGTTCATGGCGCCGACGATGACGGAGCCGTTGATCTTGGACAGGTCGGGGACCAGGTAGAACTTCAGTCCCTCCTTCGCGCCGCTGAGGGTCATGCTGTGGCCTGCAAGGACGACCATCAGGAGGAAGAGGAGCAGCATCATGTACTTGGTGACGCGCTCCAGACCGCCCTGGAGATTAAAGCTCAGGACGGCAAATCCGACAGCAACGGCGATCAGAAGGTAGAGAACGTTGACGCCCGGATTGGTGATCATTCCGACAAAGGTCAGGTCCGCGCTGTTGCCGGTAAGGAACATTACAAAATAATAGATCATCCAGCCCGTGACGACGGTATAGAACGCCATCAGGGCGATGTTTCCCAGCATTGCCAGGAATCCGTGGATATGCCATTTCTGTCCGGGCTTCTCAAGCTTCTGGTACATCTTTACGATACTGGCCTGTGAAGCGCGGCCGAGGGCAAATTCCATGACCATGGCGGGCAGACCCAGGAGGATCAGGCATAACACATAAACAAGGACAAAACCGCCTCCTCCGTACTGTCCTGTCATCCACGGGAACTTCCATACATTTCCGCAGCCGATGGCACACCCGGCGCTGAGGAGGATAAAACCTAAGCGGCTACCCAGTTTCTCTCTTTCACCGTTCATTTTTGAATCTCCTATCACATGTATTTTTTTTACAACTGGTTATTATAATAATACAACTCCGCGCCGATTACAATGATACAGAGGCGCGCGTCCGGAAAAGAAAAACGGCATGACCTCTCAGCCATGCCGTTCCTGATTCTGTTTGTTTGTCTCCGCCGCAGGATCAGTCGACCTGATACGGAAGCAGTGCGATGTGGCGCGCTCTCTTGATCGCGACGGTCAGCGCTCTCTGGTGGGTAGCGCAGTTTCCGGTGATGCGGCGCGGAAGGATCTTACCTCTCTCGGAGATATATCTTCTCAGCGTTGCGACATCCTTATAATCGATCGGCTTTGCGCCCTGTGCACAGAACACACAGACTTTTCTTCTTCTGCGCACGCCGCCAGGTCTTCTGGTTCTCTGGCCTTCGGGTCTGTCACTCTTGTTAAAAGGCATGGTCTTGTCCCCCTTCATTCGGAATTAGTTGAACGGAAGTCCTTCGTCCTCGACTCCGTCCGGGATGTTCATGAATCCCTCGGTGCTGGCGCTCTGCGGAGCGGGCTTTTCACTGCCCTGATATCCTGCGGAGCTGTTCTGGCTCTGGCTCCTGCCGCCGTAATTCTGGCTTCCGCCGTAATTCTGGCCGCCTGCCGGTGCTGCAGCACCCTTGCTGTCCGCGAATTCCTGGTCATCAACGATGACCTCGGTCGTATAAACTTTCTGTCCATCTCGGTTGGTGTAGCTGCCGGTCTGGATCCTTCCGGAGACAAGAACACGCATGCCCTGGCGGAAATACTTCTCCGCGAACTCGCCTGCCTTGTCAAACGCGACGCAGGGAATAAAATCAGCTGTCTGCTGCTGGTCGCCGTTCTGGCTCCTTCTGCCTCTTCTGTCAACCGCCAGTGTGTAGCGGGTGATCGCCATGGAGCGCTCTCCGTTGGAATATCTGACTTCCGGATCTCTGGTCAGCCTTCCCATCAAAATGACTCTGTTCATACTTTCCTCTTTCTGATTATTCAGCGATGTCTGAAACGATCAGATAACGCAGAACCGGCTCGTAAATGCGAAGTCTTGCTTCGACTTCGTTCGGGCAGGCTGCTTCTTCAGACTCGAACTTGATGAAATAGCGGAAACCTTCCTTCTGCTTCTGGATCTCATAAGCAAGTCTCTGCTTTCCCAAGTCCTCGATGCCGGTAACGGTGCCGTTGAAGCGGGTGATATAACCCTGGACCTTCTCCAGCGCTGCTGCCTTTGCATCTTCTTCGAGCCTTCCGTTCAGAACAAGCGCTAATTCGTATTTGTTCATCTGCTCTTAATCCTCCTTTTGGACTCCGGCCCCCGGCTGATGCCGGGAACAAGGAAAATGTGTCACGGGTATATATTCTAAACCATGCGTCTTCAAAATGCAAGCATCGTTTTCCACAGAAAACGCGGACGATGCCGTCCCGGTTCAGGTCATTCTTCCCCCTCGCTGAGAAATCCCGGTCCGGGTCATTCTTCCTCCGCCCGGGAGAGCCCCCGCAGGTTCTTCTCCGCCAGTGTGCGCCTCATCATGACCTGGTGTCCGCATCCGGTGCATTTTAAACGGAAGTCCTGCCCGATCCGCAGGACTTCCCAGGTATACGCACCGCAGGGGTGCGGCTTTTTCAGTTTGATGATATCTCCGACCCGGATATCCATCCCTCTGATTCCTCCGGCGCTTCTGCGCCCTGTTAAATCCACTCACGGTTCAGGAACGCTATGCATTCCTGAACCGCGGGCGGGTACTTCTCTTTATGCCAGGTCCTTCCCGGTGATCATGGTGAAGGCTTCTCTGTACTTCGCGCTGGTCTTTTCAACCACGTCCTCCGGAAGATGGTAATCACTGTCCGGATTCGCCTTCAGCCAGTTGCGGACAAACTGCTTGTCAAAGGACGGCTGTCCGTGGCCGGCCTCGTAGCCCTCCAGCGGCCAGAACCGGCTGCTGTCCGGGGTCAGCATCTCGTCCGCAATGACGACGCTGCCGGCCTCGTCAACACCGAACTCGAACTTCGTGTCGGCGATGATGATGCCGCGGCTCAGCGCGTAGTCCGCGCACTTCCTGTAAAGGGCGATGGTGTAGTCGCGGATCTTTGCCGCGTAGTCCGCGCCGTGTCCCGGGAACGCTTTCTCGCAGACCTCGACGCACTGGTCAAAGTTGATGTTCTCATCGTGGATGCCGATCTCTGCCTTGGTGCTGGGGGTGAAGATGGGCTCCGGCAGCTTCTCGCACTCCTTGAGGCCTGCCGGCAGGGTGATCCCGCAGACCGTTCCGTTCTCCTTGTAGCTCTCCCAGCCGCTGCCGGTGATATAGCCGCGGACGATGCACTCGATGGGGATCATGCTCAGCTTCCGGCAGAGGGTGCTCTTGCCTGCGTACTCCGGCGCGCGGAAGAACTCCGGCATGTCCGCCGGGTCGATACTGATCATATGGTTCGGAACGATGTCCTTCGTGTAGTCGAACCAGAACTTGCTCATCTGGGTCAGGACCTTGCCTTTGTCCGGGATGGTGTTCTTCAGAATATAATCAAAGGCGGAAATGCGGTCCGTTGCCACCATGATCAGCTGATCGCCGATGTCGTAAAGCTCGCGGACTTTCCCTTCTTTGACCGGTCTGTACTCCTGCATAATACTGCCTCCTTAAATATAAATAATAATCAGAGATAGCTTATTATACAGCGTCCCCCGCGTCCAGTTCAAGACTGCAAAAAAGGACCGTCCTTTCGGGACGGTCCTCACACTGTGATCTGGTCTTTATCTATTACTGAACAGCGGTAACGTTGACAGCCTGCGGTCCTCTGTTGCCCTCAGCGACATCGAAGGTAACCTTCTGGCCATCCTCAAGGGTCTTGTAGCCTTCCGCGTTGATGCCGGAGAAGTGAACGAAGATCTCGCTCTTGTCAGCATCATCCGTAATAAATCCGTATCCCTTAGTTGCGTTAAACCACTTTACAGTTCCGTTATGCATGTTTCTGTGCCTCCATAAGTATGAAAAAAATAGTTCTGCAACTCTCATAGACGAAAAAACACATATCAGTGTAAAGCATGGATGGAACTACATGTCTTACACGATATGTGAATCCTAGCCCACTCGAATTACAAGGCGAGTATAGCAAAGCCCACTTCCAAAGTCAATCACGATGCGCGAAAAACCCCAAAATATTCAGCCAAATCAAACACTTTTTGCGCATTTTCCACATACAAAATGGAACATGGTTCCGGAATGTGGTATGATTAGGCACATGGAAAGAAAAGATAACCGGGACAATTTACAGGAACTGACGCCGGCGGAACACCGGCGCCGGCTCCGGGCAAGAAAACGGGCAGAACAGATCCGGCGGCGGAGAATGATCATCGCCGTGCTGGCGGCGATCCTTTTTGGTACAGTTTTTCTGACAGTGCAGCTAAGGCGGAAAATCAGTAGTCACGACACCGGAGAAAGCACCGTGGCAGCCGCCCATACGGTTCCGGAGGGATCCCCGGGCGGACCCGCGGCAACGCAGAGTTCCGGCCCCTCAGAAAGCACTGACGCAGCCGCTGCGGAAACACCGGGCGCAGTCCAGGAGAACACCGGCAGCGCGGAGACCGCGGACTTCTTCTCCGGCTATACAGTGCATACAGCTCCTTCTGTGGCCGCAGCACTGACCGGTGAAGGCATGAGCGACCATGCGGTCCTTATCAACGTGAATACCGGCGAGATCGTCGCAGGGAAGAACTGGGAAGGTCCGATTGTCCCCGCCTCCATGACCAAGATACTGACGGTTCTGGTAGCGGCGGAGCATCTGGGGCCGGCAGCCCTGGACGAGCCCTTCACGGTCACCATCGACGACACCGACTACTCCTACCGGAACGACGGCAGCGCCGCCGGCTTCGGCATCGATGAGACTGTCACGGTGCGGGACCTTTTCTACGGCACCATCCTTCCCTCCGGGGCGGACGCTGCCAGCGCGCTGGCGCGCCGCACTGCCGGCTCCCGGGAGGCCTTCGCGGACCTCATGAACCAGAAGCTGGCAGAGCTGGGGCTCGCGGACACCGCCCACTTCACGAACTGTGTCGGCCTCTATGACGCCGGCCACTACTGTACCCTCACCGACATGGCGATGATACTGAAGGCCGCTGTAGAGAACGACATCTGCCGGGAGGTCCTGTCCGCCCATACCTGGACCACCACCGCGACAGAACAGCATCCGGAAGGGATCACCATCTCCAACTGGTTCCTCCGCCGGATCGAGGACAAGGACACCCACGGCGAGGTCCGCTGCGCCAAGACCGGCTTCGTCAAGGAATCCCGGAACTGTGCCGCCAGCTGGCATATCGCCTCAGACGGCACGGACTGGATCTGCGTCACCGCAGGCGCCCACAGCGCATGGCGCTGCATCTACGACCACGTGGACATCTACCAGAAATTCAC
>Ga0256405_10012842_pt1 | contig 10235 bp, 5 predicted proteins | sample RumenRJG_02DNA_FD_189096 | JGI IMG/M metagenome (GOLD analysis project Ga0256405, IMG submission 189096) | Bovine rumen microbial communities from Lethbridge, Alberta, Canada - RJG_02 | ecosystem: Host-associated > Mammals > Digestive system > Stomach > Rumen | place: Canada: Alberta | collected... | reverse complement strand
CGGCATCTCACAGGATTTAATCCTATGATTTATCCTGATTTGCAACTAAGATATTCTGTTCGTCTTGAGGCTGACGGAGATGGTCTTGTGGTGTCTGTTGATCTTGATAAACCTATTCCAGAGAAATATGTTGGAAAGGTGGGATTTAATCTTGAGTTCTTCCCTGGAATATTATTTGGGAAGCCTTGGCTTATGGATTCAAAATCAGGTATCTATCCTCAGCAGCCTAATGGTCCTGTTATTTCTTCAGAGTCTGTTATTTCTCAACCAGGAAACTTCCATCCAGAAGGCAAACCGCTTGCCGATATTAATAACCTAAAGGGTGAGGGATATGGTTATGCTTATTCACCTATTTCGGCTGATGAAGTGATAGCCAAGCCTTATGCTGTTGGCTGTTCGTTTACATCGTGTCCTGACGATCCGATGAGTCGTGTAACCATAGAATCTCTTACTTCTGCTGAGTTAAAACTCTATGATGGGCGGATGAACCATAATAATGGTTGGTTTGTTCTTCGTAGCGATATTCCTGCAGGTGTGACCAAAGGAGCCATTCGTTGGAAGATAACACCTAATGTGGTTAGCGGATGGATGTATAAACCTGTTGTGCAGACTTCTCAGGTGGGTTATCTTTGTAGTCAGACAAAGAGGGCTATTATAGAAATGGATAAACGCTCTAAGGCTACACAGGTGGCTTCTGTTTGCAAGCTTACTCCCAAAGGTGAAGAAAAGGTTGCTGACATTACTCCTATAGAGTGGGGCGAGTTCCTGAGATATAAGTATTATACTGTTGACTTCAGCAATATCAAAGGTGATGGCATGTATTTCGTGCGTTATGGCGAAAGCAAGTCGCCTGTTTTCCGTATTGCCGATGATGTGTTTGATAGGGGAGTGTGGCAACCTGTAGTGGAATATTTCCTTCCTGTTCAGATGTGCCATATGAGGGTTAGCGAGAAATATCGTGTGTGGCACGATCGTTGTCACATGGATGATGCACGAATGGCTTCTGTAGGCAATCATATTGATGGTTATGACCAAACGCCTGGCGTTTCTCCTTTCAAGGCAGGAGAGTGTGTTGATGGCGTAAATATTGGTGGCTGGCATGATGCTGGCGACTTCGATTTACGAGTAGAGTCGCAGGCAGGCGAATGTTATATCCTCTCGCTTGCTTACGAGACTTTTCATCCAGAGATTGATGTAACTGCTATTGACGAGAATAGTAAGACTTGTGAAATACATCAACCTGATGGCAAGAACGATATATTGCAACAGATAGAGCATGGGGCTCTTAGTGTTGTTGGTGGTTATAAGGCTTTAGGAAGACTCTATCGTGGTATCATAGCTCCGTCTTTGCGTCAATATGCTATGTTGGGCGATGCTGCAGCTATGACCGATGGCAAGAAAGGAAATATTGATGACCGTTGGATTTTCACAGAGAACAATTCTTATCGCGAACTGACTACGGCTGCTCATCTTGCTGCCACATCACGTGTGTTGCGAGGATATAATGACAGTCTTGCCATTTCTTGTCTTGATATTGCTCGAGAGTTGTATTCTACTACCGAGGCCAAAGGCTTTATGGTAGGAATGAAGATGCAGGCTGCTGCCGAACTATATCTCACCACAAAGGAAAAAGCATATCTTGATTTTATTGTTTCACAAAAAGATATGTTCCGTAGGAGTGGTTCATGGGCATGGTTCCTTGCACGTGTAGAACGACTTGTGGCAAAGAGTAAGGATAAGGATGTGCGTTCATGGTGTAATAGTTATCGTGAGTCGTTAAAGGCATATAGTCAGCAGCTTAATGAAGTGATAAACAAGACTCCTTATGGAGTGCCTTATCAGCCTTCTATATGGGGAGCAGGCTGGGATATTCAGCGTTTCGGATTTGAGAACTATTTCCTTGCTTCTGCCTATCCCGAGATGTTCTCGAAAGAACCTGTTTTTAATGCTCTCAATTTTGTTTTGGGGTGTCATCCAGGAAGTAATCAGGCATCGTTTGCTTCTGGAGTAGGAGCGCAATCGGCAACAGTAGGATATGGCTTGAATAGAGCCGACTGGAGTTATATTCCTGGAGGTGTAATCTCGGGAACAGCCCTCATTCGTCCAGACCTTCCCGAACTCCTCACCTTTCCATATCTTTGGCAGCAAACGGAGTATGTTCTTGGTGGAGGATCAAGCAATTATCTGTTTATTGTTTTAGCCGCGTCTCGGCTAAAACAATAAACAGATAATTGAATAAGTAAATACTAATGTATAATGAGTAATTTCACAGTTCAAAATTCTTCCTATCGGTTAGTGATTCGATAATGGAATTGTAGGAGTACGGTGGCATTTACAAGTAGCTTATGAGCTTTGGCGAGGCTCCCTCCCACTCGGGGGAGGGCGGGGGAGAGGTCGTCGTTACTTTAACTCCGATAACTCAAGCCAGCGGAACTCCTTTTCTTCAAGTTCATCCTTTATCTGTGGCAGGCGCTTGCTCTTTTCGGTAAGCTCCTCTACGGATAGGGTGCCGGAACAAAGTTGTTCCTCAAGCGTTTTCTGCTCTTTCTCAAGGGCTTCAATCTCCTTTTCAAGGGCAGCAAACTCCTGCTTCTCTTTATATGTCATACGACGGCGGTCGTCGTGATGATAGTTTTTCTTTTCGCTCTTTGGTTCCTTGGCTTTGCTCTCGGCTTCCTTCTTGGTTTCCATTCTGTTCCATTCACGATATTGTGAATAGTTGCCAGGGAAGTCCTTTATTTCGCCTTCGCCTTTAAACACGAGGAGGTGGTCAACAACCTTGTCCATGAAATAGCGGTCGTGACTAACCACGATAACGCATCCAGGGAAATCCTGCAGGTATTCTTCGAGCACCTGAAGGGTTTGTATGTCGAGGTCGTTGGTAGGCTCATCGAGCACAAGGAAGTTTGGATTCTGCATGAGAACGGTGCAGAGATAGAGCTTCCGTCGCTCGCCACCACTAAGCTTATACACGTAGTTGTGCTGCTGTTCTGGGGTAAAAAGGAAGAATTGCAGGAATTGACTTGCTGTCATCTTTCTGCCTGAACCAAGATCTATGTAGTCGGCAATCTTAGTGATAACATCTATAACCTTGTCCTGCTCGTCAAACTTCAAACCGTCCTGAGAGAAATAACCGAAGCGCACGGTTTCGCCAATATCAAACTTTCCTTCATCGGGTGGAACAATTCCAAGAAGCATCTTTATGAATGTGCTCTTGCCCGTTCCGTTGTTGCCTACAACGCCCATCTTTTCAAAGCGTGAGAAATTGTAGTAGAAGTTGTTGAGAATAACCTTTGGCTTATCCTGATTATCGTTGAAAGCCTTGGATACATATTGACATTCAAAGATTTTAGAGCCGATATACACGTTGGATGCCTTCAGGCGCACCTGACGCTCCTCGATGCGTTGCTTGGCTACACGCTCAAGTTCGTAGAACGCATCTTCACGATATTTTGCCTTGTGTCCGCGTGCCTGAGGCTGACGGCGCATCCAATCAAGCTCTGTGCGATACAGGTTCTTTGCATGCTGAATCTCGGCACGCATATTATCCATGCGTTCCTGTCGCTTTTCCAAGTAATAGGCGTAGTTGCCCTTATAGGTGTAGATGCTTTGGTTGTCGAGTTCAAGAATGGTGTTGCACACTCTGTCGAGGAAGAAACGGTCGTGGGTTACCATGAGAATGGTTTTGTTGCCACGTCCAAGATATCCTTCCAGCCATTCAATCATTTCAAGGTCGAGGTGGTTGGTAGGCTCGTCGAGAATAAGAAAATCGGGTTCTGTGAGTAGCACATTAGCCAAAGCCACTCTTTTCTGCTGTCCGCCCGAAAGCTGTCCCATTGGCTGGTCAAGGTTCTGAATTTTCAGCTGTGTGAGCACCTGTTTTGCCTTGAGTACCTTTTCGGGATCTCCTTGATGGTTGAAGCAGGCGTCGAGTACGCTCTCCTGTGGGTCGAACTTTGGCTGCTGTTCAAGATATCCAACACGAATATCGTTGGTGTAGATGATTTTTCCATCATCTTTGCTTTCGTGACCGGTAAGAATTTGTAAAAGGGTGGACTTGCCAGTACCATTCTGACCTACAAGTCCTATTTTCTGTCCTTCGGCAACAGAGAACGAGATGTTGTTGAACATTATGTCGGCTCCGAAGGATTTCGAGAGGTTCTGTACGTCAAGATAAGGTATCTGTGCCATTTATCTGGTTGTTGATTTCTTCAATATAGTTAAGTACTTCTTCGCGACCAATTCTCTTTTCCGAACTGGTAATAAAATATGGAGGAAGAGTTTCCCATCTGTCTTTGAGGGAGTCCATCCAGCGTTTAGCGTTGTCGCGTGCCTTGCCAGAGCCAAGCTTGTCGGCTTTGGTAAAGATGATGGCAAATGGAATGTTGCTTTCGCCCAGCCAATCGATAAACTCACGGTCTATCTGCTGTGGGTCGTGGCGCACATCAATAAGCACAAACACGTTTGCCAGCTGCTGACGCTGAAGAATATATTGTGCAATCATCTGCTCAAGTTTGTTCTGCATGGTTTTTGAACGCTTGGCATAGCCATATCCAGGGAGGTCAACCAGATACCATTCTTTATTGATGATGAAATGGTTTATGAGAAGGGTTTTTCCAGGCATGGATGATGTCTTTGCCAAACCTTTATGATTGCAAAGCATGTTGATAAGACTTGATTTTCCCACGTTGCTTCGTCCAATGAAAGCATATTCGAGCTTGTTATCCTTTGGACATTTGGTAACGGTTGGGGCTGATATCACGAATTCTGATTGCTTTATTTCCATATTCTTCAAAATTTGGTGCAAAGATACGAAAAGAATTTTGAATTTGGAATTTTGAATGTTGAATTAGTCGCACTTCGTGCGATGTGGAATTATAAAATTGAGAATTATTATTCACTATTCATTATTACTTCCCTTCGGTCAGTAACCGTTGGTTCCAAATTCGTAATTCGAATTTGGCTCCCTCCCACTCGGGGGAGGGCGGGGGGAGAGGTCGTATCTTATCTTGCTTCCACTACTCTTATTCCCACTTGCACAGGGTGCTTGGTCATATATGTGCGCAGAAGCATAGGCTCTTCGATAACCTTGCCTCTTACCTGACTGGCGTTGAGCATGTGCAGACCATCTTTGTGCCAGATGGCTATACCGAGGTGAGTGGTGTCGAGTCCTTTCTTGTTAGTGACGATACCGATGATGTCGCCATCCTTGATGCTGTTGCGGAAAGCCTTGGTATTGGCTATTATTCCTTTTGGGATGTAACGGATAGTTTGCCCGTTCACGCTTTTCTCAGCCTTGGCAATATCGCTAATCCATGATGGATTGGCTTTGAGCATGGGATAGTTGTTGGAATGTGTTGTCATCCAGTCAACATTTACTTTCTGCACCTTGGTGAAAGGGAACTTTGTTGATTGTCGCTCGCTGACAAACCCTTTCTTAGTGTTGTCTGTTACCCACCATGTGAAATAATGCAGACGCTGTTGATAGCTCACGTTTCCTTGCTGGTATCTTATCATTCTTAGATAGTTGCAGAAATCATTGAAGGAATATTTCTTGCTGTCGATACATTTCTTCAAAGCAAGCACGTTTTCCACGTAGGTGGTGCAGTCGAGCTGTCGCAGGTTGATGATAAGGCGTTCCTTGTTGTTCACCTCAAGGGTTTGAGCCACGTAGGGTACTCCTCTAAGCTGGCGGGCAAAGAATACCATAAGGTTGGTTCCTTTCTTCTGTTTCTTGCCAGCTTTTAGCAGTTCCATAACCTTTATGCTGTCGGCTTTGGTGTATTGTGGTTGGTTTGCATAAGAGCAAATGCTTATGCAGGCAAAAAGCATAATAGATATAATTTTTTTCATAGGTTATTTATATTCTCGTAATATTAATGACACCTTTTATGGTGCGAAGCTTCTTAATGAGCATATTGAGCTTGCTTGTATCGTCGAGTTGCACAACGAGGTTTCCGCTAAACAGACCATCGTGGCTGTCGATATTGATGGAGCGCATAACGATTTTCTCTTCCTTTGAGATGATATTTGTTATGTTGCTGATGATACCGATGTCGTCGTTGCCCACAATGCGCAAGGTGATGCTGTATTGACTTGAACCTTTACCACTCCATTTTGCCTTTACTACTCGATAGCCAAAACGTTTCTTTAGCTCTGGGGCGTTAGGACAGTCGCTTCGATGGATGGTGATTCCACCGTTTACGGTGACAAAGCCAAATACATCGTCGCCATAGATAGGGTGACAGCAACGTGCCAGTTTGTAGTCTATGCCTTTGAGGTTGCGGTCGATGACAAGCACATCGTCGTTCTGACGTGTGAGTTCTTCCTGTGGATTCTCGAATTCAAAGTTCTCGGCACTTGTTGTTGGTTTAGGTGCGTTGTTGTTCTGGTCGTGGTCGCGCACTTCAAGATATTTTTCGAGAACCACGTCAACACCAAGCTTTTCTTCAGCTACATCCTTATAAAATTCGCTTACTTCCTTGTAGCCGAGTTTCTTGATGAGGTGGAACATAACGCTCTCTTCAATCTCGATCTTTCGGTTTTTGAAACGGCGTTCAAGCAATTCCTTGGCATAGCGTCCTTCTCTAACCTCGTTGTCTTTTAGGGCAAGACGAATCTTTGATTTTGCCTTGCTGCTCTTAACAAGGTTGAGCCAGTCGCGCTTAGGAGTTTGGTCGGCACGGGTGAGAATCTCCACGGTGTCGCCCGATTTCAGAGGTTCACGGAAACTGACAGCCTTGCCGTTAATCTTTCCGCCAACACATTTGTTTCCTATGCCAGAATGTATGTGGTATGCAAAGTCGAGAATGGTTGCTCCTTTTGGGAATTTCAGTAGATCGCCCTTTGGAGTGAACACATATACTTCGTCTTCAACAAGATCCATCTTGAACTGGTCCATGAGTTGCAAGTCGTCGTTGTTCTCAAGGGCAGAACGGATGTTTGCCAACCAGCTATCAATATTACCTTCGCCACTCTTGATACCTTTGTATCGCCAGTGTGCAGCAAGACCGTGCTCGGCAATCTCGTCCATTCTCTCTGTGCGTATTTGTACTTCCACCCATTTGTTCTTAGGACCTAAAACGGTGATGTGCAAACATTCGTAGCCATTGCTTTTGGGAACAGACAGCCAGTCGCGCAAGCGCTTAGGGTTTGGCTGATACATGTCGGTAACGATAGAGTAGGCTTGCCAGCATTGCATTTTCTCCTTGTCAAGAGGTGAGTCGATGATGATGCGAATGGCAAAGAGGTCGTAGATGCCTTCAAAGCCGCATTTCTGTTTCTTCATCTTTTGCCATATAGAGTGTATGCTCTTTGTGCGCCCCTTGATATGGAATTTCAGTCCTGCGTTTTCAAGATTCTGTTTCACTGGGTTGATGAAGCTTTCTATATAAGCGTCGCGTGAAGCCTTGGTAGCGTTGAGCTTATCCTTTATCATGTAGTAGGCGTCGTGCTCAAGGTATTTCAGGGATAGATCTTCAAGTTCGCTTTTCAGCTTGTAGAGTCCCAGTTTGTGCGCTAATGGCGCATAAAGATAGTTTGCTTCCTCGCTCACCTGATGTTTGGCTTCAAGAGCCTCTGTGTCGCGTATCTGTCGCATCACGTTCACTCTGTCGGCAATCATAATGAGGATAACCCGCATGTCTTCTGAGAACGAAATGAGCAGGTTTCTGAAGTTTTCGCTCTCCACGATAGGGCTTTTCTCGTATAGTTGATGAATTTTCACCAGTCCACGGATGATGTGAGCCACACTTGTGCCAAATTTCTTCTCAATGGCTTCAAGGCTGATGTTTTCTGTTACAACAACCTGATAGAGCAACACGGCAAGTACGCCATCTCGTTTCAGACCTATTTCGTCAACAGCTATCTGTGCTGTTCTGAGGGCTTGCAATATAGGGTTCAAGCCAAATACATCACGATGTATCTGTCCTTGCTCTATGCTTTTGCTTATCTCTTGACGCAGTTTCTCCTCGTCATCTTCCTTTAGCGTGTTTCCTATTGCTTGACGAAGATGTTGGAGTATCTCGTTTGATTCAAGATGTTCCTCAGCTGTAAATTCTAATTTCTCGTTCAAACTATAATTCTTTTTGCGCACGCCTTAGCGTGCTAAATGATAAATTACAAATGATAAATTAGCGCTTCGCGCTTAAATATTAAGAGTTAGAAGTTAGTTATGAATTTAATAATTCAAAATTGGATAATCGGCGAAGCCGACTAATTATCTCCTTCGTCTTTATGCTTGCACCGGCAAGCCGACAACAAGCACTCAGTCGATGATTACTCATTATTCATTCGAATTAATAATGACTAATTATCTCCTTCGTCTTTATGCTTGCACCGGCAAGCCGACAACAAGCACTCAGTCGATGATTACTCATTATTAATTACTCATTATTCATTCGAATTAATAATTCGTAATTGTATAATTGCGCTTGCGCAATCAATTTCACATTCCACATTCCACATTCCACATTCCAATTACTGGTGCTGTTCTCGAAGAAGGTCGTTGACGGTCTTCACAGGGTTGAAGGTGGATAGTGGCACTTCAACAAACACGGTGTTCCAGTTGCTCATTGCGCCATTCCACAGACCGGGAAGTTCGAGAGCCTTTAGCTCCTTGCCGTTCTTGCTCTTGTTTGAAATGAATCCTGTTGATGGGTCAACGAAGTCGGGCAGGTTGAAGGCATTGCCCTTATAGTCTTTGAGTGCGCAAACAAGATCTACAGGGTTGAAATGTGTGCCCTGTGTGAACATCTTCATGTATTTCTCGTTGTTTTTGTCGATTTGCGAACTCTCAAGAATTTGCAGACTTATTGTGCCATCGTTGTTATATACCAGGAATGGACCGCCACCAGGCTCGCCCACGTTTTTCACAACGCCGCATACTCGCATTGGGCGGTTTAGTTTTTGGCGAAGATAGATAACAAGGTCGGCATCTTCCATATCCTTGATGTCGGGTTTGCGACAGCACAGGTCGCGCTGTACAAAGCGTATAATCTCTTCGAGCTTGCTATGGTTGTATTCTCCGCTATCGAGAATGCGAAGGTATTCAAATGCTTTCTCCTGAAGGGTGACGAGGATGCCTGCTATGAGTTGTTTGTAGGTAACTGTGTCGTCCTTTAGTCTGTCGGGAACAACATTATCAATGTTCTTTATGAACACCACATCGGCATCAATCTCATTGAGGTTTTCAATTAATGCACCATGACCTCCAGGACGGAATAGCAGTGAACCATCATCCTCACGGAATGGGGTGTTGTCGGGATTGGCTGCTATAGTGTCGGTGCTTGGTTTCTGTTCGGAGAAAGAAATGTTGTATTTCACGCCATAGCGTTTCTCGTAGATGTCTTTCTTTTCGGCAACCTTAGCTTTGAAGAGTTCAAGATGGTCGTGGCTGACGGTGAAATGCACGTGAGCTTCGCCGTTGCTACTTGCATAAAGAGCAGCCTCAACAAGATGCTCCTCCATGGAAGTGCGGGCTCCATCTTCATAGTTGTGGAACAGAAGTAAGCCTTTGGGCAGTTGTCCATAATTTAATCCCTCGGCATTGAGCATGTTTGCTACCACAGTCTTGTAGTTGCCCTCCTTGATAAGCTCCATAACCGACTTGCCGTTGTTGGCATGGCATTTGTCGCAAAGAGCTTTGCGGAAAGCAAATTTCTTGATATTGTCGAAGAACTCTTTTTCGAATGGAGTGTTAGGATGGTCATAGGATGCGTTTAGGAAAGCAAACATATCCTTGAACATTCGACTTGCTGCTCCCGAGGCAGGTACAAACTTCACCACCTTGTGGCCATTAGCCTTATAACTGTTCCATTTTTCTATATATTGATTACGCTCGTCATCGTTTGGGGCAATAATCCCTTTGCCAATAGAAGCAGCAGCTTCAAGTTTCAAGAATGGAAATCCTTGCTCGAATTGTTTTAGCTGATTTTCAACCTGCTGTTCACTTATGCCTCTTGAGGCAATCTGCTTTTTGTCTGTACCCGATAGATTCATCTTTATAGAGGTTATTTGTTTTTGATTATTCATTAAATGCTTTATGCTCTACAAAAATACTAATTATTCCCGATATGAAGGGATGTTGTCCGTTAAATTTCCTTTATAGTAGCCTCACCCCGACCCTCCCAAGTACTTTTGTCGCAGGGCAAAATGTAGAAGGAGGACTATCTGGCAGAAAAAGTTCCATTAACTTCCAATTAACTTTCCATTGCTTTTCCTCGCTAACGTGAACA
>Ga0256405_10012837_pt1 | contig 10238 bp, 7 predicted proteins | sample RumenRJG_02DNA_FD_189096 | JGI IMG/M metagenome (GOLD analysis project Ga0256405, IMG submission 189096) | Bovine rumen microbial communities from Lethbridge, Alberta, Canada - RJG_02 | ecosystem: Host-associated > Mammals > Digestive system > Stomach > Rumen | place: Canada: Alberta | collected... | reverse complement strand
ATATCGCTGTTTCGCAGGTAAAGAAGCTGATCCCCCGTCTGTCCCGCGCAGAATCCATGCGCCTCCTCCGGAAGCTGTTGCGGAACGCTCGCCGTGCGGTCGTCCGGATTGATCACGCTGACCCAGAAGAGTTTGTCGTCCTGCAGAACGACGGCAAGCCGGCCGTCCCGTGTTCCGCAGAGTTCCCGGATCGAAAAAGGCGCTGTGACAGAGAACTGTTTTTTCCCGTCCAGACCGATGAAAAGGATCTCCTGCCCCTGCGGAACTGCCACGATGTCATTTTCCAGGAGCACCGTCTCTGAGCAGTTCAGTCCGGCTCCCGGCTGAATTTCTATTTCACTGCTGCTGATTGCCGCGCCGTTTTCGTTCAGCAGTCGGACGTAGTAACGGTCTCTCGTCTGCGTCCCCTCGCCCGTCAGCCAGGACTCATAGCTTGATTCAAGAACCACGATTTTCCCGTCCGCACGTATGCGGAAGGCTCTCGGCCTCATTTCCGAAAAATACCGCTCCAGCTTTTCCGTGTTCTCCGGCGCCGGAAGGGTGCGGTAGCGGCGGATCATGTTTCGTTTGCCGCTCTCCGTCACGAGGAAAAGATTGCTCCCGTATACATCATAACGTCCGTCGTTGACAAACTCTGTCTCGTCCTCGTATCCCTCCGGAAGCTCTATAGCTACCCTCCGGTTGATGTACGCGAGGAAGCCGCCGTCACATTCCTGCTGAAAGAGAACCGCTTCCTTCCGATCCGTGAGGGTAATCGACGAAACGCGCGCCGTATAGCGCTGCAGCCAGGTCTCATATCCCGCTTTCTCTTCCTGCGGCTCTTCCGTCTGCTCCTCGATGATTTCGGTTTCCTGCTGCTCCGCAGGGCCGCAGCCGCTCAGCAAAACCGCGCACATCGCCGCCGCAATCCCCGCAAGAAGCCAGTTTCGCACACGTTTCATAGTCTGCTCCCAATGAAATGATCCTCTGTTTCGCTCATCATACCATATCCGAAAAGTCACCGCAAGGCCGGCTTTTTCTTAATTATCTCTGAATCCTTCCCCCGCCACTTTGCGAATTTGAAAATCTGTGTTATAATGATTTTATCTTTTCTCTATTCTCATCCCCGGATGAACAACGGAAGTGACGTGATACGCGATGGCTTCGAGAAATCCCGCCTCGGAAGAACAACTGAAAAAGCGCAGCGCAGCCCGGGGTCTTCTGCGGGCGGGCGGGTACACCATTGACACGCTCTCCTCCATTCTCGTCGCGATTCTGCGCGTCATCGGCACGCTTCTTCTGATTCTGTTGGTGACGGGTACGCTCTTCACCTGTATTTTTGCCTACTATGTCAAAACCTGTCTCACACCGGAACTGGACATTTCCCTGGAGGACTATCAGCTGAGTGAGGCCAGCACCATCTGGAAGCAGGATCTCGCCGGAGAATGGCAGGAGGGCATCACCATCGGCGGGGATCAGCGCCGCATCTGGGTCGAGTATGAAGAAATCCCGAAATACATGGAGCAGGCCCTGATTGCCATTGAAGACAAACGCTTCTATGAGCACAAGGGGGTAGACTGGTACCGCACCGCGGGTGCTTTCGTTGAGATGTTCGCCCGCATGGAAACCAGCTACGGCGGCTCCACCATCACCCAGCAGCTGCTGAAAAACCTCACCGGCAAGGACCAGATCACCGTCTCCCGGAAGCTGACCGAGATTTTCGGTGCTCTGGAACTGGAAAAGAAATACGACAAGCAGGAAATTCTGGAGTGGTACCTCAACGCGGTCTATTTCGGTGAAGGCTGCTGGGGCGTGGGGATTGCCTCCCATACGTATTTCGGCAAGGACGTAAAGGATCTGAGTCTGGCGGAGTGTGCCTCCATCATCGGCATCACCAACAAGCCCACCTATTATGATCCGTTCTATAACGAGGAGAACAACAAGAACCGTCAGGAAGTCATTCTCCGTGAGATGTACGAGCAGGGCTACATCGACTATGACACCTGGCAGAGCGCGGTGAAGGAACCGCTGGTGTTCAAGCGGACCCCGAATCAGGAATACCATCAGGAGATCTACAGCTACTACGAAGAAGTCGTCATCCGGGATGTGATCCGGGACCTGATGAGCACCAAGGGCATCAACTTTGAAGCCGCCCAGAAGCTGCTCTACAGCGGCGGATACCAGATCTACAGCTGCATCGACACCCGGATTCAGGATATCGTCGACGATCTCTATTCCGATCCCGAGAAGATGCCGAAGGGCGGCCGCTATGAGCAGCAGTTCCAGAGCGCCATCGTGGTGATGAACCCCTATGACGGGCGGATTCTCGCCCTCTGCGGCGGCGTCGGGGAGAAGGAGATTAACTTCGGCCTCAACCGCGCCGTCCCCATCAGTTCCGGCGGAGTAAACTACGGCGGAGCCACCCGTTCTCCCGGCTCCTCCATCAAGCCCCTGGCCAGCTACGGTCCCGCTCTGAACGAGGGGATCATCACCCCGGACACGCTGGTCAACGACGCAAACTACATCGTGCTCTCCGGGACGAGCTGGTATCCCCACAACGACAACTATGAGAACTACGGCGTGCTGTCGATCTACCAGGCGCTCAAGTGGTCCCTGAACACGGTGGCGGCCCAGATTGTGGACAAGCTGCCCAATGGGCCGCAGACCTCCTATGATTACCTGACGCAGCGCCTCGGCTTCACCAGCCTGGTTCCGGACGACGCGTCCTACGCCCCCATGGCCCTGGGGCAGCTCACCAACGGGATCTCCGTGCGCGAGATGGCGCAGGCTTACTGCTCGCTGGTGAACGACGGTGTCTTCACCTACAGCCGGACCTATTCCATGGTGACCGACAGCCGCGGGAACATCGTCCTGGACAACGTTCCGCAGACCATCGCGGCGTTTGATCCCAACACGGCCTACTGTCTGACCTGGATGATGAAAAACGCCGTCAACGAGGGCACCGGTACCGAAGCCCGGCTGAACAACGTCCCCGTCGCCGGAAAAACCGGCACCTCCGGTGAGTACAAGGACCGCTGGTTTGCCGGCGTGACGCCTTATTATGTCGCCGTGGTATGGACAGGCTTTGACATCCCGGAGCGGATCAATTCCAACGGGAATCCCGCCGCCCGTGTCTGGCGTCAGGTCATGAGCAAGGTTCACGCGGGGCTCCCCTGGGCGGACTTCACCTATCCCTATCTCGCGCCGGATACCCATGTGTTTATCGAGGCTCCCACGCAGGTCGCCAGAACCGATCAGGATCTGATTGAAGACGGCATCACCAGCGACGATTTTGACAGTTCCTATTATTGGGACAGCTATAATGACAGCAACCCCTGGCAGGGCAACGACAGCGTCGTGATCATCGGCGGATAACGCCTTGACAGGCTGGCTGCGGTGTGTTAACGTTCATAACATGATTGGAGGTGTTTCATTTGGCAAAAGCTTTGGAGTATAAGGGTCATCCTCTCCAGCGGAAGGATAACTTTATCTACTATGGCAGCTTTGCGGACAAGTACGTGATTATGATGCAGATTCTCGACACCAAGAAGGTCAAGGATCTGGACGTCGCGACGAAAGTCTCCGTTCAGCTCCAGCTGACGGACGCTTCGGTGAAGTCCCGCGACCGTATTGTAAAGAAAACGGAAAAAGACAGCCTGTATTCCGCCATCGACGTTGCGGCTGTCTGGCTGGAGCGTGCCCTTGCGGCCCGCTGAGGTCTGAAGAAGGTATTTTCATGCGAAAGAAACACATCTGTGCGCTTGTTCTGTCTGCCTGTCTGCCGTCCCTGCTTTCCGTGCCGGCCTGTGCGGAGCAGGCCGTCGTCACCGGCAGTGAGGTCAATGTCCGCAACGGTCCCGGAACCGTCTATGGCATTTCGGCAAGCGTCAGCCGTGATACGACAGTAGAGATTCTCGACCGCTCCGATCCCGACTGGTACCAGATCAGCTGGGATGGGAAGAGCGGTTATGTCTCTTCCCAGTTTCTGTCCCTCGCGGAGGACGACTCCTCCGCCGAGGTCACGCCAGACCGGGAGGTCTCTTACGGCAGCATCAACGGGATGCATGTGTATCTGCGCGCCGCCCCCAACACATCTGCTGCCGTTCTCGGGACATACAGCACCGGAAAGGAACTCACCATCACCGGCACATTGGGTGACTGGACCGCGGTACGGATCGACGGGACAGACGGATATGTCTTCAGCGACTTTGTCACGGAAGCAGGATCCAATACCGCCTCCGTCGTGGTGGATTCCCCTGCTTCCGGCAGCGGTACCGTTGTTGTGAACGAGGACGGATCTGCGTCGTCTTCCGGCGGTTCTACGGTTTTTGTTCTTCAGGAACCGGTCACAACCGCTCCGGTGGAAACGCTGCCGCCCGATCAGATTGTCTATGTGCCAACCGACGGGACGGCCTATCTGGAGGTTCCCGTCTTTCCGCCTCCCACGCCGGAAAGCACACCGGCATCAAACGAAGATCCGGCAGAATCTGACGCGTCCGGCACCCTGATCACCGTTACGGAACGCCGGGTTGTGACCGAGACGGTTCCCACGCCGACGCCCTCTGCGCCGCCCGAGGTCTCGCCCTCCCCTGCGGAATCGGAACCGGTTCTCACGGAGGCAGTCGAGGAAACAACGGCCGCGGATGAGGCATCTCTTGTGGATGACTCTGGAGAAGCCTCTGAAGAGACTTTGGAAGAACGCGGCAGCATCGCGGACACCGCGGATTCCGCGGCCCGTCTGAAGCTCGGTCAGGTGACGGGCAATGCCGTCCGTCTCCGTACCGGTCCCGGTTCAAGCTATTCCATTATCGGGACCTATGACAAGGGCACGGAGGTTGCCATCTCCGGTGTTTCCGGAGAGTGGACCGCCGTCACGCTCCCCGTGGAGCATGTCAGCGGTTTTATTCACTCCGACTTCATCGAGGAGACGGCTCCCGGCAGCTCTGCCGATCCCGGCGCCTCTTTGAGCAGCAATTCCGCCACCGGAAATTTCGCCCCTTCATCCGATCAGATCCGGGACGGTTATATTACCGGCACCGGTGTGCGTCTGCGCGAATCGCCCTCCATGTCCGCGAAGATTCTGGATGAACTGAATGTCGGCACCGCTCTCCGAATCACAGGCGTGTCCGAGGACTGGGTCCGCGTGATTGCAAACGGCAGGGACGGCTACGTCGCCGCTTCCTTTGTCGCCGAGGGGACTTACGCCCCGGAAGCCGGACTCAGCCGCTCGACCGGCACCGAGCTTGGGAAGGAAATCGCCGCCTATGCGCTGCAGTATGTTGGCACTCCGTACAAGTGGGGCGGCAAATCTCCCGAGACCGGTTTTGACTGCTCCGGCTTTGTTCAGTACATCTTCGGGCAGTTCGGCTACCAGACCAGCCGCGTCGCCAATGATGCGCTCTCTGACGGCGTCCATGTCGATCCGGCCGATCTTCAGCCCGGCGATCTGCTCTGCTTCTATTCCGGGAACAATTATGTCGGCCATCTGGGCATTTATGTCGGCGACGGTCTGTTTGTCCATGCGGCAAACTCCGTCACGGGCGTCGTCACGACTTCTCTGACCACCGGCTATTACGCCTCCCGCGGTTACGAGATCCGCAGAATAACCTGATCCGGGTCTCTTTCAGATTCGTGAACACCTCTGCCGTACAGGCAGGGGTGCTCGCATGTCTGCAGTCCCGGTAAAAACACCCCCGCCTCACGGCGGGGGTGTTCTGTTACTTGCCCACACAGAAGCGGGCAAAAATCTGATTGGTGACGTCCTCCCGGATGCTGGCGCCGGTCAGCTCGCCCAGGGCCTGCATGGCGTTCTCTGTCTCTGTCAGGATGATATCCGGGGTCATTCCCGCGTCCAGCGCTTCACAGGCGGCGCTCATGCTCTCCGCCGCGCGGCGTACCGCATCCGCCTGTCGGACATTGGTCAGGATCTCCCCGGCCGGAACCTGCGGCAGCGGGAAAAGCGTGCCGATCTTCTCCTCCAGAAGCTCCAGCCCCGCTCCGGTCACGCTGCTTACCGAAATCACCGGAAGCTTCGTCTCCGGGATTGGGAAGCGCTGCGGCAGGTCTGTTTTCGAGATCACCGCGATTCCGTGTTCCGCCTGCTCCGCCGTGCGGAGAATCTGCTCCACGTCCGCGCCGCTGTCGCCGTTTCCGTCGATGACCGCGAGCACCAGTTTCGCTGCGGCCGCGGCCGCGAGACTTCTCTGGACGCCGAGCTGCTCCACCCTGTCGTCCGTCTCGCGGATGCCCGCCGTATCGATCAGCCGCAGGCTGACCCCGCCGAGCTGTACCCGCTCTTCCACAGTATCCCTTGTTGTGCCCGGCACATCCGTCACGATCGCCCGGTCATATCCCAGAAGCGCATTCAGCAGGGAGCTCTTCCCGGCATTGGGGAGGCCGATGATTGCCGTCGGGATTCCGCTGTTCATCAGCTGTCCCCGGTCAAATGTCGTCAGCAGGCGTTCAAGACTTCTCTGTCCTTCCGTCAGAAGCTCGCGATAATTCTGAATCTCAAAATCCGCGATGTCCTCATCCGGATAGTCCAGCACCGCGTGAAAATGGGCGCTCATCCCGACGAGCTTATCGTAGATCGCCGACGCTTTCCGATGGATCGCGCCGGAGAGCTGTCCGGCGGCGTTGCGTACCGCCTCGGCCGTCTCCGCGTCAATCAGGTCGATCACCGCCTCGGCGGAGCTGAGGTCCATCCGCCCGTTCAGGAACGCGCGTTTTGTAAACTCTCCCGGTCCCGCCTGTCTCGCCCCGAGGGCAAAAAGCTCCCGAAGCAGCACCTGCAGGAGCATCGGCGAGCCGTGGCACTGAAACTCCACCGTATCCTCCCCGGTGTAGCTCTTCGGTCCTCGGCTGATCGTACACATGCAGAGATCCAGCAGTTCCCCTTTTCCGTTCCTCAGCTCTCCGTAGAGCAGCTTCCGATCCTTCGCGTCCTTCAGGCGTTCTCCTGACGCGGGGCGAAACAGGCGGTCTGCGATTTCGATGCTGCGCTCTCCCGACATGCGCACGATGCCGATCGCGGCAACTTGCTGTCCGGTGGCAATGGCGGCAATGGTGTCTGCCATAACAGTTCCTTTCTCAAAAAAACACCCCCGCACAAGCGGGGGCTTTACTTTTATGATGCGAATGCAGATCCGAACAGATTACTTCCCGTTCCGGGATGCCTCCGCCGTATGCTCGTCCATCCGTTCCGAAACAAAATAGCTGAGAGAAAGCAGACTGTCGGAAAAGTGGACATTTTCAACGATGATGGGGCTGTTCGGCTCTGTGAGCTCCATATTCGTGAAGTTCCAGATCGCTTCAATCCCGTTTTCCGTCAGGATCTTCGTCACATTGACCGCAGCCTCTTTCGGCACGCAGAGCACCGCCAGGGCGATGTCATTGTTCTTCAGATAGTCTTCCATCTCTGCTTCGGCCAGGATGGGTACGCCCTTGAAATCCGTTCCGATCAGGCTTTCCTTGATGTCGAACGCCGCCGCCAGCTCTACGCCGCAGTCGGCGAAGCTGAAGTTGTCCATCAGGGCGTGACCGATGTTGCCCACGCCGACCAGGATCGCCCGGTATCCTCTGTCCATGCCGAGAATGGACGCAATCTGCTCCCGCAGCCCGGAAACATTGTATCCGTATCCCTGCTGCCCGAATTCACCGAAGCAGCTGAAATCCTGCCGGATCTGCGACGGGGTCAGACCAAGCTGCTGTCCCAGTTCAAAGGAAGAAATTCTGTTGATTCCGTTCTCCTGCAATTCATCCAGTTTCCGAAGATAACGCGGCAGGCGCCTGATCACGTTGTTCGAAACCTTTACCCGTTTCACTGTCATGTCTCCTCTGTCTATCTTAAAAATAAAATATATTATTATTATAGCATAACAAAAAGGCCTGTTCAAGCGCCAATCAACAGAAAATGTTCCGTTTTCCCGTCTTCTCTGTTAAGAAAGCTCCCGTTTGATCCGCGAAACAATCGTGCGGATCTCTGCCAGCGTCTCCACATGCACCATCTGCTGCCGGTAAGCGCCGGAATACGGGACTCCGTGCAGATACCAGGGGAGCTGATGCCGCGCCTCCATGCAGGCGGAGCGCTCGCCCCGCCGCTCGGCCAGCCGTTCGATCTGACGTAGCGCCGCGTCCATCCGCTCTCCCAGGGGCGGCTTCTCCGGTTCCGGTTCGCCGTGGACGGCCGCGTTCGCCCGGGAAAACAGCCACGGATCCCCGAAGCAGCCTCTCCCGATCATCACCGCGTCGCATCCGGTATAGCGCAGCAGATGCGCCGCGTCCTCGCCGCTGAACACATCTCCGTTTGCCGTCACCGGGATGGTCACCGCCTTCTTGACCTCGCGGATGATGTCCCAGTCCGCTCTTCCCGCGTAAAGCTGGGCCCTTGTCCTTCCGTGTACAGTGATTCCGGCGGCTCCCGCCTGCTCACAGCAGCGCGCAAACTCCACCGCGTTCACGTTTCCGTTGTCCCAGCCTTTTCGGAACTTGACCGTCACCGGGATCGAAACGGCCCCGGCCGCCGCTTCCACGATCCGGGCTGCCAGCTCCGGGTCCTTCATCAGCGCCGATCCGTCTCCGCTCTTCACGATCTTCCCCACCGGGCAGCCCATGTTGATGTCCAGGATCGCCGCGCCGGAGAGTTCCGCCGCCATCTGCGCCGCCTCGGCCATCACCTCCGGCTCATGGCCGAAGATCTGAACCGCCGCGGGGCTCTCCTCCTCCGAAAGCCAGAGCAGCTCTCTGCTCTTTAAATCGCCGTAGGTCAGCGCCCGGGCGCTGACCATCTCCGTGGTCGTGAGGGCGGCGCCGCAGCGTCTGCAGAGTTCCCGGAAGGCAAAATCCGTCACCCCTGCCATCGGCGCCAGAACGACACGGCCGCTTACTTCAACTGTCCCGATCCTCATGGATTCAGATCGAGGCCGACCGGGCAGTGGTCCGAGCCCTGAATCTCCGGGAAGATATACGCTCCCTGTACTCTGTCTCTCAGCCGGTCGGAAATGACAAAGTAGTCAATCCGCCAGCCCACATTCCGCTCTCTGGCTCTGGCCCGGTAACTCCACCAGGAGTACGCCCCCTCGCGGTCCGGATAGAGCCAGCGGAAGCTGTCGGTGAAGCCCGCGTTCAGTAGTTCCGTGAACTTGCCGCGCTCTTCGTCCGAAAAGCCCGGATTGCCCACGTTGGTCTTCGGGTTCTTGAGGTCGATCTCTTCATGCGCCACGTTCATGTCCCCGCAGGCGACGACCGGTTTCACGCGGTCCAGCTCACAGAGATAGGCCCGGAAATCGTCCTCCCACTGCATGCGATAGTCGATGCGCCGTAGTCCGTCCTGGGCATTGGGCGTATAGACGCAGACCAGAAAATGATCCTCAAATTCCAGCGTCACCGCGCGTCCTTCCGTGTCATGCGCCGGGATGCCGAGATTGTACCGGACGGACAGCGGCGTCTTCCTGGTAAAAACGGCCGTACCGGAGTATCCCTTCTTTTCGGCATAGCTCCAAAAGCTCTCGTACCCGGGCAGCGTCAGATCCGTCTGTCCCTCCTGCAGCTTGGTCTCCTGCAGGCAGATGCAGTCGGCGTCAAGGGGCAGCACGCTCTCCACAAAGCCCTTTTTCTGCACGGCGCGAAGGCCGTTTACATTCCATGAGATATATCTGGTCATTGCTTCTCTTCCCCTTCCCGGTTTCCTCTCGCGTCCGCCAGTGCCGCGTCGCGCAGTCTCGGCGGTTCTCCGGCCCGGCCGTCCAGGGTCTTCTCTCCCCGGACCGCGACCAGCATTTTGATCGGGACGCCTTCTTCCATGAACCGCCGCTCATAGTCGGTCAGGATTCCCTGAACGCCCTGCGCGTGCAGGTCCCGCGTGAGCGTCCGGAGGAGCCACCCCTCCTGCTCCAGCTGCTGCACCGACCACTCAAAGAGGGCGGCGTTGTCCGTCTTAAACCGGATCTCTCCCCCGGTCGGCAGCAGATCCGCATATATTCGCAGGAAGGAGGGCGCCGTCAGGCGGAACTTCGCATCCCGGCTCTTCGGCCAGGGATCACAGAAGTTGATGTAAATCCGGTCGAGTTCTTCCGGCGCGAAGATCTCCCGCAGCTTCGCCGCGTCATAATCCAGGAAGCAGACGTTCCGAAGTTCTTCCGCCTTGGCCCGTTCCATGGCCAGGATCATCGCGTCGGGCACCTTCTCGATGGCGATGAGATCCTGCTCCGGCTCTGCCGCGGCCAGCGCGCAGGTAAAACTACCCTTTCCGCAGCCGATCT
>Ga0256405_10012836_pt1 | contig 10239 bp, 10 predicted proteins | sample RumenRJG_02DNA_FD_189096 | JGI IMG/M metagenome (GOLD analysis project Ga0256405, IMG submission 189096) | Bovine rumen microbial communities from Lethbridge, Alberta, Canada - RJG_02 | ecosystem: Host-associated > Mammals > Digestive system > Stomach > Rumen | place: Canada: Alberta... | reverse complement strand
AAATCACGGATGAATCGCTGGACTGATTCTACTTCATCAAGACAGACAACATTGAGGAGTAAGACATGGCGGTCAGCAGAAGGGATTTTTGCATCGGATTGGCCTGCGGAGTGTTTGCCAAAAAGGTGGGCAACGAGGTGTTCGCCTTCAGGTCCGACGCAAGCAAGATGCCGGTCAAGACCACGGGAGGGGTAGCGTCCTGGACATTTTCAGAGCGACTTGCGGATGTGGTCAATGTCAGGGACTTCGGCGCCAAGGGCGACGGCCTGACAGACGACACTGCAGCCATCAAGGTGGCAGTTGCGACGATGAAAAGCATGACGACGCCGTTCACCAATGCCGGATCGGCTCTTGGTGGTCCGTGCATTTACTTCCCTTTTGGATGCTATCTAATATCCGAAATGATCGAAATAGAATGGGGACAGAGACTTAACATTTTTCTTGATGGAGCGGTGATAAAAGCGATATCAAACATGAACTCTATGCTTTATATTCACAACTGCTGGGCAGAAGGAAGCATAATACATGGTGGAATATGGGATCTAAACTATAGTGCTACAAAAGGAATCTGGATTGATAGGACAAACGCTGGCATGATTATTGACGGCGTGACAATTCGTCGCATCGGCAACGCGACAGGCTTGTGGATAGGTGATGAAGAGAGGACGGCGAGAAGTGGCGCAGCGCACAAGATAAACAACCTGTTTGTCAACAACCCAGATGGCGCAAGCTTGACGTACACGAATAGCATAGGTGTCATGTGCCATGTCAGCGACATTTACATGAACAATACACTGATATACAACTGTAAGCTTCCGCTTTCCATCAAAGGCGGTGGCAATAACTTCTGCAATCTTCATGCATGGCACAGCATGTCCCCAGACGAACCGGCATGGGACGGATGCAGAGCGATATATTGCGATGGTGACAACAATCTATTCGAGGGGCTGTACATTGACAACTACTGCCAAGGTCTTATGCTTACAGGCAACACCAAGAAAGTTGAGATAGGCAAGTATTTCTTCTACATACCGAAATCGCCTACAGTGTCACGCACCGTGGACTGCATACGAGCAACGAACGAGGCGATTGTTAACGCCGACACAATATACACGCAGAAAATTGCAAACTGCACAATTAATCTCTGCTATGTCTACAACAACTACTATGCATACTACTATCGCGACCATGCCAAGCTGAAAAAGATAGGCTTTGCACTTTCAGATTTCGATGGTTTCAATCCAATTGATCCTGCGTTTAACCTGACAAACTTCAAGTTTTCGCGAAGTCCTGCAACAGCATACCAGGAAAATCTTGTGGCAGGAAACTACCTTCTTGGGTATATTAGAAGATCTCCTGGCACAGGCTTGTTCAATATCGGCATTCCTTCTCATGTTTCCGGAGACGTTTTTGTGTCACTAGGTTCCATAGACACTATATCCATCACAAACCAACGCGGAAGTGCAACCGAAAGGGGCAATGTTTATTTTGTTATTGGCGATGCAGTTTTCATGGAAGGAGACACCGTTTTTACATACCATCCTGTATACCTAAAACTAACATCAACAATAAGTAATGCATCTATCCATATAGATCATTCCGAAGTATCGGGTCAGGATTTCTATCTTTATAGACGCACATTGTACAGCAACCTTTTTGTCACAAATATTTCCGAACACATTTCTTCAAACTTTAGCTAACTAGAGGCATCATATGGCTTTGAAAATGATTTTTCAAAATATTACGGTGTGCGCTAAATCTTGGGACTGATTGCTCGATCAACTTTCTTGAACTATCTGCTAAGCTTCAGGATAACATGCCAAAATTATCCAACTTTTTCTCATGACAGAAGGAAACGCTCGGTTCCGAAAACTTGTGTGTGACGTAATAAAATCAGCGTTTGCCCGCAGTTGATTCTTCTCCGTCTAACATATTGAAATTATTGTTTACGCAATGCTTGATCTGCTGCTTTTTGACATGCTGGATTGTAATTTTATGTAGCAACGATATTATTGAATTTAATAAATTCAGGCAGTTAGCGACTTAGTATTTAATCGTCGCCAACCAAGGGCAAACACCGATTTTATTCAATCTAAAACAAATTTTATTTGTGGTGGCTTTGCACAAATATCATTGTACATCTTTATAGCATCAGAAATTGTATCATAAAATGTTATAGAACCACCATCTAAAATGCCTGCTATATCACACTGTGATTTAATTGTGTTTATGCTATGAGAGACGATGATAAGTGTTGCCTTACTTTTTCTTTCCTGAAAAATTTTATTGCATTTATTTTTAAATGAAGCATCGCCTACAGCTGTAACTTCATCGATAAGATAGTAATCAAAGCCGATTGCCATGCTCAAGCCGAAGGCAAGCTTTGCCTTCATACCCGAAGAATAGGTCGCGACAGGCTGGTTCATATACGCCCCAAGTTCCGAAAAATCTTCAACAAATTCAGAAATTTCTTTCCAATCTTTGTTGTAGATGCGACTGACGAAGCGCAGATTTTCTTTTCCCGTGAGACTTCCGTTGAAACAACCTGAAAAACCCAAAGGCCATGAAATCAAACTTGTCCTCACAATGCGTCCGCTGTCTGGTTTAATTTTTCCACCAATGATTCCCATAAGAGTTGATTTGCCTGCGCCATTTCGTCCGAGTATACCAACATTTATGCCTTGACGAAAATTACACGAAACATTATCAAGAATTATACGTGACCTCTGACCAACTTTGTATATTTTTGTTATGTGACGCAACCCGATCATGCAAGCAACCTTTTTCTGGTGAATTTTTCTAATAGTAGTCCAAGAACGATAGAGTAAAAAGAAAAGAGAATAAGATATGAGTGCGATACAAAGTCAGCTGGATATCCATATGATGTACATGTTCTTGTAAATTCAATGATTTGCAAGAATGGGTTCCACAGGATCCAGGTTCCTATTCTCCTGTAAACATGGTGACTGAAAACATGACGCCGGAAGCAAATAGGAGAAATCTAAAGACAATTGGCACGATTCGTTCCAATGTGGGGAAATAGGAGTTGAGGGATGAAAGTGTCATGCCCATGCCAAGCCCTATGGCAAAGGACAGAGCCAAGGCATATAGGAGACCTCCGATGTTGCTGATATGGAAGTCATACCCTAAATAATATCCTATGAAGAGCAGTGTGGTTGCGCTGATGATTTGAGTGCATAGAATGACAATACATCGAGCAAGCATGACATCAATAGGTGTTACTTGAGGAAAAGTTAATAATGTTTTATTGGAATCTATGGCTTTCATACATTTTAGTATACTTTGTGTCATGATGCCCCAGAGGACATAGCCTACGACAAGAAAGGTCAGTATGTTCATTCCATGCGGTTTTGACACACCGCATATTGCACGAAACAGCCACATGACGCTTATTCCCATAGCTGTCTGGATAATTGCCCACAAATAGCCTAGCTGAGTTTTTCCATATAATGTATGTATCTCGCGCATCATAAGTGCAAAAATGACGCGACATTGCGAAGCAAAAGCTTCAGATAGCGAATATTTCATAATAATTTTACAAAAAATATTTTTATTTTTGATTAATTTTATTTTGAAAAAATTGATACATGATAGTAAAAATACAAGTAATACTGTGAATATATCTAATATTAATACTCTTTTGAGTATCGAAAACAGAAACTAATAGTTTCCAAAAATTTGAGAAAAACGATGCCCTTGTCGATATGAACAAATCGCTACTTGAAAAATGCAATGCTACCGATGGCATCTCCGTTGCTGTCGGCCAGCCTGCATCCACGAGGCATGGTCTCTTCCCTATAGTAGCTTTGCCATGTGAGCGAGAGCTGTCAGCCACCCTGAGGATAGAGGTATTTTCCACCTGTGCACCCTATGCCGATAACGGGAATTTATTTGCCTGTGTGTCGGCGGCGAACTGAGCATGCAGGGTTTTGAGGCGCGCAGACAGAGGTGCGGGACGGCTTAATAGCTGTCTCTTTGCATATCATTCAACTTCATCGTTTAAACGCACAATTTGAATATTTCTCATCCCATTTAAGCCAGAACTTGTCCAGCTCATCCCTTTATACTTACATCTATTTGTTACAATCATTTCATTTGATTTCTCACATTGATTACTTGAATTTATCAAGCCAAGTCTTTGTCTCAACGCATAGTTATATATGTAGCTTCTTTTTTTTATTCGTGTAGTCTTTCAATTCTTTTATTTTCAAATAGTTTTTAATAATTGTTTTATCTATGTTATCTATGTATTTTAGTGCATCATCTAGTTTTCCTCTAAATAACTATGAATATAGTTTGCTTCGTATTTTTGAATTTCGCTCTTTATTTTCTTTACCACCATATAATGCCATAGATAATTTTTGATAACATTTCAGCCTTAAATGAAACAAATCAAAATATAAATCAAATTTACAAAAATAAAAAATTCTTTCTATTTCATCTCTTATTTTCTTTTCTCCATTTATGAAAAATTCTAAATTTCTACCAACAAGTAAACGCATTTTTAGTAGATAAGCCAAAACGATTAGCAATGTTTGTGTTATTGAATCTGTTGCTACCCTGTAAATTCCCTCTGCTGATCTAATATATGCAACATATGTCTGAATAAACTTTTCTTCACGCAATGTTTTTCCGGCTCTCTTTTCCTTTTGATGATCAACACCTACACCGTCAACAGCCACTGAAACTGTTTCATTTGGTGGACTCGGCATGCGATTATCTTCATAATTAAATGTTATCTTTGCATCTTCGTTTTCTACTTCAGAATTATGATCGCTAATAGCTTCTTCAATCTTTTCTTTCATCATCTTTTGAGTGCTTGAAGACATTTTGTATTCTGTTATTTCTATTGGAAATTTTTCTGTACAAACAATCTCTCCATTTATCGGATCTATTCCACTTTCTTCTAAAATCTGCTCTGCATCTTCTTGAATTTTAGATTTGATAAGCATGCCTTCTTTTTTGATCATATCTTGTAATGTCCTATAAGATATCATTTCATTTGCATCTCTTTCTAAAAAATTATTTATTCCTTCGGTGGCATTTCTATATGATTCGCATGCACATCTATTTATAACATTTTTCTTAAACTTTGGTTGCCACATCCTTTCAGTTGGTTCTAAATCTTTATTTACATTGTCAGTCACAATGACGGAGAGTCTGCCTGAGTATGTTTCTAATTCACGGTTGTATATTTTTATTCTAGAAGTTTCTTTTTTTTAAAGTAGCACTATTTATATATTTTCGTTGATTGTCAATTTTACATCTTTAAAAGCTTGTGAAATTACTTCTGTTAACTGCTCTGTAGAGCTAGCAAATCCAAGAGACGAATCGTAGTCTATCTCATCAAAACTGGGCAACTGATCTACAATTTTCTTTTCTACTACTATATCTTTTCCATCTGCAGTTTTTATCGTTGCTTGAATAGTTAGTATATTTTTTGACCACTTGTCATCTTGAATTTTCAGATCGCACTCAACAGTACAGTTGTTACGTTTTAATATTATATCTGATCGATACCAAATATAAGGCTCGTTATGTTCTGAAAATTCTTTTTCGGGCGTAATATACTTTCGAAGCATGTCAACAATTGCTAATTTTTCCTGGCATAATATTTTGAGCCACGATTCTATGCTGTTTGTTCATGTATCTATATCTTGTGTAGGTATAATTGTAATTTTTGGAGAATTATAAGGAATAAGAGTGTATGATTTTTCTTTAAAAATAATAGCCTGATATCGAACGCCATTAGTATTCTTTAAATTTTCTATACATGACATTAAAAAAAGTTTAGTTCTAACTGTGAAGTTTGGCAATTCTCAAAGTTGACATTTGATAAGAGATCTAATGACTCGATTAAAGGAATATTTCCATGATCATCTGTATGTTTTTCTAAAAATTCTGCCTTCTTAGCGCTTTTTATATATATTTTTCCGTGCGCACACTCCATCTCTTCATCAGACATACATAATACTATTACCTTTGCATTTTTTGACAAATATAATCCAGCAATGTCTACATGATGCTGAAGAGTTGACATGTCTGCCTTGAAAAACCAGTTGCGGGGCTTGCTCAGCGTAGCGCCGCAGCCCCTCAGTATTCTGCGCACGGTGTCCTGCGACGTTCCCAGACGGTCTCCGATATCCTTTGCCGTGAGCTTCTCTTCCGATGAAGACTGCTCCCTTGCAAGGTCAAGCACATCTGCCGTCAGATCCGGCCTGGCGCCACCGCGCCTTTCCGGCCTCGGCCTGTCCATCAGCCCCTGCATTCCGCCGGCGGCCCAGCCCTGTCTCCAGGAGGTCACGGTGTTGGGTCTGACTTCCAGCAGCCTGGCTATTTCATTGTTTCCCTTTCCGTCCGCGCAGAGCAGGATTGCCCTGGCTCTCTTCTGAATGGCCGGCGAGACGTGGCCGCCCGAGGCCAGCATCTCAAGCTCCATTCTATGTTTTCATTGCATGTTATGGCTTGCGCCCTTCTCGACATACGGCAGGCTCCTAGCAGCTACTCCCGAAAGGGAGGGTTTGGGTTTGCTTAACGGTGCCCGGGCCGGATGTCAATTTTATCGGTTATTTTGCATTATCTAGAGTTCCCGGTCGGTTTTACCCCTACACCCTCTGTCGGGTGTTGAGTGCTTGATCAGTCAGGGCTGAATTTTCTGAAAATATTACCCTGACGGACTGCTCTCCTCAACCCCCTCCTTCTTCTTGTTCTTGGAGCCCTTGGGCCACCCGCGTCCGCGCTTTGGCGGATACTTTGCATCGTGTGCGGCCTTGAGCTCGGTTTCCCGTTCGAGCGTCTTTTTGTTCTTCGATCCTTTCGGACGGCCGGGCCCGCGCTTCTCGCCGGAGCCGCTCTGGACCTCGCCGTCCTGCTCTGCCCCGCCCTGGGCCGTGGCAGGAGCCTCCCTTTCCAGAGTCTTCCTGTTTTTCGAGCCCTTGGGACGTCCCTTCTTTCCCTTCTGCCCCTCTTCCCGATCCTCGCCGGACGGCTTCGCCGGCACGGGATCCTCCTCGAGCGGACGGTCGACGGCGGCGGGCGGCGCGTAGCAGAGCCGGCCTCCGGCAAGGGGCAGAGCGTGGGGACATTCAATGCCCGCCGCCCTGAAGACGTCTGCCTCGTCCTTGTTCCGCGGATTGACGACAACCCGGGCCTTGGAGCGCATGCATGCCAGGAAATTCAAGGCGTTCAGGCTCGCCCAGGCACCCAGCCCGCTACTCTTCAGCCTGTGGTGGAGCAGTATCACGACAGTGGCCGCAATGTACGAGAGCAGCAGGTGTCCGCTGACTGTTTCCTGCGTCCAGCACCTCAGCGGGATGATCTTGGCATAGTTCTTGAGGAAGTCGAAAAGCTGCTCTGCGGCCTGGCGCTCGCAGTACTTCGGCAGGATTTCCCTGCAGGGATGCTCTCCGCCGGAAACGAGGGCAAACAGCCCTCCCTTCAGGAAAAGTTCGTAGACCTCGCTGTCCGCGAGATTGTTCTTTGAGGCCTTTTGGGGAAGCCTCTTCAGTTCGTCGCCGTACCTCTCAACATCTTTCCCAAGATACAGCCATGCAGAATTGTCTTTGTTTTTGCCAACAAATATTTTCTTTTTCTTTATAAATACGACCCTGCCATTATATCTAACCTGATTTACTTCGTCACTTAGAGTCGATAGTTCTTCATTAATCATCTCCTTCAATTGCACATCGTTTGACTTTACTCTGGTAATATAATCAATTTTACATTTATGATTTTCATCATAAAATATGTCAAGATTTGAACCGCAGGTGTATCCGGCATCCATGCGACATGATTCAACGTCGATACCCATGCCCTGCATCGTTTCCATTGCGAAGTGAAGCGTCGAGACATCGACCGTGCTGCCGGTGACAGGCTTGTAGTAGAGCGGCAGGCCGCCCCGCTGCACCACTGCTATGAAGCGGACGGCGATCTCCACTTTTCCGTTGTGCACGCCCGGGCGCGATAGGGGGATGCTGACGCTGTTCTCGAGGGCCGTGCTGTCGACGAGGATGTTCCTGTCGGGATTAAGGCGCCCAAGCACCCAGGCCGCCTGCTTTTCAAGGTAGTTCTGCACGCTGTCGCCGGTGCCGACTGTCGCGAGCAGCTCGCTTATCCGCTGGCTGGCAAGATTGGCCTGCGGGTAGAGAAGCTTCGCGATTCCGGCATCGTACCACTGCCCGGCATAGCAGTTGGCCAGGGGAGAAAGGACGTAGAACTGCACCAGGGCGCGGAGGCTGTCCTTGTTGCCGAAGGGGAGGCTGTCGATAAGCTCCATCATGCCGGTCTTGTGCAGGAAGGCGTTGAGGAAGAAGGAGCCGCCGAAGGCCAGCGCCCTGTTTTCGCCGGGATCCTGGGGATAGACGAAGCCGGCCGGGGGGGGCCCGTACTGGCGCGTTTCGCAGTCGAACGTGAAGAAGCCGCGTTCGGGCTTGTAGAAGACCCCAAGCTCGCGGTCTGCGACCTTGCCCAAGTATATGGTAGGGGTGAGAACCTTGGAGCCTTCGCGCTTCGACTCCTTGGCGTATGCGTACTGCTTCTCCTCGCCCTTGTATGCCATGTGCATGGGGACCTCCTTTGCCGGGAAGCGGGGGTAAAACCTTGCAGAACTAATCGTTAGACTTTGCGGGGGATTTTGTCAACATATTTTTTAAATGAATCCTGTGAAATCGCAGAAGTAGACTCAAATTTTTTTGGAGGCCACTATGCAGGGGTAAGCGATCGGATTTTGATTAATTTTCCATGGCAAGACGAATATTTTGGAGGAGGGGCGCATTAAATTCGGCTCAGATATCTGCACAAAAATTCCAAATTTAATGTTTATAGGGATATACTAGTATACCCCTGCATCGATATTAAACAAAAAGATATTTTAGAAAAATTCTAAAATATCTTTAAGAAAAGCAAGGCGTTGCTTGAAAATATTCTTTAGCTAGATCCCGTAGGGGTAAAACTGACCGGGAACTCTAGATTATATCACGGAACTGCAGATAAAATAGTGACTCCTACGTCTGGACTTGGAAACGATAGACATGATTATGGTAATGGTTTTTACCTAACAGATGATATTGAGCTTGCAAAAGAATGGGCTGTATGTAAACCAAACGAAAAAAATGGCTGGGTTCATACATATACACTTCACATTAATAATTTAAATATATTTTTTCAAAAAGTAGATATATTAATATTAATGAAGCATAGAAACGCTTCAGATTCTAAAAGATATAAAATGCTAGCTACAAAATTTATAAGTAAATATGATGTAGATATTAGTCATTATGATGTTATACGTGGATGGCGGGCAAATGCGTTATATTTTTATATAGCAAAAGAATTTGTTAGAGATAATGTAGATATAGCCATATTAGAAGAGTTACTATCATTAGGTGGTTTAGGAATGCAATATTGTATTAAATCAAAACTATCATATGATAATTTATTTGAAGTTAAGGAAGAATTGCATAGTATTGAATATTATAAATTTAATAATAAATACAATCGAAGAGATATTAAAGCACGAAAAATAATGAAATAAATGATAGATTCAGATAAAAATAAAGTTGAAAAAGTTTTTAGTACATTAATGTAAGGATATAAGTATGTATTCTGATTTGCAGTATTATATAAAAGATGTTGTTGAAAATCAGGGAAAATTATTTGATTTTGTTGCGCAATCATTTAAAAATTATGATACAAAAGACTTTATAAATACATATATGATAAGTAAAACAAGAAAAAGTATTGATAATGCAATGGTATACGTCTGTACAATGGATCCATATAATCTATAGGTATACTTTTGTGAAACTGAATCTTATGTGTTAAAACCAGGTAAATCTATAGATGGTTTTATCACTGATTGGATAGGAGAATTTTATGCATATTATCAGTGGTTTTACAATATTCCAAGTGCAATAGTCGTTAGGAATGTTTCTATAGATTTTTTAATAAATGCATATCATAGACTTCATGATTTAGATATTGATATTGCTGTAAAAAAGTTGGTATTGTATGACGAATATCGTATGTTTTCACAATCCAGATGAAGAAAATGGATATCTTAGTAATTGGTATATATCTAAATTTACTATTTGTGGTATAGAATTTTCTTCAATTGAACAATACATGATGTGTGAAAAGGCTGTTTATTGATAAATGGAAAACCCCCGGCTCTGCCGGGGGACTCACAAAGTTTGACTTTTTCTGAAGTAGCACGGTAGG
>Ga0256405_10012835_pt1 | contig 10239 bp, 6 predicted proteins | sample RumenRJG_02DNA_FD_189096 | JGI IMG/M metagenome (GOLD analysis project Ga0256405, IMG submission 189096) | Bovine rumen microbial communities from Lethbridge, Alberta, Canada - RJG_02 | ecosystem: Host-associated > Mammals > Digestive system > Stomach > Rumen | place: Canada: Alberta | collected... | reverse complement strand
TCTTTTCGGCCCGAGGAAGGGGATATTTTCCTCGATGTGTCGGGGCAGGAAATGTTTATGGAGGCGGGAAGTCCTTGTCCGATTGTACGGCTGCACCAATTGTATGATATCGAAAATGCTAGAGAGAAGCTCACAGAGGGTATCCTGCTGGTGACGGAAGCCGATGATCATTATCTGGGAATCTTTGCCGATGAACTCGTGGGAGTACAGCAGATTGTCGTAAAGCCGGTGCCAGGATATATTCAGGCAATGACAAAGATGACGGGAATCACAGGCTGTACCATTTTGGGAGATGGCAGTATCAGCTTGATTATTGACCCGGGGAAACTCCTGGGATTGCTGGTGGAATAATAGGAGGGACGGAAATGGATGAAGAACTCCTGCAAGAGGAAGATACACAAAAGGATAAATATCTGACGTTTACTTTGGGCGAGGAGCTCTATGGGATTGATATCCGCGTGGTTATCGAAATCATTGGCATTCTGCCGATTACCAAGGTGCCGGAAGTGCCGGATTATGTACGTGGTATCATCAATCTTCGCGGTAAAATCATTCCAGTCATTGATATGCGGCTGCGGTTTGGCCGGGAGTTCCGGCCGTATACAGATCGTACCTGTGTTATCGTCATTGAGGTCAAGGACGTACTGCTGGGCCTTATTATCGATGGTGTCAGTGAGGTGCTGTCCATACCCGAAGGCGAGACGGTGGCTCCACCGGAACTCAAGTCGGCGAACAATCGCTATATACGGAGCATCGGGAAACTGCCGGATACGAAGGTGGTGCTTTTACTCGACTGGGAAAAGCTATTCGACGTGGAAGAAGAAAAGATGCTTAGCGGGATGAATGAGGAAAGAGGGAACGAAAATGGAGCTGTTTAAAAATATGAAAATCAGTACCAAATTAGTGACTTTGACCGGAATACTCGGAGCCTTGATTTTGGTGACGGCGGTTTGCTTCCTCTGTTTTTTGAGCTCGGTAAGTGAACAGTATCAAAAAGTCTATGACGAAGATGCGTATGCGGCTACGTTGGCGACGCAGGCAGGAAAAATTTTTACCGAGTCACGCAATGAATATACGCGTTTTTTGACTCGGGTAGATCCGGTGATGCGGCAGGAAGCCATGGCCAATATGCAAAAGCGTGATAAGGAACTGGATGTGGTTTTTGGCGAACTGGAAAAGCGGGCTATTTCCGTTGATGCCAAAAAGGTGATGAGTGATATCCGTGGGCAGATTGATACATTCCGCAGCCAGCGTGATGCGCTGATTAAAGCACAGCCGTCACCGGGCGCGCCAGTGGAGAATTTGCCAGAAGCGAAAAAAGCATCGGAAACGGGCTACAAGCTTGCACAGAGTTTTGATTCCGTGATGGAAATGGGCAATACGAGTACGCAGGCAGAGTTCCGGAAAATCAAGGAAGAAATCGACAAAATCATGTTGATTTCGGTCATCAATATTACGATAGTCGTGATTTTAGCCATGTTCTTTGGCATGCGTTTGGCCCGTAATATTGGCAGCCGCATTGATCGTATGGCGGCTGCAGCTGAAGTGATAGGCAATGGTGACCTCAGTCAGCCCATGAAGCCGGAAAATAACGATGAAATTGGCCAGGCTGTTGCGCATTTCGAGCAGATGCGCCAGAATCTCAATCAGTCGATGAACAATATCCATGTGGCGGCAGAACAAGTGGCGGCAGGTTCGCGCAACGTTTCCGAGGCTAGTGTGTCACTTTCGCAGGGAGCTGCGGAGCAGGCGTCTTCGGTGGAGGAGCTTTCGGCGTCGATTTCCGAGATTTCGTCGCAGACGGCCAGCAATGCGGAAAATGCCGACAAGGCCAATAGTCTCACGATACAAGCGCGGCAGCAGGCAGCTGTTGGGGACGCTGATATGAAGGAAATGTTGGCCGCGATGGAAGCGATCAATACGTCTTCGGCGAATATCTCTAAAATTATCAAGGTAATTGATGAGATTGCTTTTCAGACGAATATCCTGGCGTTGAATGCCGCGGTAGAGGCTGCACGTGCTGGACAGCATGGAAAGGGATTTGCCGTGGTGGCAGAAGAGGTGCGGAATCTCGCAGCACGCAGTGCCAAGGCGGCCAAGGAAACGACCGAACTCATCGAGGATTCGATCACGAAGGTCGAATCTGGCCGGGCGATTGCAGGTAAGACCGCAGAAGCCCTTATGACGATTATGAGCAATGTATCGGAAGTGGCCGATATCGTAAGCTCTATTGCCAAAGCTTCCAGCGAGCAGAAACTGGCGTTGGAGCAGATTGACCAAGGAGTTCTGCAGGTGTCGCAGGTAGTACAGGCGAACTCGGCGACATCAGAGCAGGCTGCATCGGCGAGTGAAGAACTCAATGCGCAGGCTTCCCGCTTGCGTGAGACGGCGGATCAATTCCGCTTGGCAGTGGATCGTTCCGCAAGGAAAAATTACGATAGACCAGCTCCAGCGCCTAAGATGGTGGCAAGACCGGGGAAAGCACCGGGGCCCGCTGTGGAAACGACGCCGGAAGCCAAAGCCTATACCTATGCCGATGATGAGAAAGGATTTGGGAAATACTGATGGAAGATTCGGTATTTCTGGCATATGCGAGCATTGTGGATCGCGAATTTGGCATACAGTTGCCGCGGGAAAAGAAGGCACTGTTGGAATCCCGTCTGCAGCGGTTGTTCCATGAAGGCGAAGAGACGGCCAAATATCGCGATGCCGCAGGCTTCTTGAAAGCACTGAAACAAGATGGCACGGGGCGCCTTTTAAAGGTGCTGGCGGAGGCCATTACCACGCACCATACGTTTTTTATGCGTGAGGCGGACCATTTCTGGTTTTATCGGGATACGGTGCTACCCTGGATTGCATCATCGGTTCAGGACGGCGATATCCGTACCTGGTGCGCGGCTTGTTCTACAGGGCAGGAAGCATATACGCTGGCGATGCTGCTGCAGGACCAATTCGGGCTGCAGGGGGCGCGCTGGGAAAAGACGTTGTTGGCTACGGATCTTTCTACCGAAGTGCTGGAAGTTGCAAAGGCGGGAATATACGAGAAAGAATCGCTCGTTGGCATGCCGGAGAATTGGTTGCACGGTTATTTTCATGCCGCTGGCAACGGGAAAATGCGGGTTAATGACGGGATACGGCAACAGGTTCTGTTCCGCCCGTTTAATCTGATGACGCCAGGATTTCCCTTTAAGAAGCCATTTCATGTTATCTTTTGCCGGAATGTCATGATTTATTTCGATGCACCGGTACGAAATCGGCTCGTGCGGCAGTTTTACGATTATCTCGAACCAGGCGGCTATCTTTTCGTAGGACATTCGGAGACGGTGGAGCGGCAGGCAGCCCCTTTTCAATATGTGATGCCGTCGGTTTACCGCAAACCATTGGATGCGGCACCCAGTGAGACGCGGCGGAATCTGGCGGGGATATATCAGAGAACGCAGGCGGTGACTGCTGGCATGCAGCAAAGGCTTCAGTTGACCAGACAGGCCGTGGGAAAAGAAGAAGGCGTGGAGCCGGCAAAGCCAGTAAAACTCATTGCCTTGGGAGCTTCCACGGGAGGGACGGAGGCCCTGGCAAGTTTAATTCAAGGGCTGCGCCCGCCCTTGCCGCCGATTGTAATCGTTCAGCATATCCCTTATGGTTTTAGCCGGCTGTTTGCCGAACGGCTCAATAATGAATCGGCCTTTATCGCAGCGGAGGCTTCGGATGGTGAAAAGCTGCAGCCTAACCATATCTATGTCGCGCCTGGCGACCGGCAGATGCGGGTGCGGCGTTTGGGCAGTGAGTTTTTCGTTTGCTGCCGTGGCACCGAGCAGGTAAGTGGGCACTGTCCTTCGGTTGATGTGCTGTTTGATTCTGTGGCCGAGACAGTAGGTGCTGAAGCGTTGGGGGTGATCCTCACGGGTATGGGCAGTGATGGCGCCGAAGGATTGTTGAAGATGCGGCAGAAAGGGGCGCGTACTCTGGGGCAGGATGAAGCAACCAGCGTGGTTTATGGTATGCCGCGGGCAGCCTTTGAACGGGGCGCGGTCATGCGTCAGCTGCCGCTTCCGTCGATGGCCGGCTGTATTATGAGTCTGGCACGTCAGCAGGGCTCTGTGGGAAAGGATGAAAGCGATGGGCAATGAAGTACAGGGACAGATACCGGATTCTGTTCTGCGTGGTCTGTTAGGAAGTCTGGGGGACGGGCTAGTTCTGACGGATTTGAACGAGCGTGTCATCTATATCAATAAAATGGCAAAACGCATTTTAGGTTGTGAGGAAAAACAGGTGATTGGTCGGGTCTTTCGCGATGTGTGCCCCTTGGTGAATTTAAAGACGGGGCGCAGTTTTGAAAGTCCTTTGAAGGTGGCGTTGGCGGAGAAAAGATCGGTGGGGCTGGCGCGAAATATTGGTATTTTCCGTGGTGAGCAGCAAGAACCAATCTTTTTGTCGGCGACTTGTTCTCCCCTTCATCTGGATGAAGGGGAGATTGCAGGGTGTGCGGTTATTCTTCGCAACGTGACCCATCTTCGGCGGTTGGAGGTTCGCATCGAGGCAGATCATGTCTATATGCGGACGGTGTTCTCAGCCGCGCAGGTTGGTCTCTGTGTCCTGGATGAAAAAGGGGCTATTGTCGATATCAACGATGCTGGTCTTGAGACCATGGAAACCACCTATAAGGAGTCCGTGGGAAAACAGTTTGGCGATGTTTTTCGCTGTGAAAACAGCATCGAAGGGGGCTGTGGTCATGGGCAATACTGTGCAACTTGTCCGATTCGGCATCAGATAGAAACTGCGATTGCTACGGAAGGCTATACGAGCCAGATTACGGTGGCGATGCATAGTGTCCGCCGCAAGGAGAAGATTTGGCTGCGGATGTTTTTCTCGCAGGCCTGGTCGGAAATCGGCAAGCAGACGATTGTCACGATGATTGATGTTTCTCAGCGTAAAAAACGTGAAGATGCTTTGGAAGAAGCCCGGGAGCGTGCTGAGGCAGCCAGCCGGACGAAGAGCCAATTCCTGGCCAATATGAGTCATGAGATCCGCACACCAATCAATGGCATGAATGGCATGATTGATTTGACGCTGCATACCGACCTTACGGAAGAACAGCGGGAAAATCTCATGAGTGCCAAGCAGTGTTCGGAGGATTTATTGCGGATCATCAATGATATTCTCGATTTTTCGAAGCTTGACTGCGGGAAGATGGAGCTTGAATCCTTGGATTTTGACCTTCACAAAACCATGCGGCGGGTATGTACCATTCATCGCAAGGTGGCCAAGGGCAAGGGGCTGTTTTTCCGCTTGCCGGATTTGCGAGGAATTCCGCAGTTTATCACAGGGGACCCGATGCGATTTCGCCAGATTATGCATAATTTGCTGACCAATGCGGTGAAATTCACCGGAGAAGGTGGTGTGGCCGTGGAGGTGACTAAGAATTTCCGCGAAGAGAAGCCGGTGCTCAATATCGCCGTGCATGATACGGGAATCGGGATGTCCTTTGAGGAACAGCAGAAATTATTCCAGCCCTTTAGCCAGGTGGATGGCTCTACGACAAGAAAATTTGGTGGGACTGGGCTGGGCCTTATGATCGTAAAGGAACTTGTCGAAGCCATGGGCGGTGAAATCAGTGTGCATTCGGCTCCACTTTGCGGCAGCAATTTTACGTTCTGGATTCCGCTTTATGAAGCCGATGGGGAAGATGAAGAGAGTCAGGAACGTTCGGTATTCATCAATGACCGCTGGAACGATGGAGAAAAACAAGAAGCACCGGCAAAGGAGGAAGAGACGGATATTAGCGATATTGCAAATTTGCTTGCCTATTGCGAACAGCGTCTTGATGAAGATGGAGGGGATGCGTCATGAAAATATTGATTGCAGAGGATGATCGGCTCAGCCGGATTTTTCTAAAAAAGTTCTTGGGGAATTATGGGGACTGTGATGTGGCGGTAGATGGCATGGAAGCTTTGGATCTTTTTATGGATGCGATAAAGGACAAGGCGCCTTATGATTTGTTATGCCTTGACATCATGATGCCCCGCATCGATGGTCTCAAATTGTTAAAGGCCATTCGTGTCTTGGAAAAACAGCATCAGCTGCAGCATACCTACATCATCATGATGACAGCGCTGGCAGATGTGGAATATGTCGACCAGGCACTGGAGTTGGGGTGTGATGCCTATGCAGCTAAGCCAATCGATACCGATAAAGTGACTTTGGTTATGAAGAATCTCGGCTTGATAAAAGAATAGTGAATGCGAAAGAGCTTTTCTTTAGGGAAAGGCTCTTTTTCACTGGATAATGCCTTGTGGCTATGATAAAATGAAATTATCTTGAATTGTGCATCAAATGAGAATCTGATAGAGAATAGAGATAAGATTCTTGGCACAACGGAAATAAACTGAATGAAGCTATTGCAAGCCAGGGGTAGCGTGTATGGGGGTCTATTGATGGAGTTTCGGCAATTAGAGTATTTTTGTACCATCAGTGAATTGGAGAACTTTACGCGGACTGCGGAGGCACTGCATGTGTCCCAACCGTCAGTCACCAAAGCCATCAAAGCATTAGAGGCAGAACTTGGGGTGATGCTCATCAATCGCAGCCAGAAGCATGTAAGTCTCACGGAGCAGGGAAAAGTTTTTTTGCTTCATGCGCAGCGGATCATGCAGGATGCGGCGTTTGCGAAAAAGGATATGATGCGGTATCGTTCAGACCAGCAGGACATCATTCATTTCGGCATGCCTCCAATGGTAGAGGGATACCTTTTTCCAGACTTTTTTATGAAGTTTAAGGAGCAGGTGCCTGACGTTATGTTGGATGTGCAGGAATTTAGTGATTCGGATGAAGTGCGTCAGCGGGCGGAAGATGGTGAGCTGGATTTTGGCATTATCATGGGAAGTGATGAAGAGCATCAAGAACATGCGATGCCACTGCTGCAGGATACCATGGTGCTTTGTCTTCCACCAGAGCATCCGTTGGCAGAAGAGTCCTCGGTATCGTTTGATGAGCTCCGCCATGAGAAGTTTATCATGCAGCAGCCCAATACCTACCAGTATCGCCAGATTATGGACCACTGTGGGGAATATGGCTACGTGCCGGACATTGTCTTGTGCACGTCGCAGCTCAAGACCATCAAGCAGCTGGTGGCAAATGGCAGTGGGATTTCGGTTCTGCCCAATTTTGTAACCCAGATGGAAAACATCTTTGTTCGCAGACCGCTGTCGCCGGCTATGGGGGTTCAGGCGTCACTGTTCTGGGGTGAGAACAAGAATTTATCGCGGGCCGATACGCGGTTCATGCAGTTTATGAAGGAATATACGGAGACGCCGGATTTCCAGCAGCATTTCCGGCATTGTTGAAGAGGCAGGTTAGATTGTGCAATTAAAACGTCTTGAGGCATACGGATTCAAATCCTTTGCGGATAAGATAACGATAGATTTTGACAAGGGCATCACGGCAATCGTTGGGCCGAATGGTTCGGGCAAGAGCAATATTACCGATGCAATCCGCTGGGTCCTCGGTGAGCAGAACGTCCGCAATTTGCGGGGAACGAAGGCAGAGGATATTATCTTCACGGGATCGGCATCACGCAAGGCCCTTGGGGTAGCGGAGGTGTCCTTGTTTTTTGCCAACGATGGCACACTGCCGGTGGATTTTCGGGAAGTTGTGGTTACGCGGCGGCTTTATCGCAGTGGTGAGAGTGAATTTTACATCAATCGTTCCCGCTGCCGCCTGAAGGACATCTATAATCTGTTTGCCGATACGGGCATTGGCCATGATGGTATGAGTATCATCGGGCAGAATCGCATCGATGACATCTTGAACAGTCGCCCCGAGGAACGCCGGGCATTCTTTGAGGAGACCGCAGGCATTACGAAGTACCGCAATCGCAAGCGGGAGTCGGTGCGCAAGCTCACGGATACGGAAAACAACCTGATTCGCGTGCAGGACATCATAAACGAAATCGAAAATCAGTTGGAACCGTTGGCACGTCATGCGGAGAAAACGCGCGTGTTCAATGAACTCGATGAGGAGTACCGTAAATGTAAGCTGACGAAGCTCGCGCAGGATTATGCCCGGGAAAGCCAGCGGAAAACGGACAATGATGGCAAGCTGGCTGAGGCCCGTGATGTGGCAGTTGCAGCAGAGACGAAGGTCAAGGCGGTGGCTGCTCAGAAAGAACTGCTGGGCAAGGAGATCATTGATTTTGAGCAGCAGCTCAAGGAACAGGCCGAGAAGAACGAGAAAGTCCGGCAGAAAATCGAGGCGGCTTCGACGGAGATGGCCGCACTGCAGGAGCGGCAGGAGCAAAGTGATGCGGCGAAAGCGAGAATCCTTGCCCGCCGTCAGGAGCTTAACCATGAGGTAGCTCAGGCTGTTGCGGATATGGCAAAGCTTTCGGAAAAAGAAGCGCAGCAGAAAAAAGATTTGGCGCTGGCTGACAATTTGCTGAGTCAGGAAAAGGCAAAGGCAAAGTGCATTGCAGACCGCATTCGGGAACAGAAAGAAGTCGATAAAAAAGCTGCCGAAAATCGCGAGAAGGCGCAGGCAAACCTTACGCAGAAGCAGCAGGAATTGGCACTTATCGAGCGCGATATTGAAAACGGCAGCGGAGATCAGGCGGCTCGTCAGGCAAGCTTGCAGGAAGCGCAGCAGGAACTCGAGCGCTTGGAGACTTTGCAGGAGAAATTGGCGGAGCAAATCCGCGTACAGGATGAGGCAATAAATGCGCGAGTCGCAGAGCAGCAGCAGGCGCAGACGGCGCAGCGGGAAGCAGCGCAGAAGATGGCCGCTTGCCAGCAACGCTACAATGAGACAAGTCAGCAGGTAAAATCGGCAGAAAGCAAACTCCAATTCCTCGCGCGAATGCAACAGGACTATGAAGGCTTTGGCAAGGCTGCCAAGGCGGTGCTCAAAAGCCGGGAAGACTGGCGCAGCGGCGTAGCCGGTGCCGTAGCCGAGCTTATCGATGTGCCGCGCGATTACGTGACTGCATTGGAGATTGCACTAGGGGGCAATTTGCAAAATATCGTCACGGAGGATACCGATACGGCCAAAGCTGCCATCGCTTATTTGAAGCGGGAACGGCAGGGGCGCGTGACGTTTTTGCCATTGTCTACCATTGTATCGCGCCCGCCGAAGGATATCGCATTTTCGGCCGATGAAGGCGTGATTGGCTGGGCCAGTGAATTGGTAAAGACCGAGGAAAAGTTCCGCAAGATTGTGGATTTCCTCTTGTCGCGGACGCTGGTAGTCGATACGCTGGATAACGGCCTCAAATTGGCGAAAAAGCATAACTACAAACTCCGTATCGTCACGAAAGAAGGCGAACTGTTAAATCCGGGTGGTTCGCTCTCGGGCGGCAGCCGTCAGCATCAGGAGTCGAGTTTCTTGAACCGCAGCGGTGAGATCGAGGAACTCAAAGAAAAGCTGGCGAGCGGTAAAAAAATGCTTGCAACGCTCATGGATGAGAAAAAAGCGGCGGAACTTGCGCAGACGGAGGCTTCCCAGCGGCAGAATGAAGCGATGGAAGCACTCCATGAGGCCAACGTTCATCGCGCCGAGCTTCGTGTGAGCCGGGAACGGTTGGCTGAGAATTTGACGAGTCAAAAATCGACGGTCAAAGAGCTCGAAGAGGCTGCGGAGAAAATCAAGGCGACGTTTGCCAAGATTCAGGAAAAGCGCACATTGGCCGCTCGAGCGGTGGCAACGGCGCAGCGTGAGTTCGACGAAGCAGACCATGCTGCGGAAGATGCGGCGATTGAACTTGAGGACTTGGAGCAGGATGCTGATGATCTGTCGGAGTACATCCAGCAGCGCGAAGTCAATCGGGCCGTATTGGAGCAGGAAGCGTTGCGTTCGCGGGAGCATTTGCTGCTCAGAACCCGGGATAAGGAACGCAGTGAACAGTCCCTGCGCGATAACGAAGCCGAGGAAAAACAACTGGTGGCAGGACTGGAAGAAAGCGTTACGCGTCTGGAAGTCATTCGCGGGCAGAATGCAAATTGGCAGAATCTCTTTGCCGAGGGGCAGGCAGCCCATGACAAGCTTTATGCGCAGCGCATGACAAAGCTCACGGAAAGCCAGCAAGCGGACAAAGATGCACATGAGGCAGCGAAAAAGCTGAATCAGGCACAGGAACATGTCCACAAACTGGAAATCATTGAGACAAAACTCCAGCTGGCGCTCGAAGAGTGGCAGGAGACCATTCTATCCGAGTATGGCTTAACGCCGGAGCGAGCGGCGGAAGAGGCATTG
>Ga0256405_10012833_pt1 | contig 10240 bp, 13 predicted proteins | sample RumenRJG_02DNA_FD_189096 | JGI IMG/M metagenome (GOLD analysis project Ga0256405, IMG submission 189096) | Bovine rumen microbial communities from Lethbridge, Alberta, Canada - RJG_02 | ecosystem: Host-associated > Mammals > Digestive system > Stomach > Rumen | place: Canada: Alberta... | reverse complement strand
CTTTGTGATACTCAGCTCAATTTTCGCTTTAGAGCCGGAGAAATGGGCTGAGGAAAAATCTCTGCAAAACATCACAAATTACAATATCGCCAAGTTCTTTGCCGACAATTATCTTGTAACGAACACCAAGCTTGACTACACGATTATCCAGCCGAGCGTTCTCAAAGAGGAAGAAGGCACAGGTAAAATCGAAATTAATCCCGACCACGACGGTTCTAACCCAATCCCCGATGTGGCAAAGGTGCTGTCAAGTGTTCTGACAATGGAAAACACCTACAAAAAGGTCATTAAAATGCGTTCAGGTGATACGCCTATCGCCGGCGCGTTATCAAATATTTAAGCGAGGTAATGAAAATGAAAAAATCTTTAGGAACATTCCCGGGCGTTTATCCGATGCCTGTACTGATGGTAGCCGCATACGACGAAAACGGCAGGGTGAATGTGATGAACGCCGCGTGGGGTATGATCTGCGCTATGGATAAGATCGCGCTGTTCATAGATGAGGATCACAAGACCACACAGAATCTGCTGAAAACAAAAGCCTTCACCGTAAGCATCGCCGACAGGGAGCATATGGACGTTGCGGATTTCTTCGGGATTGCCACAGGCAACAAGATGGCTGACAAGTTTGAGAGAACAGGCTATCACGCGGTTAAAAGCGATGTTGTCAACGCACCGGTTATCGATGAATTCCCCTATGTAATGGAATGTGAGCTTGCCGAGGTGATCAACACCGAGAATATGTATGCGATCGTCGGCAAGATCGTCGATACAAAAGCCGAAGAAAGCATCCTTGACGAAAATGATAAGGTCGAGGTCGAAAAGCTGCAGGCTCTTATCTTCGACCAGTTTAAGCACGGCTACTATGTCAGCGGCGACAAGGCCGGCAAGGCGTGGAACGCAGGCAAGGATTTGATGAAATAATCTCCCGAAAATAAACCAACAGCTTCCGCAGAAAGTTTGCGGAAGCTGTTATGTATATCAGGTATTTACCAACGCCGCGCCCTTTTGGAACGCCTTTTGACATTCAAGGGGAAACACGGTTTCATGGCGGCGCTGTTTTTCTTCGGGATTGAACATCGTCCATTCCCAGTCGGTTTTGCTGTAGTCCTTAAGCTGTAGAGTGTTGCCGCTGATAAGAGTTTCGGTAGGACCGATAAAGCGGCTCAGCGTTTGCTGATAATTTTGAACCAAATGATGATACATCGTGTCGGGCGCGTTGCTCGTCATAATCAGCAAAACAGGAATCTGCCGCTCGTTGCAGCAGGGCGTTTCGAGATTGTATGTCAAATTCTGAAAAATCAAACGCTCATACAACGCGCGGAATGAAGCCGTCATCTCGGAAAGATAATTCGGTGAGCCGATAATCAAGCCGTCCGCCTCGCGAATCGCGCCAAGCACAGGTTTAAGACCGTCGCGCAAAACGCAGCTGCCCTTGTGAGCTTCCTTTTTACAGCCGAAGCATGACACACAGCCGGTGTATTTTTCCAAGCGGAACAAATCGAATTTCTGCACCTCCGCTCCTTGCGCCTGAGCACCCTTTACCGCTTCGTTAATCAAGGTGTCGGTGTTCCAGCCCTTTCGCGGTCCCGCGTTGACCGCCACAATCTTTTTGCTCATTTCAAAACCTCTTTCCGTGATTTGATCTGTTTTTATCATAGCATAATAGGTTGCAAAATTCCAGAGAATTTTGTTAAAAACCATTGACTTCAATTTGCCTGTGTGATAAACTGAAAACAGCAAATAGGCGTAGTATTTTAAATTTAACGCATTGTTTTCAGTTGTTTATTACCGTTTATGCAAGTGAACCTTAGTAAACACAGGTTGACAAAGATTTGAATTTAATTTACCTTGTCTGACAAAGCTTTGCTTTCCCGGGGAGCAGTGCACCTTGTCAGCATTTTACGCCTTTTTGTAAATTTACAGAAAGGTGATTTTTTATGTGTGAAATGAATTATGCAGAAATCGAAAACCAAATAGGCTATACCTTCACAAACAGAGAATTGTTAAAACAGGCGTTCACTCGGCGCTCCTATTCACAGGAGCACGGCGGAGAAAACAATGAGGTTTTAGAGTTTTACGGCGACAAGGTTTTGGAATTTATTGTAGGCAAATTGTTCTCGGAATGGTTTGGAAAGATACAAGAGCACAACAGACAACAGACAAGAAACGGTATACTCATTATTAATCGGTTTGAGCCGGATGGTGAATATCATTCTGATTACAATGAAGGAAAATTAACAGAATTTAGAAAATTGCTTGTAAGCCGGCAAACACTTGCACAAAGAATCTATGATTTAGATTTAGAGCCTTATCTTCAACTCGGAAAAGGCGACGAGAAGAACGGTGTCCGTGACAAAGATTCGGTCAAAGAGGATTTGTTTGAGGCGATACTCGGAGCGGTTGCGATTGATTCAAAGTGGGATATCAAAAAGATGCAGGACGCAGTTGAAGTAATGCTCTGTCCTGGTCAGTTTTTGTTTGATGAAAATCATGTAGAGGATATAACCCGATGGACAATAGATGAATATGGTTGTGTGCCGAAAACCTGCTTTGATTGCTATCGACATCCTTATTTACTTTTGAGTGCTCCATCCAGGTATTTCAATGCTTATTGTGATTGTTATTTGACGCTTGGTGAATACAGATATTCGTTTCATGCTACCGGGAAATCGCAAGCGGAAGCGAGAGATAATGTATTCCGGTTTGCGTACCAACATCTCAAAGAGAAAGGCTTGCTCCATTCCATCAAAGACGAAATCGAAGAACCAAGCGAATCAATGGCAATCAATCAGCTTGAAATACTTGCGCGCCGGGATTATTTTGATTTGCCCGAGTATAAATATACGGAAAGTCATGACAAAAACGGCAATCCGAAATGGCAAGTAACATGTATGATTGACGACTTCGATAAGGTGTTCAACGCAACATCAACTTCAAAAAAAACAGCAAAGAAAAAAGCAGCGTTCAAAATGCTGAACTATATTTTGGAAAATTACGACGAGGAGGAATAACTATGTTTTTTGATATTTTTAATGGCAAATTCGGTTTTGAGATGTCAGATAATTTGGGTATGGATTCCGACGGCAACATGATGATGCGCGTGGGCGACAATATGGCGATGGACATGGACTCGGGCGAAATGCATATGGTATCCGGTTGGGATGACGATGATGATGACAATGATAATTTTGGATTCAATTCGTCGTGGAATGATGACGACGATTGGTAAAAATCCATAAGTACAAACAGAGCGTGTCGGCGGTTTATCTGCCTGCACACTCTTTTACTTTTTTCAACCAAAAATCAAGTTCGAAAGATTTATTAATTTTGCTCCAACCCTTTCCGCGTATCGAAGCGTTTGATACGCGCCGCCGCTCTTAAGCGTAACGCAGAAAACGCAAAAATCGGAACGGTCAACCAATGCTCGGTTTCTTATTTGAATAGCCGATTTCGGATGAGCGTTGGCAGATTGTTCGCAAACCTCAATAGAATCGTAGTAGTTATCATAACTTTCTTTATTCTTGAGATAATCCGCTTTCAGATAAGGCATAACCCAGGTGACGGAGCAGTTTGCCGAATCAAATCGCTTTTTGCAACGAAGGATTGCAGAGGTTACTAGGAGATCAAACTCGCCTTCGCGCCCGACGAGGAACTCAACATATTCGTGCTCATTGAGCAGCTTGTCAACAAGCGCTTCGACTTTTTGCTCAACTGCCGTAAATTTATCTACTTGCCTATGCCCGAAAAAACATACCGTATAAATTGAAAACATAACAATCTCCTTTGTGGGATATATCGTAAATTATAACACATATTATTAATAATTGCGATATATCCCACACGATTTATCGCACATTTTTGTAGAATTAAATTACGATAAATCGCAAAGGAGAAGGCTATGAGAACAAAAGAAGCTGTCGCGCAGCGCATTTTGGAGCTGTGCCGTGAGAGAAACATCGCTGTCAATGCCCTTGCAAATATTTCTGGCGTGTCGCCGTCAACCATATACAGTATGCTCAACCAAAAGAGCCAGAACCCGGGCGTGGTGTCTATCAAGAAACTATGCGACGGTTTTGAAATCACCGTCCGAGAGTTCTTTGACAGCCCGTTGTTTGATGAAACAGAACAAGAGATAAAATAAAACGAGCTATCCGATACATTTCGGGTAGCTCATTTTTTTGCGATATAAAGATAATAACGATTACCATTCTACAGGATATCTTTCGTTTCTATTGATATCATACCACCATACTTTTTCGGGAAGATTGTCTTTGTCGATTATTAGCAGAGTACTACTTTTGGGATTGTAACAAGCATAATCATAATCGTCTTCTCCAAATTTATCAATCGGATAAAAATATATTGCCGATTTCTTAAGCGAACCGTTTTCATCATATATTGGCAATCTTTGACCAAATAATCGTATAACTTTCATTTCGTTGTTTCCAAATTGTAAAATAAAGCGTTTTTTGCCACGATATATTTTTTGCATTTTCTTATACAATCTATCAAAAGAATCAGATTCAATCCCCAATAATGAATAATCTATTTTGATGTCATTTGTTAGTTTGTAACCACCTAACAGATAATAGAATATAAGTATAGTATTGTTTCTAATCCGTTTAACGGTGGCATAATCATAGATGTTATCTTTATGAAAATGTTCGTTTCTGCAACTGCTTTTGTAGTCTGACAAACAAGAAATTATGTACGTATCACACGATACGTTCCAACCATTTTTATTATGTCCTAAAAAGTTAATCATAGAACTTAACATAGTGTTAAATGATTCTTCGTTTTCTTTTTTAAAAGGTATTAAGGAATTGTTTTTTGACTTTATCCGTAAATTATTAGACGATGGTAAAGTAAGTAGATTAATTTGTAATAATTTATATATTAGCTGCTCTATGGATTTTGTATAGCCACAAATGACTGATGTGTAATCAAATAACTCTTTTTCACCCACAGAATAAAAAAGATATTCAGATGTAATAAAACTTTTCGCAAAATCCTCGTTACCAAAAAATGCCTTATATAGCTCATTTTTTACAAAAGATTCATTAAGGATAGAATAGTCTTTATTAGTAATATAGCCAGTAGGAGTATTATGCTTGTCAGAAAAAATAAACCTCATAGATTGATAGGACTGATTTGCGTATTTTGAAAGTAATTCTGCTTTGAAGTTTGAAAGATTACGCCCAGACATAGTACGTATTGTGCGTAAACCAATTTCTTCATTAGCTTGTTGAACTGCCTCTTTGGTTAATTTAATATACAATTTATATTCTTTTTCAGAAAAATATTTCGTAAAAAATGATTCAACGGAGATATACTTTTCATACTTTTTTTGGATTCTTCTAAGAAATACATTATTTTTTGTTTCCGTTGTATATTTCGTATTAAAATTTAGAATTTCAGTTTGATAGAATTTATTTTGTTCAATAAGTGATTCTATTTCCTTTTCTTTTAATGGTGAATCAAATCGGTAACCTTTAATAATGCCATTATCGTTAATTAAAAATTCATAAGGTTTTTCGTCTTTTTCTTTTTTGCAAGTATTATGTGATTTTTCATCAAAATAAGATACATTTATGTTATGCAATGAAAATAATAATTCAAAAATATTTAATACAAGGTATTTTTTGATTAATATAATTAATTTTCCTTCATAGTATTTTAATTCTGAATACTCATCATTTAATGGACAGAATATCGAAAAACCTAAATTGGCCTTTTTCATAGCACTATGACAACTATCTTGACGATATATTTTTACATGTAATAAGAATTTGTCAACACAAGCTTTCATCAACTTTTCGGCTTCTTTTAGTATTTCAGAATTAGTCATTAGATTTCCCTCTTGTTTTCAGAATTAATAAAACGAGCACATAACCCGAAGATTATGTGCCCGAGTTATCGGAGCAAGCAATCGCTTGAATTGCGATTGCCCACTCCTTAGAAGCATCAATCAAATGGATAAATGCTTCTTTGGCGTCTGCGGGCTTTATTTTCGAGACGAGAATAACAGTCGCAGCTGCACCTCCAAGGGCAAAAACAGTTTTCCAACCGAAGTCGAATGTGATCATAGTACTACTCCTTTCAGGGTTAAACCCAAGAATTAAAAATACGGTAGACTATGTTGCCCTTGATATAAGTTTAATTAATATTTTACTGTTTGTCAATAAGAAATTCATTCACTGTCCTACGTTCGCAATCTTCTTCAAAATCCTTGCGTGAACCTCGGTGTAGTACGCCAAATCAGCGGCAGACAGGTTTTTTGTATCTATAGCGCTGAGCTTGCTCATATAGTCGCTGTATTTGCTCATGTAGTCTGCGTATTCACTGAGCAGGGTGAGGTCGCTCGGATTTTCCTTATACTTGTTCATAAATTCAATATAGCTGTCAAAGAACGTTTCGTAGCTGTCCATTGTTTCTTTAAATGACGGAGTTACCGAGCCGCTGTCCGTATCGGATTTTGATTCCTGCTTGCTTTCGGAGCTTTCGGACTCTTTTGCAGGCGCTTGGGTAGGCTTTTGCGTTGGCTTTTCGGTCGGTTTTTCGGTTTTAGGTTCTGTTTCTTTTTCACGCGGCGTTTGAAGTTCAATCGTCATCGTGTCTTTCAACGGATGGTAGTCGTTTGCTTCGTCCTCTTTGTGATACTCTAATTCCAACCGGTAGCCTTCGCTGTTTTCAGCACGGTAATACGGGCGGTTTTTGTAGTCCGTTCCGTTGTCGTAGTTTTCTGTAAAGCCCTTTTCCTGACAACTGCTTACATAGCTTTCATACTGCTCCTGAGTTGTATCGCCGATGTAAACTTTCAGCCACTTCGAGCTGTCGTTGTCAATTAATCCGGTTGTGGATTTCGGCGCAGGGAGCATTTTCGCAAGCGTGCTGTTCGGCCATTTGATGGTTGAAAAGCTGCTTGAATAGTAGGCGCTGTCTTCTTCGGTTTTGCTTTTCTCAGCTTTTCCGCAGCCCGACAGGGAAAATACGGACGCTGCCAGTAAACAGCCGGCAATAACAGCAGATGTGATAGATTTGATTTTCATAGATACCTCTCCTTTTTTCAAAATGTATTTTATATAGCGGATAGAATTAGCGACGGAATAAACAGTAAGAATCCCACCGTCATAAGCAGTGACGGCAGCTTTATTCCGTCAAGGGGTAAATGTTTTTGGAGATTAATTACCTCCTTTCGTTCCAGAAATGATAATAAAAAGCATATTGTTTGCAGCAAAAACACTATCCCATTTAATGCGCTGAAAATATTGCGAGCGGAAGAAAAGCACATAACGCTCTCAACGCCGCAGATTATTGCAAAAACAAGCGACACGATTCCCGCCTTGCTGTTTTTGTAAACGGCACGTTCTCTTTCTTTCCGTTCGTTGTCCTCGCGCTCCCATTGTTTGAAAGCTGTTTGCTGACGGATTTTCTCCACTGTAACAGCGTCGCTTTCTATAATCAGTTTCCGTGAACCGCAAAACGGACAAATCAAATACTTCCCCTGACCGTCAACGGTAAGCTCGCCGCCGCAGTTTTTGCATTGTAATTGAGATGTTGAATCCGGCATAATTCCCTCCAAAACAAAAAGAGTAATCCTGTATTTATCATACAACATTACTCAGAATTCGTGGTCAGCTGACAGCTGACACATTTATTATTTTTTTGTGCTATAATAACTACATCATATTATTTGTGACATGCAGTCCGACAAAAATCAGCACTATGCCCAGCAAAATGCTGAGAACACCGAAAAAGCTCATTATGTATCTTCCGTTTCGGGGGTTATTGGGGCTTATTTTCTCAGACAGGCGAAATACATCACCGAACAAAATATACGGAAACAATGTCCAGAAAAACAAAAAATTCACCATCAGTATTAACTGTTGAATCCGGTATTTCAACTCGTATTTCATTATCAAGGGAAATCCCGCGATATACGTAAACAGCATAATCAGCCAAATGATGATAAACAACACGCTGATGATTTTCGGAAAAACGTGCTTGCTGCGGAAACCCGGCAACGGCCGGTATGCTCTGCTCGAATTTGACTTTTTGCCGAGCAAAACCATCTTCAATTCTTCGGCAGACTGAAAACGCTTTCTTTCGTCAATTTCAATACACCGCACGATAATGTGCTTAAGCGCGCCCTGATGCAGCTCTTCATTTGGCAGCTTGCCAGTCAAAAGATAATTGAGCAACACTCCGCAGGCGTAAATATCCGCTTTTCCGCTTGTCTGCGCAAAGCCGAATTGCTCGGGAGAGGCATAGCCTGCCGTTCCGAGTACGGTTGTGTCCTTGTGCTGATTCGGCTTAATAAGACGGCAAATGCTGTAGTCGATGATTTTTACCGTTCCGTCGCCTGTTATCATAATGTTTTCGGGTTTGATGTCGCGGTGAACAATGCCGCGGCTGTGCAGTTCCGCAAGACCTTCGCAGATTTGGCAAAGTATTTTCCTCGCGGATTTAACGTCGTACAAATTGCCGCTTTCCACCTGAAACGCAAGCGTAGTACCGTTGATAAATTCGCAAAGGCTGATACAAACACCGTCCTGAAATCTTAAATCGTAAACTTCCATAAGATTAGGGTGCTTGATTTGACATAAGGCTTGCAGTATGGCGAAGTCCCCGGCAGGAGAAATCCGCCTGACCATTAGCTGTCCCGTGATGTTGTTGCGAACCAAGTCAATATTACGGTGTATCCGCGCGACAAATGAAAAGTTCCATAAGTTATATTGATTGGTAACCATATTGACCTCGTTTGTCTTTATTGGTAATATATATTATATTCTATCACAAAACAGCAAAAAAGGAAGATGTAAAATGAAAAAGAGCACAGACGATTTGATGAACATACTCAAACAATCACCGAGCGTTGAAGATTACTTTGATCAAAACGACAGCGAAATATTCTTCGGTTCATTAAGCGAGATGATAGACTACTTCCTCGCGCGGAAGAATTTGACAAAATCAATGGTTGTTCACGGCTCAGGAATGAACAAAGGCTACTGCTACGAAATATTGTCAGGCAAGACCGCTAAGAATATTTCGCGCAATAAGGTGATTATGCTATGCTTCGGGTTAAGACTCACAGTCGACGAAGCACAGCAGCTTTTGAAAAAGAGCGGTTACGCTCCGCTTTACGCAAGAGATACCAGAGATTCAATTATTATTCACTGCTTAGAGCACCACACAGATATATTAAATACGAATATCAAGCTGGGCGAGTACAGCTTGGAAATACTGGAATGAGAGCTGTATTTGAATTTGATGTATTGTCAAAATTTGCGACGCTGTAATCAAAGAAAACGATTATGAAAAAGGTCTGGACTTTTTCTATTTTTGTGGTATTCTGTTGTGCTTGAAGGAGGTGTCTGCATGGACACAATCAGAGAGCTGTACTACGGCAACATCAATCCCAGCGAGCGCGATATTAATCCGGACAGCGAGAACGACAGGCTTGAAAAACTGGTTCTCCGCCATGAAGCGCGGCTTCAAAAGATTCTGAATGAAAGCGAGGCGGAAATTTTCGGCAAACTGAAAGACGTATGGGCAGAGCTTAATTGTCTGAACGAATGTGATTGCTTTATCAACGGTTTCCGGTTGGGAGTTAGGCTGACTGTAGAATCACTGCTGACAGAATAAGAAAACGCAGCTCTTAAGGGCTGCGTTTTTTGCGCCTTGTTGCGCCGAAAATCGCCCTGTGTGCGGTTTGTTGCGAAAAACAGGGTAAGTACCCGTCAAAAGGCATTTTCGCGGCGTCGGCAGTTTTTGAGCAGCTTGCGAAACATAAATTTCATCTCTCATTTTTGAAATAATTTTGAGAGATGAATTTATTTTTGAGAGATGAAATGCTTTTTAAAAGAAATATTGACTTCTTATAACAGAATAGCTACTGGTAGAATGAAAAACGCAGCTCTTAATGGGCTGCTTTTTTTCGCCTTGTTGAGCCGAGAATCGCCCTGTGTGCTGTTTGTTGCGAAAAATAAGGATAGTACCCAAGCAAGGACATTTTCGCGGTGTCGACGGTTTTTGAGCGAGTTTTAAAATATGACTGTCAATCAAATAAAAGCAGTCTGTCAAGTGAAAATAATAATTAAATATTGCGATTATCACAGGAAATTATAATACGGAATTGCATTGTCCTTTAAACGACACAGTGCTTTTGAGATAATATAGATGTAAGCTCCCTAAATTGACAAAGTGAAGTTGCGATTTTTTTGAAATTTTTGCCCGG
>Ga0256405_10012831_pt1 | contig 10242 bp, 8 predicted proteins | sample RumenRJG_02DNA_FD_189096 | JGI IMG/M metagenome (GOLD analysis project Ga0256405, IMG submission 189096) | Bovine rumen microbial communities from Lethbridge, Alberta, Canada - RJG_02 | ecosystem: Host-associated > Mammals > Digestive system > Stomach > Rumen | place: Canada: Alberta | collected... | reverse complement strand
TACGGAATGTATGCGATAGTTGATGAAGGAGATGCAGCGGAATTTGAGTTTGATACTAAATTGGTAGTATGCAAAACGTATACTGTTGATGGAGATACTGAACGTACAGTATATATGAATTTCGATGAACTTTCTGATGCAGAGCGTACAGTATTGAAAGATCTAGCTGAAGAGTTCGATACTGAAAGAAATGTAGATAAAGACCTTGGCGATGACTTTGATACAAAACGTATAATCGGTAAGACTGAAACTGAAGATTTTGATACTGAGAGGAATGTAAATAAAGATATAGATGAAGAATCTGATACAGAACGTACAGTATTGGAAGACATTGATGAGTCATTCGATACTGAAAGAAATGTAGAGAAAGAAATAGACGAAGATTTTGATACTGAGAGAATAATCGGTGATGCTGAAGTTTTTGAATTTGATACATCACGTACAGTATTAAAAGAACTGGATGGGGACTTTGATACTGAAAGAAATGTAGAGAAAGAAATAGACGAAGATTTTGATACTCTCTCTAAAATTAGTAAAGATACTTCTGACGACTTTGATACTATTGAGACGATAATCAAGTCTATTACCATTGACGGTGATACTAAACGTACTGTATACAGCATAGTACAGACTTCTGCAGATACTAAACTCATGATTATTAAAGATGGTGAGCCTATTCCTGTAGATGATGTTAAAGCTAAGAAGATTCGTACTGTTGGTATTGCTAAAAATGGTTCTGTCAACTTCCGTGGTCAGTCTGGTGATTCTCATCATTATTATTGGGTTTCTGCAGAGCTTATTAAGACTATGCTCGAAAGGAATTACATTGTTTATGAACAATCTGCTACTGAAGGTGAACCTGATATTATCCTTACTTTGGATAATTATGATAAACCGACTGGTGGATATGTAATAACTGATGATCAGATTCCTGGATTGAGCATGGTTCCTAATATTGAGCTTGAGGTTGCTAGAACTCATGATGCTGAGAAAGAAGAGTTCTTACGTCGTAAGGGTATGAGCATTAAAGCTCAGCAGGATGAATTGATTAATTCCTAAATACAATGGAAGAGGTAGCATATTAGCTACCTCTTCTTAGTTTTTTGATTATAACGACACACCAAGTAAAAGAGAAGGAGGTTAGAATACTATGCAAGATTGGCATTTTAATATAGAAGCTTTAGTAACTACTGTAGAAGGAGAAACAGTAACTATATATCCAGAGAACTTTACTAATCTAATTCGTATATATGATTTCCGTAATAAGTATATGCCTATGGCAATGGCTCGTCTATCTCTAGATAAAACTATACTAGATGTACTAACTAAGAATGCTAAAGATGCTACAATGCATCTTAAGATTACTAAGTTTATTAAACCAGTAGATGGTGAAGATTTAACTGCTGAAGATAGTAGATTAGCATCTACTGTAGAAGATGGTGATTTTAGTATTATTATAGAGAATGATATAAACTATCACCAAGAAATGGATTATAATGATCCTGATGATGCTGGTGGTTCTCCATATGATAAATATAGAGAGATACATGTTGGTTTAGTACGTAAAGCATGTATAGACCATAATAAGATAGTAGAAAATACAGTAGTACATGATACTACAATGCAAGACTTAGTACTGTCTTATATGTATAATGCAGGAGTACATCTATTAATAGAACCGTTTAAATACAATGATACACAAGCACAGCTATTAGTACCTCCTACAGATACTTTAACTTCTCTAGTAGAGTTCCTTAACTCTATTAAAGTCTTTTATGATAGTAAGTATATATTCTTCATAGATGAACCTTATGTAACCTATCTACTATCTAGATCTGGTGCTGGTATTCCTATGAAAGGAGAAGAGTATAATAACGTTATCATAAATATGAACTCTATTACTACTACAGATCCTATTAATCTAGGTATGACTATAGATGCTAATTCTAGTTCTTATAAAGTAGATGTATCTGTAGTAGATTCTGTATACAATGTAGATCACGATTCTGCTAAAGTAGTAAATCAGATATCTGCTATAGTAAACCCATCTAATGATAATACAAAAGATAAAGGAGAAAACTTAGCTAAAGCACAGAATCTCGTAGAATCTGTAATGGCACAGTTTAAACTAGAGATAGCAAAAGCTGCTGGTTCTTTAAATAATTTAAGTGGATATGTGAGTGATACACAGAATAAGATTAATGGTTTTATTAAAGACCAGATGTCGGAACTAGTAGGGTTTCAAGACAAATTACAAAATGCTGTTATGGGTCATCTAGGAAACATTCCTACATCTGTATCTGTTGAAATTGGAGATACTAGTGTAGATGTGCCAATCATGTCTAATGCTATAAAATCTGCTGCTGGAAATCTCTTTAACAATATGATGAGTCAGGCTACAAGCTCTTTAGATATATCTAGTCAGGTAAGTGATCTCTTCTCTAAAGTTTCTGGAGATTTTATACCACAGACTTATAAGTTCTTAAATCTCGATAATGCTTTTCTAAGTCTTACTAATGTAAACGTACAAGAGGTAGTAGATAAACTAGCTAAAGAAATGAATGCTTTACCAGGAGGATTTAGTAGTATAACTAGTGGTTTAGGTAGTGTTACCAGTGGAATGTCTAATGTAAGCGATGTCTTATCTTCTATTAGTTCTATAACCTCTAAAGGACAAGAAGTACAATCTATATTGAATGCAGTAAAGACTGGTAGTTACTATTCATATATTATGGATCAACATGCTGAAGTATCCCAACATATGGAAGATGCAATAGCTAATGTAGCTAAGATGGGTCAATGTGTATCTGAAATGACTTCTGTAGTTAATCAAGCTAATAGTACTTTATCTCAATTTACTAACTTTGCTAATAAAGTATCCGGAATGGCAGGCCAGATAAGTGGATATGCTAATACGATATCTAATCTAAAGAACTTTGATATAAAGTCTATGTATAAGTCTACTTCTTCTGTACTTAGACAGTTTAGCAACTCTGCTATAGACTTCAATCAGATAAAAGATATAGACTCTACTCTTACACATATACTAGGAAACAATAATGTATTTAATAGTTTGAAAGATATAGACTTTAGTAATATAACTAAGTCAGTATCTGGTATACTAGACTTCTCTGATATAATGAATCTAAAGAAGAATATAGAGTCTTTCAATATAGATAATATAGGTAAGTTAGGTTTAGATAACTTTGATGCTATGACTAACTTTGGTGGTACTATAGATGCTAATACTAAGATCGGTACTAAGATAATGAAAGTACGAAATGATAATCCTAATGAGATAAAGACTATTAAAGCAGAAGCAGAGACTATGGTAAATCAACTTAGCTTTAATAAGTTTGGTTTAGATCCTACAGTCTTTACTCCAAATAAGCGTTATATAGTAAGAAACTACAATGGGCATTCTGATAAAGATGGTATCTTTATACTAAATTGTAGAACTGAAGTATATGTAAGAGAAGATACTACATTTGTATGTAATACTAGATTAGATCTTTCTAAGATACCAGATAATACTACAGAGAAAGCACAAGATACTAGTGTTCCAAATGCTAATAATACAGATATAAAACCTAATAAGACTCCTAGTCAGATTAAAGTAAAACAGTCTACAAGTCAGTCTACTACTAAATCAGGAAGTAATAGTGTAGACTTAGGTAAACAATCTCCATTAGGTGGACGAGATAAAAATAATCCATATATTATACATTTTGCTTAAGTAAATGGAGAGTCCTATTATTAGGACTCTCCAATATATTTTGTTAAAGTTAAGAATTTCAATTGTATACTATATCAGTGTAATGGATATAGAAATACGCGTCACGTGTTATACGCTAGAAAGGAGAGTGATGCCATATGGGTGTAATAATCCATAGGTTGCCTGCTAAAGAGGCCGCCGCACGTCAGGCTCATTTTGAGCTTATGAAACGGCGGCTACTTAGCGGGCTTGCTGCGACTAGACAGACACCACCTGTCAAGTCAAATGCAACCGTAAAATAAGTTAGGATATATGATTCTAGCTTGCCGTATTAATATTCTTGTGAATCTATATCCATTACACAATATGTTTATTTTATATTAAAAAAGGAGATAGATAAATATGTTATACGTAGGTAATGCATTCTCTGGAGCCATGTTGTTACAAAACGTTCTGCCGAATAAAGGCATGATAGGCGTTGCAATCAAAAGGTACAATACTGAAGATGTTCGTCGGCGCCTGGAAAAAGATGAATTTACTTCTATTGTTGGTCATGCCGATATGGCCAGCATCCTGACAGAAATGTTAGGAAATGAGGTGAAATTCAACCGGGTGTCTACTAACCTTGAGCTCGGTGACGAACTCATATGGGCTCAGTATAGCGGGCCCAGGTTGCCCGAGGGAGCAACATCTCTACCCGAAGGGGCAGAGGTGGTGTTCTTAGGAATACGTCTCTAACAAAAAAAGAAGGGGGTCGACTTATGTCGGCCCTCTTTTTTTATAACATTCCTAGATCTATTAAATTTTTTCCTTGGAAGTATGTATTGATTATATCGTTTAGTGCTACAGGGTCTTCTAGATCTTTTAACCAGCTAGTCTCTAGACTCTCTGGCATTTCTCTATATAGCTTCAATTGGAAGTCTATATCTATAGCACAGTATCTAAGTTCTAACTCTTCTTTAGGGAATAAGAATGCTTTATCTTTATTAGTATCTACTATAGCATTATACATACTTTCTGGAGTAATAACTTGATATGAAGCATTTATATACTGTAGTATCTCTAATGCTTTACCATAACTGAATAGAGACTTTATATCTCTACACTGTAGACCTGTAAGAATCATAAATGGACTAACCCAAGATTGATTTAGATTAGTATACTTTTCTACACTAAGGTTTTTATTTTTTGTCTTAAGTATGTAAGCAAATAGAGCATTACTATTGTTTACACTAAAGGAAGTATCTACGTATCCTTTATCTTCTTCTCTTCTAGATCTCTTATACATCATAACTACATTCCTTAATACAGCAGGTAGTTGGAATGCATAATCAGATGCAGTAATAAAGATAGAAGGAAGATCTAATCCCTTTCTAGTAAACTTATCTATTATATCGTATGCTATTACTGTAGGTTCTACGGTTCCTATCTTAAGATATATACCAGGGAAATAGGGAACTAATGTTTTAAGAAGTTCTATATTATGAGTTACTATTGTATGTACTTCTCTATTAGACTCTGCTAACCCTTTGTACTTGTTGTTATACATAGGAACGTATCTATAGTTATTTATACTAGCATTACTAGAATAGATGATAAAGATATTAGACTTTATCCCTAATCTATTAAAGTAGTTTCTATAGTGCAGAGGCATATTAATCATAGTAGTCAAGATTCCTATAGGATCTGTAACACTATTGAATCTATACAGATGATATAGAAACTGAGTCATATCTATGAATACATTAACCTCTAGAGGTTTTCTATTAAACTCTATAGTACATAGCTTATCTAACTGAGTATATTTAATGAATCTACCATACATAGATCCTTCTGCAGCAGAATAAGTCTTATTACTCAATTCATCTTTACGTTCAAATCGGTTCATGATTAGGAACACCACCTGTACCAGCTGTACTACTACCCGTCATTTCAAAATTCTTGCATGTGTTATTAAACAACTTATGTTGCACACAATAATCACATATACTAGAGAACATGATTAGAGATGGATGATTCTGTTGTTTACCACAATTAATACATGTAAACGGAAGTACTTCTGCTTTCTGCATACGAGCAATACAAGTATCACAGAAAGGTACCCTCATATCTCTAGGATCTCTATCAAACTTCTTCTTACATATAATACACTCTGTAAACCACTTCTTAGTAACCATAGGAGATTCATCTTCATCCCATACACAATGGTCATATGTGCATCTGTTATCTATATCTATGTACTTACACTTGTTATCTTCTGGATTTGCTTTAACTCGTTTACATATCTCAAATGCTACAATTTCATCAGGATGTTGTCCATCACCTTCTAATACTTTAGTATTAGATGCTTGATCCATAAATGCCATCTTATATACCCTCCAATCAAAAAATACAGGACTGCTATATTACATAGCAGTCCTGTAAATGAATTTTTATATATTTTATTTATCTTCAGTAGCCATTATAGCTTGAGGGTCTAGTAAGTCATCTTCTGTTACTTCTACTTCAGTATTTCTAGCTTCTATAATTTTCTGCATTCCAAGATTCTTCACTAATGCATCATCAAAATCAGTTCTATCCTTTATATTATGAATAATCTGATTAGTTTCTCCAAAACCAGTCTTAGTCATAGTATGCACTAATGCATCAGCAGCTTCTTTACAAGGGAAGGTAAGTCCTTTAGCTGGAGTTTCTGTAGAGTTAATATCTACATTCCACTTTCTTACTTCTAATTTATGTGGTCTATTACCCCAAGCCACTTCTCTAAGCATAATACAGGTATTGTTATTTTCATACACCAGTTCATTAATTCCGTCTTCCTTTACATTATAATTGTAATTCTTATTTCCACCAGCCATAATAGTAACCTCCTATAAATATTTTACATAAAAAATAGATGGAGGAATTTAATCCTCCATCTATTACTGTAGTTTCGTTACTAAACTTACTTGGTTACAATACCAAGCTGATTCGAGTTCATCGTGAAACCATACTGAGCTGCCAGAGTTTCAACATTCTTACTATTAACCCTCATAATCAGAAGCTGCCACTTATTGCTAACCGGCTGAGCAATCATCATATTGGAGTTATTAATAGGATAGTTTACATTCAGCAGGTAGTTCCAATGACCACCATCTTCAGACTTGCTACCATAGATTGCTTTAAGAACCTTATACAGATCTACAGCAACCTGTACATAGATTTCCTGCTGGAAAGGTACAGTCTGATAAGTGCCTTCACGAACTACATTACCCCAGTTTACTTTCCCATCCCTATTGAAGAAGTTAGACGGGATGAAATCATACAACAACTCTTTAGCGTCATCAGTAAGCTTATACATCTTACGATTACCACTCTTAAAGCTGTTGAACTGATTCATAGCGAAAATACGATTTTCGGTAGAATCATTGTCCTTGTTGATAATACTCTGAATGGCCTTATACTTGCCTTCTTCAGGAGCCTTATCAACAAAGAAGATAGAGCACTGTAACTGCCTGTTCTGTACTACCTCGATCTTCGAGCCCTTATACTGGCTGAAAACAGGACGGAAGAGGCTATTGATGATAGAGGCCATGCTATTGGTATCAGTAGCAAGAGTATTGATCAAAGCCGGGAACTCAAGAGGAACCGGTTCAATCTTCAACCTCTTATCAGAGCTCTTCTGAGCGCTCTCAGTTTCGGCAGCTGCTGCCTTAGGGTCAAACGTAAGATCGGGTGTCGCGTCAATTACTGACATGCTTATACCTCCTAATAAAATGAAAGTGAAACACTTATGCTTGTGGGTTAGACGCTAGCAATTCTAACCCACAAATTTATCAAAAGCTATTTCTAGCTTTTAACCTTTGTTAAAATCTAACAACTTAGATATTTCAGAATTGTCTAAACCAAATTCGACTTCACCAGATATGTTAGATTTGTAATTAAGTACACCAATATACGTGCTTAACTCATTACCAAGCTTTTCATTCTTGAAATCTACCACTTTTAGAATCACTATATTGTATGGACTGTATTCTTTTTTGATTTTTTCTATATCCATAGAAAGGTCATACTTTTCAAGTATAGATGTAGCACCATCTACATATTGGAAATTTAAAGGAATGTTACAGATATTTTTAATACTATCATTTAGATCTACAATTGATGGCTTATACTTCTCATAAGAATCAATAAGATTCTTTAGCTTGAAAATCTTTCCTCTATCCACTATCTGTATACCATGTATCTCTTTTAGATACCAATACACATATCCTCTGATTTCCTCTATTAGATTTAAACAATTTATCTCTTGTAACTTAGAATTAGTGAATATCCTTGTTAGCAATTTTACTACATCGCTATTATAGTATCCATATACAACATCGACTGTCTCTAAGTTATTGTATTTAGGAGTCTTATCACTATCAAGACGGTTATACATCATGAATGTATAATTATCTAACCTGCTCTTTTCATTAATAGTCACCCTATTAGTAATATTAGATAGATTCAATTCCATACCATATGTATATGGCATCTTAGATTCATCTAACCATTCACTAAAGTATGGATTTACAACTAATCCATATACATCTTCGTTTTGTTTCTTCCCTTTCTTTACAGAGATTACATATAATGGTTTGATAGAAGTAAAGTTCTTAAATATATCATCTACCGTTGCAATATGCTTATTACCAACTTCATCACTGATTATAAACAACTTATCCTTTGGGAAGTATTCAACTACATAGATGAGATCTATGTTCTCAAACTTATTGTCTTCTCCTTTAAAATTTGGATTAGACTTATACATATACTTTGTTACAAGATTCTCTTCAGAAATCAAAAAAATCTACCCCCTAACAAAAATTTTGAGCTAATATAGTCAGAGTCCCATACTAGGGACTCTGACTTTAAAAGCTCTGTTCAATAGAAAGGAAGAATGGAATGATAAAGCTTATAACACAAATAACTATCTATCCATACAAGGAAGAGTGACTTTTTCCACTTATATTTAACCCGCCAATTGTTTTCAAGCACGCCTTGTTATAAGCTACCTTTCCATTCATTATTATAGTATATAATCCAATTATTTTTTACCCCTATACTAGTGTAGGCTGTAAAGTCTTTTCTAAGAAATCAGATTGTACTAATCTCTTATACTCTTCAAATATATTAGCTTTCTTATACGAATCTACTATCTCTTTATATCCAGGATTCATACCAGAGAAGAGTATATAGATAGTAGCCTTCTTATCTGGTAGATATTTCTGTAAGAATGTAGATATAAGATTATATGCAAACAACTTAGAGTTTCCTACTTTAGGAGCAACTTCTTTCATCTTAGTTATTACATCTCTTATCTTATTAGGATTCTCATTAAAGTCTTTTAATAGAGTCTGAGATTGGTTATAGAGAGAATCATTCATCTCTACAAAATACAGTTCTACCATAGCACTACTATTCTTTTGTATAGCATCTTCTATAGATGCTTTAGATAAGAAAGTACCATTTCTAAATTCATACCAGTAACTATCTTTAGGAGTAAAAGATAGAAATACTTTAGTATTATCGTTATCCTTATTAGCTAGATCAGGATCTAGTTCTTTAATAATAAGAACAGATAGCCCTTGTTTATCTTTCTTCTCTTCTACAGATTCTTCTATCATCATTTCTACTTTATCTATAGGAAGAAAAGTAAGCTTACAGTTCTCTCTTATAATATTATTAACTCTACCCTTTAACTTTAATCTATTCTCTTCATTGAATTCAATAATTGGATTCCATCCGTGTTTTAATTTATTAAAGGGTAAATTACTATTAAAATCTGCCGTCTCGAGCCTGAATCCAGAAGGGGCTAAACCCAATAATTGTGCTTGAAGAGCTATGAAGTTACTATCCTCACACATATGCTCTTTTTCGTCGTTATTAAGCGATTTTAGTACTTCTTCATCTGTCATACAGATGGTAGAGTTATTCAATACTGGATACAATACATTCTCTAACTTACTATCAAAACTCTCTTTAATCATATTGTAGATAGTATGTTCTACAGGAGTATTTACCGACTTTCCTATACTATCTACCATAATAGCAGATTCTATTAGGCTATTGCTAGTATTCAAGTATTCTTCCATCTGTTCTATAGCAAGACTATTATCAGTAGATACGATAGGATCATCATATTCTGCTCTGTCTATATCTTGCATAAGATATCTCTTTATTTCACTTCTATATACTTCAGGAACTTTCTTACCATATAACTCTAGAGATTTATTATCAGATGCAGATCTATGATCATGAGCTTGATTAGTATACTCATACCATTGTTTCTTTAGCTCATCATAATCTCTATTATCTGTAGTCACTACAGGATGACCACCTTTACTCATGTAATCTCTAGCCATCTTGTTTACTATACTATTAGATTCCATCATAACGTTATCTGGCTTATACTCTTTCATTATCTCAGCATTTTTTATATCTTCTTTTAAGAACTTTCTCTTGTTTAGTATATACATTTCTTCATTCTTCATCTTATAATCTCT
>Ga0256405_10012830_pt1 | contig 10244 bp, 5 predicted proteins | sample RumenRJG_02DNA_FD_189096 | JGI IMG/M metagenome (GOLD analysis project Ga0256405, IMG submission 189096) | Bovine rumen microbial communities from Lethbridge, Alberta, Canada - RJG_02 | ecosystem: Host-associated > Mammals > Digestive system > Stomach > Rumen | place: Canada: Alberta | collected... | reverse complement strand
AGGAATTCGGCGCCCGGGTCTACAAGATCGGCCACGACGGCTCCGGCGGCCGGCTGACATACCTGCGGATCACCGGCGGGACCCTCACAAACCGCCAGACCGTCCGCTATACCGCCCCCGGGCAGAGCGAGCCCATCGAGGAAAAGATCACCGGTATCCGGCTCTACTCCGGCACGAAGTACGACACGGCCGAATCGGTGTCCGCCGGGGACGTCTGCGCCGTGACCGGCCTGTCCGCCACCTGCAGCGGGATGGGCTTCGGGGCGGAGGCATCCTCGCCGGCACCCCTGCTGGAACCGGTGCTGACCTACCGTATTGCCCTTCCTCCCGACGCCGATCCCCGGACCCTGCTGCCGAAATTCCGGGAGCTGGAGGAGGAGCCGCTTCTGCACATCGTCTGGAACGAGCGGTACGGGGAGATCCACGCCCAGGTCATGGGAGAGGTGCAGACCGAGGTGCTGACCCGGATCATCGCCGAGCGGTTCGGGGTGGAGGCATCCTTCGACGACGGGCGGATCCTCTACAAGGAGACCATTTCCGCGCCGGTGGAGGGCGTGGGACACTTCGAGCCCCTGCGCCACTACGCTGAGGTGCATCTGCTGATGGAGCCGCTTCCCCGGGGATCGGGCCTGATCTTCGATTCGACCTGCTCCGAGAACTTCCTGGAGCGGAACTGGCAGAGGCTGATCCTGACCCATCTGGAGGAGAAGACCCATCTGGGGGTGCTGACCGGATCGCCGATCACGGACATGAAGCTCACCCTGGTGTCCGGCCGCGCCCATCTGAAGCACACGGTGGGCGGGGATTTCCGGGAGGCCACCTACCGGGCGGTGCGGGAGGGACTCATGTTCGCCTCTCTGCGGGGAGCCTGCGTGCTGCTTGAGCCCTGGTACGCCTTCCGGCTGGAGCTGCCCGGGGAGTGTGTGGGGCGCGCCATGGCGGACATCCTGGCCCGGTCCGGCGTCTTCACCGAGCACGAGGCGTCCCCGGGGATTTCGGTGCTGGAGGGGCGCGCTCCCGTGGCCACGGTGGGGGACTATGCCCGGGAGGTGGCCTCCTACACCCACGGACGGGGCCGGTTCTCCTGCCGCATGGACGGATACGCCCCCTGCCACAACGCGGAGGAGGTGATCCGAGACACCGGGTACGATCCCGAGGCCGACGTGGATAACACGCCGAATTCCGTGTTCTGCTCCCACGGGGCCGGCATCGTGGTACCCTGGTCCTGGGTGCCCCAGTATATGCATCTGGAAGGGCTGAAGCTCCGGGACAGCGCCGGGACGGACTCTCCCCCGGAGGAGGAACAGCTGAACGCCCGGGCCGGTCAGATCATCCGGAAGAACCTCAATCTGGATGAAAAGGAGCTGGAGGCCATCATGGAGCGGGAGTTCGGGCCCATCCGCCGCCGGGTGTACGGCACGGCGAAGAAGGAGCAGTCCTTCGCTCCGGACGTGACGAAGCCCAAATACAAAAAATCCCTGTACATTGTGGACGGCTACAACGTGATCTTCGCCTGGGAGGAGCTGGCCCGGACGGCGGAGCACGATCTGGACACGGCCAGGCGGGACCTCTTGAACATCCTCTCCAACTATCAGGCCTTCACGAAGCGGGAGATGATCGTGGTGTTCGACGCCTACAACGTCAAGGGCGACGGCGAGCGGAAGGAGGACGTGAACGGCCTGCACGTGGTCTTCACGAAGGAGGGCGAGCTGGCGGACACCTACATTGAGAAGCTGATCTACGAGATCGGGAAGGATTACACGGTCCGGGCGGTGACCTCCGACGGGCTGATCCAGCTGCAGGCGGTGCGCTCCGGCGTGCTGCGCCTGTCCGCCCGGGAATTCCGCGAGGAGATCCTGACGGTGGACAAGGAGATCGAAGCGTTTCTGAAAAAGCTCCGGGAGAGCTGACGCGCTTTGCCTGGGAACACATCATCCATCCGGAGGAACCATCCATGAACGAATCCGCGCAGAGACCCCCGGCGATCCCGGGACAGTCCGCCGATCCCGCCGCCGTCCGGGACGGGCACGACCGGATGAAGCCCGCGGTCTTTTCGGAGTCCGCGTGTCCCGCGGGAGGGTATCTTCTGGTCCACTTCACCAGCGAGCTGCCGGAGAAGGACGCCTTGGGAAATCCGATCCCGCGCACCGACGGCGAGCAGATCTGGTTCGCCCTGAGCCGGGACGGTCTGCACTGGCGGGATCTCTCCTCCGCACCCGTCCTCCGATCCCGTATCGGAGACCCCGGCGTCCGCGATCCCTTCCCCGTCCGGGATCCCCGCACGGGCCGGGTGTACCTCATCGCCACGGATCTCTGCATCGAGGGCGGCACGGACTGGGGAAAAGCGCAGTTTGCCGGGAGCCGGGACATCATCGTCTGGGAGTCCGACGATCTGATCCGCTGGTCCGGGGAGCGCGCGGAGACGGTGGGGATCCCGGAGGCCGGATGCGTCTGGGCGCCGGAGGCCGTGTACGACCCGGAGCGGGACTGCTTTTTCGTCTTCTTCGCCTCCATGGTCGGAGATCCCGGGGAGGAGCCGAAGCAGAGGATCTACGCCTGCCGGACCCGGGATTTCCGGGACTTCACCGAGACGAAGCTCTGGATCGAGCGGCCGGGGCACATCATCGACACCACCGTCTTCCGGCACGACGGCATGTGGTTCCGGATCTCCGGGGACGACGCGACCCACCGCCTGCTGTTCGAGACCGCGGAACGGCTGGAGGGGCAATGGACGATCCTCTCCTCCCCCGCCCTCTCCGCTCTGCCCGGCGTGGAGGGACCGGAGACCTTTACCCTCCCCGATGGACGCACCTGTCTCATGGCGGACCGCTACGCCGACGGTCTCGGGTACCTGCCCCTGGTCACGGACGCGCCCGGGGAGAACGATTTCCGCGTGCTCGATCCGGGCGAATATAACATGGGCGGCGTGAAGAAGCGTCACGGCGGCGTGCTCCGGCTCACGGAGGAGGAATGCCGCCGTCTGGAACAGGCTTATCATCTGAAGGAAACGGAACGAACCATATGAACCGAAACGAGCATCCCGTCCCCGACCGCATCGAGGTTCGCGGGGCATCCGTCCACAATCTGAAGCACATCGACGCGGACATTCCCCTCCACAAAATCGTGGGCATCGCGGGGGTATCCGGCTCCGGCAAGTCCTCCCTGGCCCTGGGAGTTTTGTACGCGGAGGGCTCCCGGCGGTATCTGGAGTCCCTGTCCACCTACACCCGCCGCCGCATGACCCAGGCCGCACGGGCGGACGTGGAGGAGGTGCGCTATGTTCCGGCCGCTCTGGCCCTGCGTCAGAGACCCGGCGTCCCCGGTATCCGGAGCACCTTCGGCACCTCCACGGAGCTGTTGAACTCCCTGCGGCTCATGTTCTCCCGCCTGTCAAACTACCGCTGCCCCAACGGCCACGACGTGCCGCCCACCATGGATTTCGCCGCGGAAAAGGAGGTCCGGTGTCCGGTCTGCGGCGAGGTCGTGGAGGTGATCGGCGCGGAGGATCTGGCCTTCAACAGCGGAGGAGCCTGCCGGGCCTGCGACGGAACGGGCGTGGTCCGGACGGTGGACGAATCCACGCTGATCCCCGACGACTCCCTCACCATCGATCAGGGAGCCGTTGCCTCCTGGCAGACCCTCATGTGGTCCCTGATGAAGGACGTGGCCAGGCAGATGGGCGTGCGCACCGACGTGCCCTACCGGGATCTCACGGACCGGGAAAAGGACATCGTCCTCCACGGTCCGGCGGAAAAGAAGCACTTCATGTACGTCAACGACAAGACCGGCACCGCCGCCGAGCTGGATTTCACCTACTTCAACGCGGTCTACACGGTGGAAAACGCCCTGTCCAAGGTCAAGGACGAAAAGGGCATGAAGCGGGTGGAAAGATTTCTGAAGCAGGACGTCTGTCCCCACTGCGGCGGATCCCGGCTGTCGGAGCGCGCCCGGTCCCTGCGGCTGAGGGGCGTTTCCCTGGACGAGGTGTGCCGGATGCCGCTGTCGGAGCTGTCGGAGTGGGTCCGGGGCGTTCCGGGATCCCTGCCGGAGGAGATGCGCCCCATGGCGGAGAGCATCTGCGAATCCTTCCGCGACACGGCCCGCCGCCTGAGGGATCTGGGGCTGGACTATCTGTCCCTGGACCGCGCGTCCTCCACCCTGTCCACGGGAGAGCGTCAGCGCACCCAGCTGGCCCGGGCCGTCCGGAACCGCACCACCGGCGTCCTCTACGTGCTGGACGAACCCTCCATCGGCCTCCATCCCTCCAATCTGGAGGGGCTCACCGGCGTCATGGACGATCTGAAGGCGGACGGCAACTCCGTGGTGCTGGTGGATCACGACACCCAGGTGCTCGCCCATGCGGACCGGATCCTGGAACTGGGACCGGAGGCGGGCGCGGGCGGCGGGCGGATCATCGCGGAGGGCTCCCCGGACGAGCTGGCCTCCGATCCCGCCTCCATGATCGGACCCTTTCTCCGGGACAGGAGGCCGGACTCCCTGCCCGACCTGCCGGAGGGGGAGCTCTTCGCCCTGGGGGAGATTTCCATGGAGACCGGTCCAATCCACACGGTGAAGCCCCTGTCCGCGCGCTTTCCCAGGGGGAGGCTGTCCGTGGTGACCGGGGTGTCCGGCTCCGGCAAGACCACCATGATCCTGGAGAGTCTGGTGCCGGCCCTCTCGACCCTTTCCGGCGCGGGACGGATGCCGGAGCACGTGAAGAGCCTCTCGGCCGAAGGGATCCGGCAGGTCAAGCTCATCGACGCCACTCCCATCGGCGTCAACGTGCGCTCCACCGTCGCCACCTACGCGGGGGTCCACGACGAGCTGCGGAAGGTCTACGCCCGGACCCGGGACGCGAAGGAGCGCGGATATAAGGCGGGGGACTTCTCCTACAACACGGGGAATCTCCGCTGTCCGGTCTGCGACGGCACGGGAACGGTCAGTTTGGACGTGCAGTTTCTCCCGGACGTGGACGTGCCCTGTCCCTCCTGCCGGGGATCCCGCTATGCGCCGGAGGCATACCGCGTGCTCCGGACCGGGCGTGACGGCCAGACCCTCTCCCTGCCCGGGCTGATGGAACTGAGTGTGGACGAGGCCCTGTCCGTCTGCGCCGATCTGTCCCTGGTGCGGAACCGGCTTCAGATCCTCCGCGATCTGGGGCTGGGTTACCTGACCCTCGGCGAGGAGACCCCGGGGCTGTCCGGCGGGGAGGCCCAGAGGCTGAAGCTGGCCAGCGAAATGGGCCGTGGTCAGGAGGACGCGGTATTTGTGTTCGACGAGCCCACCATCGGCCTGCATCCTCTGGACGTGAGGACCCTCTTGTCCGTGTTCCGGAGCCTCATCGCCATGGGCGCCACGGTGATCGTCATCGAGCACGATCTGGACGTGATCCGGTCCGCCGACTACATCGTGGACATGGGACCGGGAGGAGGAGAGGCCGGCGGACGCATCGTGGCCTCCGGAACGCCCGCTTCGGTCCGCGCCGATCCCGTCAGCGTCACGGGGAGGTATATCTGAAGCGAAAAAGATGCCCGGCGTATGTGCTGAGCATCTTTCTTTATGCTGTTTTGGGGAAGGGCAGATTGACGGGATCCGGGGATCATTTCCGGCGGTTTCTTCTGCGGCTCTTCTTCGCCGTTTCCTCGGTCTGCTCCGCGGAGGTGCCGCCCAACAGGTCGTAGTCACTGCCCATGGGGTTCTCCTCCATCCGGGTCAGATAGGCGATGGCCGCCCGGTAGAGCGCGTCGCGCTTCTTCTTCTCCTGCCGGTTGCCGCCGAAGACCACGATCAGCAGCAGGAAGAGGATGATCGGCGCCATGACCACCGGCGTCACCACCAGAGGATCGATCCGCATGGCCTCGGAGGTGAAGTGCAGGGTGTGGTCCACGATATTCTCCACCCGCGTGCCCCGGACCAGAAGACGGTGGGTGTTGATGCCGTAGGGCGTGCAGGTCACCAGGGTCACATAGTCCTCCCCGGGATAGATCTTCATCAGGTCCACGTCCTCGGGCAGGACGATGTTGATCTGGTCCACCTCGTAGGAATACTCCTCACCCAGGATGAAGAGGGAGAAGCGGTCCCCGACTCTCAGCTTGTCCAGCTCCGTGAACAGCTTGGCGGAGGGCAGGCCCCGGTGTCCGGAGATGACGGCATGGGTGCTTTCCCCGCCCACGGGAAGGCTGGACCACTCCAGATGGCCCGTGGCGATCTGCAGAACGGCGTCCGAGGTGCCGTGGTAGATACCGAGATAGCACTTGATGGCGGGGATCTCGATGTACCCCATCATGCCGGACCCGTTGAAGTTCAGCTGGGATTCGTAATCCTTCAGCTCCTCCTCCTTCAGAAGACGGGGCGAGCCTCCCACCTCGATCCAGCGCTCGTTGTACTCCCGGGCCGCCGAGATGATGCGGTCGTATTCCTCGCCGGACAGGTTCGCGATGGCCTCCGCGTAGTTGGCGATGGCTCTGGACTGGTGGAAGGAGTTCCAGTAATCGGAAAAGGAAGGATACAGCAAGAGACCTACTCCGATGAAAAACAGGAGTATGAGGGTGAGGTTCATGAGCTTGTTTTTCATTCCCTCGCAGTCTCCTTCGGTTCCTTCCGTGTGTGTGATCGTCTCCGGTCCTCATGGGATCGGACAAAAGGGGCGCAGAACTCCCCGGATAATCAGTATACCATATTCCGCCCCGGATGTCAAGCGGTGGGGAGGTTTTTCCAAAGCGGTCCGGGTCCCTCGTTCACTTCCCGCTCACCGGGATCCGGACCGATACTCCGTCACCACATATCCCGCCCGCGCCACGGCCTCCCGGATCGTCTTCTCGTCCGGCGCGGATTTGCAGAAGACCGTTCCGCGTCCGGAGGAGGGATCCACCCGTGCCCAGACGCCGTCCAGCGCGTTCAGGGCGTTCTCCGTCTTCCGCGCGCACCCGTCGCAGGTCATGCCGCCCACGGTCAGCCCGACCGTATACGGATAATGGGAGCGGTTTCTGTCCCGGACGCGGATCCGCCGGACCGTGGCCTCATGCTCTCCGCAGCAGCCGCCTCCCTTCCGGATCCGCCGCACGACGGTCAGAGACGCGAACAGGACCGCCGCCGCCAGGGGAACAAGGATCAGAAGCTCCTTCATCGGTCCGCCCTCCCGGAGCAGTTTCCTCCGCATCGGGAGCAGTCCCCCGAACATCCGCCGCCGCGCTTCCGGTTCCGTACCACGCGGGACACCGCCCAGGCCGAGGCCGCCAGAAGCGCGAGGATCAGAAGAATGTCCCATCCGTTCATGGTCACGCCACCCCCGCCAGAAGCAGGATCACCCGCACGAGCAGAGCGGCACACCAGGCGATGAGGCACTGCCAGACCACCACGCCCACGGCCCATTTTCCTCCCAGCTCACGCCGCACGGAGGCCACGGCCGCGACGCACGGGGTGTACAGCAGGGAGAAAACCAGAAGGGCCGCCGCCGTCAGAGGAGTCAGGACCGCGCCGATGCTCCCGCCGAACAGGATCTCCATGGTGGACACCACGCTCTCCTTGGCCATGAAGCCGCTGATGAGGGAGGTGCAGATCCGCCAGTCCCCCAGTCCCAGGGGCTTCATCACCGGAACCAGAACGCCGGCGATGATGGCCAGGATGCTGTTTTCCGGATCCGACGCCGAGTTGAGGGTCAGATCGAAGCTCTGGAGGAACCACACGACGATGGTGGCGATGAGGATCACGGAGAACGCTCTCTGCAGGAAGTCCTTGGCCTTTTCCCAGAGGAGCTGGGCGACGTTGCGGGCTCCCGGCATGCGGTAATTCGGAAGCTCCATGACAAACGGCGCGGCCTCTCCCCGGAACAAGGTCCCCTTGAAGAGGAACGCAATCAGGATTGCCCACAGGATCCCGAGGAGATACAGGCCGGTCATGACGAGCCAGCCTCCCTTCGGGAAGAACGCCGCGATAAAGAAGGAGTAGATGGGCACCTTGGCGGAGCAGCTCATGAAGGGCGTCAGCAGGATGGTCATTTTCCGGTCCCGCTCGCTGGGCAGGGTCCGGGTGGCCATGACGGCGGGCACGGTACAGCCGAAGCCGATCAGCATGGGCACGATGCTCCGTCCGCTGAGGCCGATCTTGCGGAGGAGCTTGTCCATGAAGAACGCCACCCGGGCGATATAGCCGCTGTCCTCCAGCAGGGACAGGAAGAAGAACAGGGTCACGATGACGGGGAGGAAGCTCAGCACGCTGCCCACCCCGGCGAAGATGCCGTCGATGATGAGCCCGTGGATCACATCGTTGACGCCCGCCGCAGTCATGGCCCGGTCCGCCAGCGCGCTCAGGGCGTCGATCCCCATGGCCAGCAGATCCTGGAGCCAGGCCCCGATGACGTTGAAGGTCAGGAAGAACACCAGCCCCATGATGCCGATGAAGGCAGGGATGGCGGTGTATTTTCCCGTCAGGAAGCGATCGATCCGTTCGCTCCGCACCCGTTCCCGGCTCTCCCCGGGCTTGACCACCGTCTCCCCGCAGACCCGCTGGATGAAGGCGAACCGCATATCGGCAACGGCGGCGCTCCGGTCCAGTCCCCGCTCGGCCTCCATCTGCAGAACGATGTGCTCGATGGTCTCGCACTCGTTCTTGTCCAGCATGAGCCGGGAGAGGATCAGCCGGTCTCCCTCCACCACCTTGGAGGCCGCGAACCGCACGGGCAGACCCGCCTTTTCCGCGTGATCCTCGATCAGGTGGGCTACGGCGTGAAGACAGCGGTGCACCGCGCCTCCGTTGGCGTCCTCCAGGCAGAAGTCCTGGCGCAGGGGCTTTTCCCGGTACCTCGCCACGTGGACGGCGTGATCCACCAGCTCCGCCACGCCCTCGTTCTTCGCGGCGGAAACCGGCACCACCGGCACGCCCAGCTGAGCCTCCATGGCGTTGACGTCGATGCTTCCGCCGTTGGCCGTGACCTCGTCCATCATGTTCAGGGCCACCACCATGGGCACCCCCATCTCCAGAAGCTGCATGGTCAGATACAGGTTCCGCTCGATGTTGGTGGCGTCCACGATGTTGATGATGCCGTCGGGCTTTTCGTTCAGGACGAAGTTCCGGGAGACGATCTCCTCACTGCTGTAGGGCGACATGGAGTAGATGCCGGGCAGGTCCGTGACCAGGGTGTCCTTATATCCCTGAATGGGGCCGTCCTTGCGGTCCACCGTCACGCCGGGGAAATTGCCCACGTGCTGGTTGGAGCCGGTGAGCCGGTTGAAGAGGGTGGTCTTGCCGCTGTTCTGGTTGCCGACCAGGGCGAAGGTCAGGGTCTTCCCCTCGGTCACGGGTTCTTCCTTCGCGCCGCCGGAACGGATGTGGTACAGTCCTCCCTCGCCCAGTCCGGGATGCTCGGTTTTCCGGACACGCCTCTCCTTCCCGCCGACGGAGGACTTTTCCTTCACCGCCTCGACCTCGATCTTCGCGGCGTCCTCCAGCCGGAGGGTCAGCTCGTAGCCGTGGATCTTCAGCTCCACGGGATCCCCCATGGGCGCGAACTTGACCACGGTGACCTCCGCGCCGGGAATGACTCCCATATCCAGAAAATGCTGGCGCAGGGCTCCTTCCCCGCCAACCCGGGATACCACGGCGGTCTCCCGGATCCCCATGTCCTTGATTGTCATGTTTTCCCCCCAAAGATGCAGCCGCGCCGCGAAACCGGAACCGCCGGGCCGCCTCCCTCCGACGCCCTGTCCCGTTCCCTCCGGCGCGCAGACTGTCCGCCCCGTTCCGCACCCCTTCGTCAGGAGTCCCCCCGGACCGGTCCGGACAGACTTTATTTCAGTCATTAAGTATACTCTGCCCCCGTCCGTTTGTCAAGCCCGGACAGAGAAAACCGCCGGCTCACGGAAGGAATGAATCCTCTCCGCAGGCCGGCGGCTGTTCAGTTACGGTTCAGCGGTCCGCTTCTCCGGCTCCCGCGCGGGATCGGAGTACGGAACGGTTCAGTGCTTCTTTCTGGTCAGGGCGAAGCCGCCGAGGGAGATCACGGAAGCCACAGCCGCCAGAATGCCGAAGTCGAAGGTGTTGGGAGCCTCGGCCTTCTGGTCCAGGGTCTGGTCCACGGAGGGCTCCTCGGCCGGTTCTTCGGCGGCGGGCTCCTCCACTACGGGCTCAGCCACAGGGGGTTCCTCGGGAGCGACGTAGGCGGAGTCAAGCTCGGAGCGGAAGGCCTTGGCGGCCTCTTCGCTGGAGAAGAAGGCGATGTAGTCGATCATGATCTGGTCGCCGTCGTG
>Ga0256405_10012829_pt1 | contig 10244 bp, 9 predicted proteins | sample RumenRJG_02DNA_FD_189096 | JGI IMG/M metagenome (GOLD analysis project Ga0256405, IMG submission 189096) | Bovine rumen microbial communities from Lethbridge, Alberta, Canada - RJG_02 | ecosystem: Host-associated > Mammals > Digestive system > Stomach > Rumen | place: Canada: Alberta | collected... | reverse complement strand
ATTCGTCACCACCAGAATATCCTCCGGCGCCACGAAATCCAGGAACCGCTCCACCGTGTGCACCAGCAGCGACTTCTCATCCTCCAGCTTCAAGAACTGCTTCGGATACGACTTGCGTGACAGCGGAAAAAGACGAGAGCCGCCGCCGCCGGCGAGAATGATGACTTTCATGTGTGAACCCTCCTATTGATTGCTCGATCTGAATGTATCATCGCGAGGAAATCAGATTTCCGATGAAAAAGAAACCGCCCTGCTCTTCTGTGCTAAGCAAATGGGAACTGCCAGTCTCAGAATTGCAGTTCCCATTCGTCAAACGCCCCATTGCAATCGAGAATGAACAGTTTCCCTCTGCAGGTTATAAGGTTTCATCTCATCAAAATATCGGTATGTCAAAGTAAAATAGTTCATCCTATTCTTCCCTAACATAAACTGGGACATGTTGAAAATCCTTGTTATGAATCTCTATCAAAAAATTCTTGATCACCTTAAAAAACATATGGACTCTTTTATATGGCCTTGCATGAACTGGCCAGAAAACGTGTAAAGAAAAACGCATAAAAACGATAGGAAAATATCTTCTATGGAAACGCCAAGTATACTTCAAGCAATTTTTCAAGCTATAAAACTCAGAAAAAGCTGTCTGATTTCCTATACTGGCTCCTTCCTTGTGATATACGACGCTATCCAGCGCTACATCCATCTCATATTTACCTCGAATCCGCTCTGCTATGTCCAATTCTTCATAATAAAGAAAATAATCGTCCTGCAGCAAGCCCACATTTTCAAAAACCTCACGGCGAAAAAGCATGGATGCACCTATTACATAAGTGAAACGAGACATGTCCTCTGTTTTTAAAATATGCCCTCCTGCTGACGTCACAGGACAATTCCAACCAGCCAACCCGACAATCTCATCGCGATGATGGTACGACATTAGTCTTGAGCCACATATCCCCAGTCTGTCATTCGCCTCCATTTTATCTATCATGAAGGCTAACGCATCTGCCTCAACAATGGTATCATTATTTAGGAGCCATATATACTCAGCTCTGTGGTCGAGTGCATAACGGATACCAACATTGTTACCACCAGCAAATCCTAAATTAGCGCCTGTCTGTAAAAATTTAATAGGAAGTCTTTTTCTATTCTCTTCAGCCCACGCACGAATATATTGCTCCGACCCATCTGGCGAAGCGTTATCACAAACCACCACAGTATAATTGGCGTAGTGCAAATCAGTTAGAGATTCCAAACATTCAATCGTATCACGATATCCCTTATAATTCAGTAATATAATATAGACTGATTTACACACACTATCACTTCCCTTTCTAAGAAAAGGAGCCTGTTACGATACGCCACTGGCTTTATCGGTCGATACTTTATCTGCATCAGCCCCATCTTCATTGCTCGTAACATACGCATATAGCCAGTCGATAATATGGCGATCAACATCTGATGAAAATTTTCTAGCAAACATATAAGGCATACCTATCAGCTCATCGTAATCATCCTTACAAAATATATAAGGAATGCCGCGAGTCCAGTCCGCCCAATGCATAGTCGCATTTCCTTCCGGTCTACCTTCATCATCAGACTCCTTATGCAGCTTAAATTCTTTTTGATGCATTTTAAAAACCATTTGCTTATAGACTTCATCCGAGCAAATGGAATGGCGCGTCCAATGAAGAATTCTCTTCTCCTCTCTCAATAAGCATGAGACAAACGCATTCGTCATACTCGCCCAATTCATCCCTTTGGCAAAATACTTCAAATCTGCATCCTTTAGACGATGAACCCCCAGCATTCGTTGCAATGGTAGCGCAAAATGATTATCGACCAGGCCAGTAATTCTTCTGTTCTTACTAATCCAATGATATTTGTCAATCCGATCAATATAATCCTGACAACTCTGCGCAGAATCATCAATTGCCAAAAACTCCTCACCCGTATGCGCTTCATAATACCGTTGAATGACATGCACCGGCTTTAGCAAGAAGTCCTGCCCAGAAAGCAAATGATAATATCCGTACCTATGCGATGCAGCTTTTTTCAGTAAAAAAAGTTCACACAGGACTTGGCTTGTTCCCCCCCACGAGACAGATATATTGGAGTAAATATTAAGGGTACTGTATCGCACTGATGCTCTTAAATCTGCAATCGCAGATGCGGAATACGTATTCTTGGCATCAAGGTGGAGAAATATATCTCCCTCAGGATTATCAATTGCTTGTATCAATTTCTTCAATAAGTAAAAATCCCCATATGCCATAATCAAGTAAGCATGTTTCATATACGTTGCTCCTTTAAATCTTTTTTCCAAAATGCCATTATTGGATACCACCAAATAGCACATTAGTATACGGGACTAAGCACTCCTCATACATATTGATCCCATATACATATTTTACAAAGGAGTACGCAGCAACAACAACAAAAAACAAAATCCTCACCCAGAAATTACGTGCCAGAGAAAATATCATGGGTATCAAGAGAATCTCATACATATAGAACGGCGATCCGACTCGTGTAGCTACAGTAGCATTAACATTTTTCAGTAAGAAAAATAGCGCATACCCAAATACCGTTAGATTCACACATCCTCTGTAATATGGGTTAGTCTTAGATATTTTTTCAATAAAAAATATCTCGATTGGAACGATCAAGAGCCTGCGTACCGAAGACACCAACATGTTAGCCTCTTCTTCAGCCGACGATCCACCATAGTATAGGTCTACCTTATCCAGCAATCTTTCCTGATTGATATCGATAATTTGCACCAGCGACGCAACTGTGAGCAGCAGCTTGAAATCAAGAAATTGTCCAATGACAATTCCAGCCACTAGCATGAGAACCAGATATCGACCTTTGCATTTCAAATGATAAATGGGATATGCCAACAAAAAGCCTATAACAGAAACCTGCATCGTAGCTGCCAGAATCGTAATCAGAACAAAAGGGATAATCTTACGACGAACGATAAACGGGAAAGCAAGCAATGTGATAGCGATGGCCAGTGCCTGACGGTTAAAAAAGATTTCTCCATTATAGGTCCCGAACCAATACAGCAAGCTGATGAGCGGATATGGAGAATATTTATGCATAAACATCGCATAGATGCCAATGATGACAATCGCCAGTACGGTCAAGAGTGCCGAAAAATCCGGCACCACACTCTTAACGAGCCAATTCACCACGCCAAAACCCGGATCTACCTGGCCACTGGTAAATTGGTCTAACGTAAAATTATCTTCAAAAAACGGATAATACACGCCCCAGTCAGGGTTATTCCACCTCGTAGCCGACAAAAAAATGTACAGGATGATAAGACTAAAAAAAGCAAACTTTTTTTTATCAGTCGAAAGATTTGTCAAAGAAAGAAATGAGACACTTAAGGTTATAGTAAAAAGTGTATAATAAAATCCCAATTAAATCATTCCTTTGTAAATCAATCATGCATACCGATGCGACCCATGTCCCGCTCATATTCTTTATCCACGAATTCACGGATTTTTTTTCGTTCATACAGCATTTTCTGTATAGCTTCCTGCGTGCTCGCTTTATGAAACACCACATCCATATACTGTGCATATTGTTGTGGCTTTACTGCGATGTATATGCCGCTCACGCCGGCATGTTTGATATTCTCTATACCGATTGGTGTCGATACGATTTCCAAGCCATTCAGCAGGGCTGTCAGACATCTGTTCTTCGTCCCGGCACCAACTTGATCCGGCAGACAGTGAATATCTCTGCCGATCTGGCAAAGATCGCGATAATCATCGACCCAGTCATAATACTCAACGCGCCAGACGCCCCTGCTGTCAATGAGGTCTGCTAACCACCGATTCGCTCTTCCTGTCACGATGAAATGATAGGGCGTACACACGTCAAGATGTGCTATGACTTTCTCCAAAAAAACACGTGTATAGCGTTCGTTGATCAGGCCAGAAAAGACAAACCGTTTAGCCTCCTGACTTTTCCCCGCTGCTTCGTATTTCAGTTGAGATAGCGGGATAACGGTTTTCGATAAGTAAGGATGCCGGATGAAGTGGATTTTCTTTGGCAGTTCTTTTGCTCTCTTTATTCGCTGATTGCATCGCCTCATCCAAAGTTGATCGGTGCGTCCAACAACCAAGACAGATCTCGCATCCCTAGTGACTCTATATTCATGGTATAGTGCCATCAAGTACATAACAAACCGTATCATTTTAAACAACGGCGTATGTGCTCTCCGAAACAGACGCGCATCCCTCAATCCTGGAGAATCAGGCCCTAAGACAATGCAGCGAGAACGAAGTTCCTTGGGAACATAAAACAACATATTATCTGGATAAACAAAAATAGCTGAATATGTCTTCTCTACTTTTAAATGATCAAAATAAAAAAAACCGTACACATGGAACCGTTTTAGGAGCTTAGACGACATCTCGGGGATAACGGCGATATCATAATCGATATGTTCCTTTCGTAAGTACTCCTCTACTTCCCAAATCAGGCCTGAGGGATGCCCCCCTCCATTACAGGGATCTGGCTTGATCGAGGTAAGAACCAATATTTTCCCCATATCTCCTTGCCCTCTCCTTTATCGTCCGAATTTCATCTTTATCCGCTTGAAGCGATTTTTCAAGTTTTTCCATTTAATCTTAGCATAGTTATCATAAAAAATAACATCCCGGCTATATTGGCGAATCATTTTCTGATCAACATGCGTGTATGGAGAAAAGCAATTCGGCAGCATCAAAAAGCTATCAGCATGCCGGAACAAACCCTTTTGATAAGTCATCGGGCGCTTCTGAAAATGAACATACATATAATCCTTACTTTGTATCTCATCATGCTCATCTAGAAACAGCCCTTGCAATTTCCCGTCACGATAAGAAAAAATCAGGCCATGATTCGGCACAAACGATGACTGCAAATATACCTTTTGATGCGTCGCATCGCTTTGAACCTGGCTCTTCGTCATATAAAAAGGCTTTTTCAGGCAATATATATCGGCTATATTATCGTCGTCAACATAGATTGGCAATTTCTTCTGCATCAAATACTGAACGACCAACACTTCATCAAATTGATATGGATAATCCTGTTGCAGCTTTTTCTCTACATCTGGTACGGTATCTTTAAAAGCCAATATCATACTACGCATCTTTTCGTCATTCTTGTACAACGACAAATGCCCTAAATACAATATTTTCTCATAATGATGCAAAACGTCGGCCGTGATAAAATCAGACAAATTCCCGAACACACAATCGAAATCACAATGTCCCCAAAAACTATATTCTCTGATATAGTCTTGAAAAACAATTCCATAGAAAGGCTTATAATCACATAGTTTATATGGCCGAATGCCCGTTGCGTCGACGCCTAGATTTTTTTTTATGAGTTTCTTTACATGAGCAAAATCAACATATTCAACTTGAACATTCGGAGGATAGTCGTAGGCCGTCTCATCATCTGTAAAAATCAGCCATGTAACTTGCGGATTATTTTTCATAGATAATAGCGTCAGCGGAAAATAATTCGGCAGCTTACCAAAATACGGGCATATCAATACGATTGATTTCATTTGATCTCCTATTTTTCCTAAATATCTGCATCTTATTATTTGACTTTGAAGTGATAAAAGAATCTTATGCCTCTCCCTCCGAACAAGGAGGCCAGCGCACCTATTTTATTTTTCACGCGAGTAGATGCACTCCATAAAATATCCCATCGATCCTCTTTTATCGTTTCTATTATCTTGCGATGAATCTCTGGATATCGTGTCTCTAAATCAGGAATGAGCGCAAGAATCCGGCAGTAATTGCTGAACCGCTTGCTTTTTGCCGCTTTCCATAACTCAGGATTTTCTTGGCATGCTTTTACAATCAGACTCGAGGACTCTTCGAGATCAAACACAAATTGATCATTCCGTTTCCCCATGATACTGCCTGGTCTTTGATAATAATAATATAACTTCTCTGAAATGACTGCTACCTTTTTTACGCTCAAATAGTAGTGATAGGTCGTATAGAGATCCTCAAAGAGCTTTCCCTTTGGGAAAGGGTACGCTAGCACCAACTGCTTGGGCAAAAGAATCCCCCATGCACATACATCCCGATAGGTTTGATACAAGATTCTTATAAAAATTTTCTCTGCATCCATCACTACAAAGGAGGCTGCCCCCTCCTCTGCCTCGTAGGCGGATGACTCATGATCAACCGATTGGAAATCCACTACGGAAATATCTGCCCGTTTCTTCGAAATAGGAGTCACCAGCGACTGTAAATAGCGTGGTGATACCCAATCATCACTATCGACAAAGGTTATATAGTCACCGCGAGCAATCTTCACGCCTGCATTGCGCGCATCTGACAGACCTCCATTTTCCTTATGCAAAGTGCGAATCCATGGATACTTTTCTGCATACATATCGCAGAGTGCTGGACACTGATCTGGCGAGCCATCATCCACCAAGATAGCTTCAAAATCCCGATAGGTTTGAGTGCACAGACTTTTTACGCATCGAGCCAATTCTTTCTCAACTCGATATACGGGAACGATAATACTTACGGTTGGCTTTTTCTCTGCATGCATGATATCGTTCCTCCATTTATGCTCCATGGTATACCTGGAAGGTTTTCATCTCAAATAGATTATCTTGATATTTCTCTCTGAACTCCATCACATTATATGCCCCAATGGCCTTGAATCCCGCAGGATCTGCTGCATCTAGAATCTCCGTCAGCTGATTCGGCGTCTCGAAAGCGAACACATATCCATTCACACCATCCTTCACGAGTTCCGGCAGCGCCCCCCGATCGCTCGCGATAACGGGTTTGCCGTATTTCATCGCCTCGATGGCGACGAGGCCGAAGGCCTCCCAGCGGCTGGGCATGACGACGGCGTCGCAGGCTGTGTAGTAGCTCGCGAGTTTTTCGTGCGGCACCCAGCCGAGGAAGGTGATGCGGTCGGTGTTTTTCTTTTCGATCTTCGGGCCGCCGCCGACGACGTTGTCGCCGATGATGGTGAGGTGGAGGTCGTCGCGCTGGCAGGCGTTGAAGGCCTCCAGGAGGATATCCAGGCCTTTTGGGGGATCAAATCTGCCTACAAACAGTAGGTTAATTTTCCCCAGGGGCAGTTTGACCGCCGGGTCGATGGGGCCTTTTTCCGGGGAGATGCCGCTGTAGATGACGGTCTGGTTATCTTCCTTCAGGCCATAGCGGAGGGCGGCCTGGTACTCGTAGCGCGATACGTTGATGATGGCGTCCGTCCGCGTCTGCAGGACTCTCTCTATGGCCGCGTAGATGCGGCGTTTCCACTCAGCGGTGTCGCGCAGGAAGGCCCAGCCGTGGGCGTTGTAGATGATGCGGCAGGGCTTGCGCTGGAGGAGCAAGGGGAGCCGGACGAAGAGGCCGGCCCAGGTGCTGTGGCAGTAGACGACATCCGGCTGGATGGCCCGGATGGCCTTGCGGATGGCATGGATGGCATGCGGGATCTGCGCCAGGCTCCTATGGTAGTGGTAGTAGTGGATGTGATCCGCTGGCAGCTGCCAGCGCGTCTCGCTGTTCTTGTCCGCGCAGATCAGGAAGTCCTCGATGTCCGGGTACTCCGGATGGTCGAGGAGGGTGCGGATGTAGGTGGCGACGCCGCCCTGGACGTATTCGCCGACGTGCAGCACCTTCATCATGCGCACCGCCTATCTGCGGTGTATCCACTGTCATTGGGGATAAGGTGTGGATAAAGGGAGTGAAGATACTCCTCATGTCCCCCCCCCAAGAGACATTTCGATGTAGTCTTCCAGCTGTTCGCGGAATCTCATGATGCTGAACCTCTCTGCATTTTTTCTGCACTTCTCTGGAGTGATGGCCTGCTGCGCGTCGAAGTTTTTGATGGCTTCGATGATGCTTTCTTTCGTCTGCTCCGGGAAGAAGCAGCCGGTCTCGCCGTCTTTGACGGTCTCGAGGGCGCCACCTCTGCCGTAGGCGATGACTGGTGTGCCGCAGGCCTGGGTCTCGACGGGGGTGATGCCGAAATCCTCTTCGGCGGCGAATACGAAGGCTTTGGCGTGCTGCATTTTGTCTCTGAGCACCTCGAAGGGCTGGTAGCCCATCATCGTGATGTTGGGGCCCGCGATGGCTTTGGTCTTCTCGAGGTCGGGGCCGTCGCCGATGACGATGAGGTGCCGCTCCGGCATCTCGTTAAAGGCCTCGACGATGAGTTTGACTTTCTTGTAGGGGACGAGGCGCGAGGCGGTCAGGTAGTAGTCCTGCTTGTCCTCGCAGCAGGTGAAGGATGCAACGTCGACGGGCGGGTAGATGACGTCGGCCTCGCGGCCGTAGACTTTCTTGATGCGGCGCGCGATGAATCTGCTGTTGGCGATGAAGTGGTCGACGCCGTTCGCGGTGCGCGTGTCCCAGATGCGCATGTAGTGCAGGATGATCTTGGCGAGGGCGCCCTTTGCCCCGCGGTCGAGGCCGGACTCGCGCAGGTATTGGTGCGTGAGGTCCCAGGCGTAGCGGATGGGGCTGTGCACATAGGAGATGTGGATCTGATTCGGCCCGGTCAGGATGCCTTTCGCGACGCAGTGGGAGCTGCTGATAACGAGGTCGTAGCCCGTGACGTCGAGCTGCTCGATGGCGAGCGGCATGAGGGGCAGGTAGCTGCGGTAGTGTTTCCTCGCGCCGGGGAGCTTCTGGAGGAAGCTCGTATGCGTCTGCTTGTTTTTGATGAAACCGCGCTGTCCCTCGGGCAGGAAGTCGACGAGGGTGAAGATGTCGGCGTCCGGGAAGATGTTCAGGATCTGCTCGACGACGCGCTCGGCGCCGGCGTAGACGACGAGCCAGTCACAGACGATAGCTACTTTCATGAGAGTACCTCTTTTCCAGTGGTGTGCTTGCGGAATATGCCCGCGCGGCGGCTCGATCTGACGCTGTGCGGCAGCTGGTATAGGGGCTGTCTCACGCCTCGCGCTTGTACATGACGAGGCTGTAGCCAAAGGCGATCATGCAGCCGAGGACAAGGCCGATGGCTGTTATCATTTTTTTGCGTGGAGCACTCGGTTCATCTTCATTGGGAAGATCTGCTGGGTCGATGACCTGGATATCCATGGATTCCTTGGCTTCATCGATTTTGTTCTGCTCGCACTGTTTGACGAGATTGACATAGATTTCATTTTTGATATTGGCATCGCGCTGAAGTTGTAGATACTCGATAACTTCCTGCGGGAAATCGCTGAGATGATCTTCTACCTCGGCACGGCGTTTTTCGAGAGCTTCTTCACTTGCCTGAGCGGCAGCAAGTCCAGCCTCATTTTCGGCCTTTTCCTTCATAAGATCGGCCTGGACGGGGTTGAGACTGGTAGTGTTGGAGTCGACAACGGTGTCGACCTCGTTCTTGAGGGCCTGGCGGAGCTCGGCGAGGCGCTGCTGAGCCGCGATGATGGTCGGATGGCGGTCGGTGTAGTGCTCCCGCAGTCCGGCGAGGTCGACCTCAGCGGCGATGATTTTCCCGCGGATGCTTTGGACATTGCCGTTGTCGTTGATGTTGTAGGCTTTGCTGGCGCCGGCCATATTGCCGAGCTTTTCGTTGACGACGCCGAGTTTTGCCTGTGTAGTGGCTTCCGTGACTTTAAGATTTTTCATCGCTTCATCGTAGCCATTGAGTTTTTTGACGGTCGCTTTGGCTTCTTCATCTGGGCTGTACATTTTATGTTCGCGCTGGTAGTCAGCGAATTTCTGGCTTGTTTCCTCGGCATCTTTTTTTGCTTCCTCGATTCGCTCATTGAGGAATTGCACGAGCAGAGTTTGCGTTTGCTCATTTTTGTTCGTCTGTAAGGCAAGGAAATTATCCACAACCGCCTGAGAAATCTTTTGCGCGTCCTCCGGTGTTGCTGCTTTGGCCGTGATGGTGATGAGGTTTGTCTGCTTGGTATTCTTGATATCGAGATATTGTTTGGCAAAAGAGCTCGCCTTGGGCGGCTTTTTCCCATGCCAGTCCATATCCTCAATAATAGGGTCGAGTACATAACGGCTCTTCATAAGTTCCATATAGTTGTTAATAGGATTTGCCTTCATGCTGCCCAGAAGCCCAATTGCCGAGGTATCTCCAGCTGCAATGGAACCAGCGTTACGCGTCTGCACGAGGGTGGTCGACTCGTATTGTTTCGGCAGGAGGAGGGAGATGACGGCTGCGAGGATGGTGCAGCCGACGATGATGCCGCCGACGACTTTCCGGTGTGTTTTTGCGACCTGCCA
>Ga0256405_10012827_pt1 | contig 10245 bp, 8 predicted proteins | sample RumenRJG_02DNA_FD_189096 | JGI IMG/M metagenome (GOLD analysis project Ga0256405, IMG submission 189096) | Bovine rumen microbial communities from Lethbridge, Alberta, Canada - RJG_02 | ecosystem: Host-associated > Mammals > Digestive system > Stomach > Rumen | place: Canada: Alberta | collected... | reverse complement strand
TGCTTTTTCTGCTCCGTGATGGCGTCGATGACATAGCTGTAGTCATAGATCATGTTCAGGCCATCGCGCATAGGCGCGGAAAGTATGGCTTTGACCATATTCTGGGCCGCGGCAACAGAAAAGCCGGTCATGGAGTAGGCAATATCCCGTATCTCCGATTCCGGGGGCAGCTCCATTCCCTCGGCGGCGATCATGTCCCGGAGCATCGCCGCCAGCTCCTTTTGTTCCGGCAGCTCAGGACTCACCACCTCACAGTAGGCCTTCAGCTCATTTGGTATCGCCGCCACATTGCCGTAGAGCAGCACCAGGCTGGAGCGCAGGGTGCTGTAGTCGTCCGGCTCCATCAGGTACATATCCACGAATATCATCAGGCGTACCAGCACACTGCGGTCAAAGGTATTGTCTTTGGTATAGGGCACATGTATGACAAACAGTTTCGGGAATTGGAAGTTCGCATCCGGGGGCCACTCAACCGTGCCGCTGGTATCCAGATTCACGATGGTCTTAACGTTATTAAGGGGATCGTACGCCGGCACCGGCTTCGTCCTCGCGGTCGTATCTTCGCAACAGGGAATGAATCTCTCCTGTGAGAGCAAACCCTGCTCCTTTTTCATGCGCACGACGGTGCGATCCGACTGTATGACCTCGCGTATGATGTCAAAATCATCGGTATCGATGAAGATCAGAGGGCAGCGTCTGCGATAGGCGTCTTCGCACCTCTGCAGCAGTTTCTCAAGTGCAGTCATCGATGTGCGCCCTCCTTTTTCACATCCGAAAGCCTGGCATAGAAGCCGGGAATCTCCCATTGGACAGCGTTTGAGCGCACCCTGCCGTTGCTCATCAGCACCAGGCAGTCCTGTCCCCGCATCTCCACCTCGACCACATCGCTGTTCAGAATGTCGCGCAGGCGGTAATCCGTGATGAATTTGGACTGCTCCAGATGCAGCCGGCCCTCCTGTATGTACACGAACCGCTCCTGACCATCGGTCAGCGCGAAGGAGGAGACGTTCTCCAGTGGGAATTCCCGGGCGCCGCGGGCATCTTGACAAGAAAGCACTGCGGACTGTCCCGGCGCGCGGAACAGTCTGCGATCACCGCTCTGCACGGAATCGGGCAGCAGCTTTACCACACGGTTTCCGATACAATTGGCGTAGACGCAACCGCCCCGCTCGATCTCGGTGCTTTCATCTCCGGCTCGCACGCGCACTTTGGCATGCCGTCCCTCCCGGCTGACGCTCATGGCCTCGATCCTGATGGTGCGGATGCGCATCTTGGACGTCATCGGTTCATTCATCGGGTCAAGGACATAGGCATCGGCCCGGGGCTCCAGGCGAAGCACCGGCGGCATTGTCTCGATGGCAGTCTCCGCGGAGGCCACACCGTGGGCTTCCCGCCGCCAGCAGCGCAGCGACTGTGCCGCGTCCACCACCTCCGGCAGCGGCTTCCCGGCCATCCTGTGGGCAGCGAACAGGAAGGCGATCACCCTCAGTGCGTCTGGATCCGAGGCATCGAAGGCGTCATACAGCCGCTTCATATCTACGAGGTCCCCATCTGCGCAGCCTGGGATCGTATCGAAGCCACTCGGCTTGTTTTCGGCAGACCAGTAGAAAAGCGGCCCGCCATCCACAAACGCCGGGCCCTGGGCTGCCCGGCACAGCATGGCCGCGTGATACTTCATTTCAGCATTGGTACGCAGGTGGGTTTGTGCAAAGGACGCCAGCGCCTGTGCGTCCCACAGGGCGTCCCATGGATCAAACCGCTGGCGATAGTCCAGCAGGTTCAACACGGGTCGGTTCATCATCAGCAGCATGCCGGCACCTCCTTATGCGGGACTGTCCACGTCGGCGAAGCTCTTCAGCGCCACGGTTTCGAGGGCGGTGGTCAGGGCCTCTTTCGCGCTGCCATCCAGCTTCTCGAGAACTTTCTTCCCGAAGTCGCTCTCCTCCTTCATCAGCGCCTGTACGTATCCCTCGATCTTCTCCTCATACTTTTTCTTTTCGCCCGGCTTGTTGAGCTTCTCCAGCGCTTTCTGGAGATCCGTCGCTCTCAGCTTCATTTTCTTGTTCTTCCGCAGTATATCCTTGATCCATTCTGTGATCAGGCCAGAGATAAAGCCCAGCAGCGCGGCGACGACCGGATTGGCAATTCCGATTGCAATCAACAAGCCAATCACCACCACATAGGATACCACATCCAGCATGCCATCGAGGAGCAGGTTGGAGATATTCATCCCATCGATCAGGCCATTGCCTTCGAGTATGCTCCGAACGCCCCGGGTCATCTGATCCCTGAAGGCGCCATCCTGGGGCAGAGTGAATGCCTTCACAGCATTCTTGCCGCCATAAAGCTTCTGGCTGACTGTGGTAGCCTTTTCCATCACGCTCTTCAGCATTTCATCGATGATGCTGTCAATTTGCTCGTCCATCACGGGCTTGATCATACCGTTCAGAGCCTCTTCGTTCGCCTCTATGTAGTCTTTGCAGCTCTTCTCCAGCGCGCCGATGGTGGTGTCTGCCTCCGTCTGCGTCTGCAGGAAACCGTACATGAAGGTGCTTAACTTTTCGCCGAGCTTCTTTGCCATCTCTGCGTTGGCTTGCAGATAGGTTTCGTGCACCTTTTCGCACACCTGAGGCAGGTACTGGCTGATATAGTCCTTCAGCTGTTTATCGTATTCGCCGGTGATGCACAGACCGCGGGCCACGGTAAAGGAGGGTTCATTCTCCACACAGTAGCCATTCTCGCCAAAGACCTCCGCCGCGATCTGCTGCACGAAGTGCATCTTCGAGGCGCCGCCGGTGAGAACCACCATGGAACAGCTCAGATTCCGCTCCGTGAGCATGTCGCGCATGGCCTCCATAAAGGCCCGGCAGGCTTCCTTCCACGTATAATCGTGAATCCACTTGCCCTCGCCGCTCACCGGGAAGCGGTTTTCCGGAGCGCTGACCACGGAATCCATGAAGTCGTCCCAGTCCTCATCCTCAAAGGGGAACATGAGGTACCGAATCTTGTGAACTTCCACGCCCTTCTTGTTGATATAAATCACAGGCCGGCCCGCTTCGTCCAGCTCGTCCACCTCCAGCGTCGCCTTCTTGGCCTTCAGCGTGCCACTGTAATACATCTCCTTCTGCTCCCGGAGCATCTGGTATAATCTGCCCCTCTGACAGGCCCCCACATCGTTTTCAGTCAGGCCGTAGTGGCGCAGTATATGGCGCATCATCATGCGTTCGATCTCGTGGGCGCCGAGCACCCAGCTGCGCTCGATCATGTTGGTGGCAGTGCGCATGTAGGTAAAATCAGCTGTCAGAGAGCCCAGATCCAAAACCGCGATGCCGCGGCTGGCGTCGCCCTTTGCGCCGGAGATGGTATTCTGGCGGTATGCGCTGAATATGGCCGCGCGGGACTCCGGCACCACATCCACATTGTGCACGCACACGGCCTCCTGGATCATCTTGCGATAGGCGGCCTTGCTCGCGGGGCTGTGCCATTTGCTGGAAGAGGGCGCGCCAACGATCACCATGAGCTCGTCGTCCGGCCTGATGTTGTCCGTATTGTACTTCAAGACGTTTTTCATGCATTCCCGCAGGAAATCACGCATGATGTCGCGCACAGCGTGACCCTCCTGGAGGACGGGATCGCCGTTCTCATCATACCATTCCCCGGGCGCCGTCTTGAAGTAGAGAATCACGTCCTCGTGGCTGGTGGCCTCCCGGCCAATCTGTACCTCGCCATCCGGTCCATACCAGATGGCAGTAGGGATCACCGTCGCCTGATCCTGGCTCAGTTCGAGCCGCTTAAAGGCATTGGGCTGATCGTCACGCACACATAATGCCGAAAACTCGCCATGGCCATAGTCCATGCCAATAATGACCTTACTCATAGTATTTCCCCCTCTGCATCAGAATACCTTTGTATTGCGCCGCTCAATCCTCCTGCGTGGCCGGAAACGGATCCAGCACCCGCGTCTGTATAGCGGCGGCCAGCTGCGTCGCCGCGGCTGTGTAGTGTTCCATATCTTCAATGGTGTAGAGTGCCGCAACCTCGCCGCTCATGAGTTCATTCAGGGCCGTGAGCAGCGCTTCTCCGTCATCGAAGCCGGCGGCATCGTCCTCCGCCACCTCGACGGTCAGCGATTGAGCCTGTCTGATGCGCTTCAGATTCCCGTCGACTATAGCGACGTTTTCCTCGCATCGATTGGACAACTCGCTCAATTTCCCGCCGCCCACAGGCTTCGGGTCATCGCTTATCTGAAACCTTTCCTCCAGTTTCGTCACGATCGACTCAATGAATTCCTCGGGCGACGGCATTTCCGGGATTTGTTCCAGTGCCTCTATCGTCTGGAGCAGGCGCTCCTTCACCGGATGCCAGCCCAGCGGCGCCAAGGCTTCCTCCGTAAATTCGACAACCGCAGTCTCCGGCGGCTTCATGTCCGCCAGGTTGCGCTTCAGGGTATCCAGCTTGTATTCCGCGATCATCAGCCGGTTGGTCTCCAGTCGCGCCCGCAGCAGGGGCAGATCGTCGATCTCCTCCATCTCATCTTCGATGATGCGCACGATCTCCTCAAGCACGCTTCGTATGCCTTCCCGGGCGAGATAAGCGCCCCAGATGCTCTTGCTGCGCTGAACGCGATACTGCCGGAGGAGCTTCTCCTCGCGCAGGCGATTCAATGCGTCTGTTTGCCCGCTGAGAACCGCGTTCACCTTTCCCAGCTGTTTGCGCTGCTGTTCCAGGAGAACCTGTACTTCGGAGGGCGAAGAATGCCCTCCGAGAATATCGCTCAACACGGTCATCATAACCTTGACCACCCCCATGTCAGCCTTATGCGCGCACCGTCTGATGCTGCAGAACGGTTTCGGTCTCGACCTCAGCGGTCTGCTGACCCGCGTTGGCGGTCTCGGTCCGGGCGGTCGCCGGGGTGCGGCTCTCACGGAGCTTGTTCAGCAACGCGCGGGCGAAGTCGATCAGCTTACCGGTCAGCTTGCGGACCGCGTCGACGCCGGACACCGCACCCTCCTTCACGTCCGTGATCATGGGCTGCGTGTAGTCAAAGATGTACATGCCCATCAGCAGGTAGATCATGAACAGCATGAACTTGGAGAGGATCAGGCCATGGAACAGCTTGGCAACGATGGTGCCCACGATGATGGTCATGCCCGTTGCCGCGATATCGGTGATGATTACAGCGGTCATAACGCCCAGAACCCAGCCCACGACGCGCACGATCTTTGTGGCAACACCTACGTTGTTCTGCGCCATGGCGTTAGCAGTTTCGACGGCGGCGCAGACGCCAAGGGTGACGTCGTCCAGCGTCGCTTCGAGCGGGATCTCCTCGAACTCGCCATTCTTGATCATTGTGTAGGCGACCATGGCCAGCACCAGGCGGCGGGCGCGAAGCTTCTCATGGTCCAGCGCGGCGGCGGCGATACCGGCGACGGCATTCTCATCCGCGCCCGCGTCGATGACTGCCTGCACCATCGTCTCACCCAGGTTGCAGTTCACAATCGCCTCGCGCAGCTGAGCCTTCAGCTCGGCCTCCAGCGCCTCGCCAGGTTCGACGTTCGCGGCAGTCCTGCCATCGACACCGTTGATCTTGTTCAGGTTCTCCAGCGCCTGGGCCAGAGTCTGGCAGCGCTCAGTCAGAGTCTTGTTCTCGCACAGCTTCTCCACACAGTCGGCGGCCCACAGTTCCGGGTTCTCCATGGCCGCGCCAAGGTTCTTGTCGAACTCGACAATCTTGGCCGCGGCACGTTCTGCCATCAGCCTGCCAATCTCAATATCCTTATTGGGAAGGTTGCCGCAGTAGACATCCGCAGCAATCTCCAAGGCGTTGCCGCCGTTCTCGAGGCGCTTCAAAGGCTCGGCGCCGCGCTTCTGGATCAGTTGAAGCATCTGCTCGTTCATCTTCATTTTCTTTTCCTCCCTTGCATATCGGTTTTACTAGTAGGTGTTTCCCTTGGAACAACTGTATTATAGCATAATCCCGGGCTAAAGTTATATCGGTTAGCATCCAAAAAAACACTTTTTTCTATTCTGTTTTCTGTCGATGTGCCCGGTTCGCGGTGCGCGCGTCATCGGCGTATATGTCATTGACCACAATGCCCTTTTTCGCGTAGACGCGCTTGTAATACACCAGAATTTCGCAGATCGTATCCGGGTCATAGATGCCCAAGTCGATGCAGGCAAATATGATCCGGTCCGTCATCTCCATTGCGTTGTAGGCCTTTCCGGCCAGCGACAGAAAATGCCGGGCTTCGTCCTCGTTCAACCGGAGGGCAATGACAATCTTCAGGAGCGTCGGCTTGCTGGAGGCCACGGTGCCGGAGCGAAAGTTGGACCACACATCCGCGTTTATTCTCGCCTCCCGATAAAAGCTCGGATAGTCTGTGCGCTTGCCCTTGATATAGCCCATCTGCCGAAGCCGCTGTTGGACGAATTCCATCGCCATGTTGCCCTCCTGGAGCCTCATGAGCGCATCCTCAAAGGCAGCCGGGTTTCCTGCAGCCGGCGGGAAGCGTGTCAGGTCAGCCTCTTTCATCAAAGAGAACGATGCGCTGTCGCGCCTGTTCAGCTGTTCCTCAATGCATATGATGTAATTCAGCTGAATGTCGTTCACAGTTCAGCCCTCCTTCTTGCCTTCCGGTAATCGCCTCTGGGCGAACCGATGTTCATTTTTGACAATCGCATATGGAATTTCAACTGTTCTGGGGCTGACGTTATTGCTTGGATATCGCCGAATACAATCGTATTGGATACGATGGCCAAGTCCGCATGATGATCATTAATCAGTTCGATCATTGCTTTCAAGTAATCAGGGCCGACATAATCATCGGAATCAACGAAACAGATATACTCGCCGCTTGCGCGATCCAATCCGTAATTCCGGGCATCAGAAACGCCGCCATTCTCTTTGTGAATAACCGCAATCCTTCTGTCCTGCGCAGCATAGCAATCACAGATAATCCCACTCTCATCTGTTGAACCGTCATCCACCAGAATCAGTTCGTAATCCCGATACGTCTGTGTGAGGATGCTGTCAATTCAGCGTAATAAATAGTTCTCCACATTATAAACCGGTACAATAACACTGATCATACTCCGGTCCCTCTTTCATATGATTTCACGCCATCATATATTAATCCTGATATACGCAGAATAACTATCCTTTTAGCTAAATGTTACTATCGCACCGCATCCTTTTGAATATGGACTCAACGTTGATGAATCGTGCAACGTTTCAAATGTATACTCTACATCCATCTGGAAATCATCAAACACAAACTCTCCTAAATGCGGGATTTTGATCTCTTCGTTCATTTTGAGCGGCTTATATCCCGGAAACAGCGGCTTCTCATAATCGGTTCCCGCCGGATAGGACAGCTTCATTTCAGAAGCGGCGGAATCGTAAATCATGGTAAATTCGATGCTTCCATTGGACAGGGCGTAGGCGATCTGGCTCTCCTGGGATTCCTTGCCGGTCACCTTATAGCCCAGGTCGCCCAGGTACACGCCAAAGTCGTTGACATCCTGGGGCGTTACGTCGGAATAGGTCAGGATCGTGCCGCCGCTGGTGTTGGATGCCGTCTCAGAAGGCTCCGCGCCGGACATGGCGCCGTAGCTGGGCGCGACGAGGGTTTCCGTCTCCACGCCGGGAATGTCGTCGAACAGGGACTGGGCAGAGGCGGAGGCGCACAGCAGCGCCAAAGCAAGCAGCATGGAAATGAACATTCTGAACTTCATGATCTTCTCCTCCTTATTTTATCCGTTGTTTCCTGCCGGAAGGGCAGGGTTGGTACAGCTTGAAATGACCAATAGCGATATCCTATTGATTCCCTGTTGTTTTGGTGTTTTTCGATCCCCCTCCGTATTCACGATCAGAGGCTTCAATTATTTGACCGCTTCATCGTTTTTTATTTCATATATCATAGTCCTCACGACCTCCTCCCTTCTCGCTGTTGATCAGCCCACATCCGGGTCGTATATGTAGCTGTATTCCGACGATATTAAGAATTAATATCGGTCACAATTTAACCCCATTAAAGTATAGCATTTATCAGGATTATTGTAAACTGTTATCGTGCATTTTACAAATAAGCCGGATTGATTGTTGCAGATTGCTGAGTATCAAGTAAACACTCACCGATCTCATCGACTTCCCGGTGTATCGTTTTCCCGACAACCTGGCAAGACCATGCCGCAGAAGCAGTAGCTGTCTTGGTTACGTTCATGGCAACGGGGTGATCTCCGGCTCCGGGTTTCTCTTCCGTTCACCATTTGGGGTGTTTTATCAACTGCACGGAACTTTACCAGGTGAAGGCGTTTATATCTCCACCCCAGCCTTGAAGACTATCCTCACACCCTCCTCCTCCACGACCACTCTGTCTACCAGAAGCTCCACCGGGTCCACATCCCCCAACTCTGTAAGCGACGTTCTCGCAATAAAGCTATCGAGCGTTTTGCAGGCAGCGTCCTGTCGCCCCGCCGTGCCGCTGTGCTCCCCGTCCAAATACCTCAATGCCGTATCAGTGTGCAATAGGAGAAGCTGTGCGGCGCTCACTTCCCCAGCGCCATTCTGCGTTGGCGCAGCCATGGAGAGAGCGGCTCTACAGCTCTCCTGAATGGCCCTGATGTTATCCACCTCCCGCGGCAGTAGTGTCAAGGCCCTCTCCACGGCGGCGGTGAGCTTGGCTTCGGGAATGATAGGATCTTGGCAGCGCCACACGCCACCCCTGTCACACCCATCCCCCATTGATGGTAGAGGAGACCCCAACCTCGCTCTCGCCTTTGCCGCATCCTTTGCGCTGGCCCGTGCTTTGCACTTCCATACGGCGCCGCTCACTCCTCCCGTCGTTGTATCCACACTGCCCTCGACTGGCGTAGTGGCCACAGCGGGCGTGGTAACCTCGGTGAGCGTAGTGTCCGTAAGGCGCCTTCCCCCGGCAAATCGCTTATACTCCGATCCGCAGCATCCGCAGATCACTTTACCGGAAAGACTGTATTTCCGCTGCCCAGGATGGCCATCACAGTGCCCACGCTGGGTGAGGAGGGATTGTGTAAGGTTGAAGACTTCTCTGGGCACTATGGGGTCGTGATTGTCAGCAACGTAATACTGCGGCAGCTTGCCCTTGTTCTTTACCGTTTTGTGGGTCAGGAAGGACTGGCAGTAGGTCTTCTGCATGAGCAGGTCACCAACGTATTTCTCATTTTGCAAAATGTACTTAACAGTATCTGTTGCCCAGGCCGCTTTACCTGTGACTGTGGGAACATCTGCTTCCCTCAACTTTTTCACAATCTCCGGGATGGAGAACCCCTCCAGAAAGCTGCGGTAGATGAAGCGCACCACCCGAGCTTCAGAAGCGTTTATCACCAGCTTCTTGGTGACGGGATCCTTGTCGTAACCGAGGAAGCGACTACAATTAATCATGGGTATTCCGCGTTGCATTTTGTAACGTATTCCTAACGAAACGTTAACGCTAATGCTTTGGCTTTCTGCTTGAGCTAGCGAACTTAGCACTACCAGCAAAAGTTCTCCGGACTCTTCCATGGTCCAGACATTCTCCTTCTGGAGCCAGAGGTTAACACCCAACTCCCGAAGCCGACGAATTTGGCTGATGGCGTCCACGACATTGCGGCTGAATCTCGACAGGCTCTTGCAGACGATGATGTCCACGCCACCTTCCTCACATGCCCTTATCATCCTGTTAAAGCCGTCGCGCTTCTTCGTGGTAGTGCCGGAGCTTTCATCGCTGTACATGCCGCAGAAGTTCCAGTCCGGATTGCGGCGGATCAGATCCTCGAAGTAGGCAAGCTGTGATTCGTAACTCGATTCTTGTTCCGTGGTAGATACGCGAGCGTATCCAATAACGTTCTTTTTACGTTGTTCCTGTTCTGCCTGGGGTATGATGCTTACCGAGGGCAGGGCTTCTATGACGTGTACGGGCATCTGAATCTCTCCTTTTCTTCTTCAGCCGTGCCCATCACTACGGTGAGCGGCTGAGGTCGGGTCGATAGGGGGTGTGGTTGTCCCCGCCGCAAGAGAAGTTTTGCTCACACGGCGGGGACATGGTTCTTACCTGGAACTGATGGATACGGTGATCGGGCGGCGGGGTGCAGGCGGCAGAGGTGCCGGAGCGTCCTTCTTCTTCGTTCCCGTTCTGCCGGTGAAGGTGACCTGAATTTTGTCCTTGACGCGGACGGGTTCAGGTGCTACACTGTCCTCAGTTGCTTCTCCATCCGAGGATGTGGCGCTGG
>Ga0256405_10012826_pt1 | contig 10247 bp, 8 predicted proteins | sample RumenRJG_02DNA_FD_189096 | JGI IMG/M metagenome (GOLD analysis project Ga0256405, IMG submission 189096) | Bovine rumen microbial communities from Lethbridge, Alberta, Canada - RJG_02 | ecosystem: Host-associated > Mammals > Digestive system > Stomach > Rumen | place: Canada: Alberta | collected... | reverse complement strand
TCAAGTCGATATTCTTCCACTCGTTGAAGCCTCCGATGTTATAAGTCTCGCCGACTTTGCCCTCATGGAAAATCAGGTCGATAGCCCGGGCATGATCCTCGACGTAAAGCCAGTCACGCACATTTTCGCCCTTTCCATAGACCGGGAGAGGTTTACGATGGCGGATATTATTGATAAACAAAGGAATAAGCTTCTCGGGGAACTGATAAGGGCCATAATTGTTGGAGCAGTTCGTAACAACTGTCGGCATGCCGTAGGTGTCGTGATACGCCCTGACAAAATGGTCGCTGGAGGCCTTGGCCGCCGAATATGGGCTGTGGGGCTGATAACGGGTGGTCTCAGTGAAGAAATCGTCGCCGAAAGGTCCTCCACCGCACTCGCTTGCCCGAGGGTCACCCTCAGGTTTGGTCAGCTCAAGAGCTCCGTAAACCTCGTCCGTGCTGATGTGGTAAAAGCGGCAGGAGGATGGCCACCCGGAAGGCTCCCAATACTCACGAGCGGCCTGGAGGAGTGATAGGGTTCCCATCACGTTGGTACGGGCGAAAGTGAACGGATCCACGATCGACCGATCCACATGGCTCTCAGCCGCAAGATGGATTATTCCAGTTACATCATTAGTAGAGATAATCTTCTTAATCTCTTCGTAATCACATATATCCGCCTTAACAAAAACGTAATTAGGCTTATTCTCGACATCCTTGAGATTTGCCAGATTGCCGGCATAAGTGAGCTTGTCGAGGTTTATAATCCTGTAGTTCGGATACTTGTTGACGAAGAGCCTGACAACGTGGCTGCCGATGAACCCGGCGCCACCGGTTATCAATATAGTCCTCTCGAATGCCATATCTATTTCCTTATTTTCCCTTCATGAACCGAGTCGAAAGCCTGACGCTTGCGGAATATGTCAATAGCGGCGTAGATTGCCGACATCATCGAATGAGGATCAGCCTCATCCCTGCCAGCCATCTCGAAAGCCGTACCGTGATCTGGTGATGTCCTGACGATCGGGAGTCCTGCCGTGAAATTGACGCCGTCCTCAAAGGCGAGAGCCTTGAAAGGAGCGAGCCCCTGGTCATGGTACATAGCCAAAGTGGCGTCGAACTTCGCATAGTGGCCAAGCCCGAAATAACCGTCCGGAGAATATGGCCCGAAAGCCATGATTCCCTCGGCGTTGGCTGCCTTGACCGCAGGCAGGATGATCTTTTCCTCCTCATCGCCAAGCAGGCCTCCGTCACCGCAGTGAGGGTTCAGTCCGAGGACAGCGATTTTTGGCTCCACTACCCCGAAATCCCTCTTGAGGGAAGCTGTCATGAGACGGAGCTTGCTGACAATACTATCGACAGTGATGGACGAGGGAACGTCTTTCAGGGGAATATGCCCGGTCACAACGCCGATCCTGAGCTGGTCCGAGACCATGAACATGGCGACATCCTGAACCCCGAATTCTTTCTGGAGATATTCCGTGTGACCCGTATTGCCGAAGCCTTCCTTGACCATAGCCCTTTTATTGATAGGAGCCGTCACGAGCACGTCAATATCGCCCGCCTTTATGTCCCTAACGGCCCATTCCAGGGATGTGATCGCCGCCTTGGCGGATTCGGGAGTCGATTGCCCAGGCTCCACATAGGTGTTGTCCGGAAGGCAATTGACGATGTTGATTTTCTTGGGCTTGGCATCCTTGGCGCTCTGGATCACATAAACGTCCATCTGCTGGTCAATGTTGTGGATGCGCTTGCGGTAGAATCCGAATATCTTTGAGGACCCGTATATCACAGGGGTGAAAGACTCGAGAATCCTGGCGTCCGCCAAAGATTTGATTATCACTTCATAGCCTATTCCGTTACCATCACCTTGGGTGATGCCGACAATCGGCTTACGGTAGTTTCTGTCTGTCATGTCTATAATAAAGTCAAATCTGTGTCTGTTGTTTCTGTCTTATTCGCCTCGTAACCAGCGTCTTGCGGAAGCGGCCCGGCCTCCCTCGCGGCGACGGCAAGGCGGTCGCATCGCTCGTTCTCCGGATGACCGGCATGGCCATGAACCCAGTCGAGAGTCACCTTATGCCGCCGATAAACGATCAGGAAACGCTCCCAGAGGTCAATGTTCTCGACCTTCTTTTTATCGCTCTTTTTCCAACCGTTTCTCTCCCAGTTGAAAAGCCATCCCTCGTTGACCGCATTCACGACATACCTGGAATCGCTATAAACCTGGACGATGGCGTTCTGCCACTTAACCGCCTCAAGCCCGACAATCACAGCGAGAAGTTCCATCCGGTTGTTGGTGGTGAGCGCGAAGCCTCCGCTCATCTCTTTTTCAAGACTCCCGCACTTAAGGATAATCCCATACCCTCCGGGGCCGGGATTACCGCTTGAGGCACCGTCAGTGTAGAGATAGATGGTTGGTCTCGCATTGTCCATAAATGCAAATATACGCTAAAATTTTTGCGCGACTTCATTTTTGTGACTATTTTTGGGATTATGAATGTGCTGGTCACTGGAGCTAACGGACAGCTCGGGAACGAGCTCCGCGAGGAGGCTGCGAAAAGCCGAGACAGATTTGTGTTCACAGACGTGACTTCGGTCCCCGGAGTCGAGACGGTTTACCTTGACATCACCAACGCTGATGCCGTCAGGATCATCAGCGACTCGGAGAATATCGATGTGATCGTCAACTGCGCCGCTTACACAAACGTTGACAAGGCAGAGGACGACTCGGCCACCGCCATGCTGTTGAACAGCACCGCCGCGGGAATCCTCGCCAAGGTCGCGGCGGAAAGGGGCGCGACCCTTATCCACATCTCCACAGACTACGTTTTCCACGGAGACAGGACGGTCCCTTACCGGGAGGACTGGCCAACCGACCCGCTCGGAGTGTATGGCTCGACCAAGCTCCTTGGGGAAAGGAAGGTTATCGAATCCGGATGTGACAGCATCATTTTCCGCACAGCGTGGCTCTACTCCCCTTTCGGGAAGAATTTCGTGAAGACGATGCTGGGGCTCACCGAAGAAAGGGATTCGCTAAAGGTGGTTTTCGACCAGATCGGAACTCCGACCTACGCCCGTGATCTTGCTCAACTAATCATTAAAGTAATCAGCGAGAACTTACTCTCTCGCAAAGGAATATACCATTTCAGCAACGAGGGTGCGATCTCTTGGTACGACTTCGCCAAGGCGATTTGCGAGATCGGTGGCAACAGCTGCGACATCCGTCCCTGCCACACCGAGGACTACCCTTCAAAGGCCCAAAGGCCGAGGTTCTCAGTCCTGGACAAGACCAAGGTCAAGGAATCTTTCGGGATCACGATTCCCTATTGGAGAGACTCGCTCGTTGACTGCGTCACAAGAATAAAGAAGAAATGAAAGGAATAGTTCTCGCCGGCGGGAGCGGCACAAGGTTATATCCTATAACCAAAGGCGTCAGCAAGCAGATGCTCCCCATCTATGACAAACCGATGGTTTACTACCCTGTCTCCGTCCTGATGAACGCCGGGATCAGGGATATCCTCATAATATCCACCCCCACCGACTTGCCGGCCTTCGAGAGGCTTCTCGGAGACGGGAGCGACTACGGAGTCCGGTTTGAATATGCCGAGCAGCCTTCACCCGACGGACTGGCCCAGGCCTTCATCATCGGTGAGAAGTTTATCGGAAGCGACTGTGCCTGCCTGGTTCTCGGGGACAACATCTTCCACGGGGCCGGCTTCCAGGACCTTCTGAAAAAAGCCGTACTCGCTGCCGAGAAAGACGGTAAAGCCACCGTGTTCGGCTACAGGGTGATTGATCCACAAAGATATGGCGTGGCCGAGTTCGACGACGAGGGGAACTGCCTGAGCATCGAGGAAAAGCCCGCTAAGCCTAAGAGCAACTACGCAGTCACCGGCCTGTATTTCTATCCCAACGAGGTTGTCGGGATCGCCAAGACCATAAAACCGTCCGCCAGAGGCGAATTGGAGATCACTTCCGTCAACCAGGAGTTCCTTTCCATGGGCAAGCTCATGGTACAGAAGCTTGGACAGGGCTTCGCATGGCTCGACACCGGCACCCACGAGTCCCTCACGGAGGCATCCAACTACATCGAGACGATCGAGAAGCGTCAAGGGCTGAAGGTGGCTTGCCTTGAGGAGATCGCTTACCGCAACGGCTGGATCAGCCCTGATACACTCCTCAGGATAGCTTCCACCATGTCCAAGAACCAGTACGGACAGTACCTTAAAAACCTTGTCGAGGAATGAGGGTTATTCAGACAGGCATAGAAGGCGTGCTGATCCTGGAGCCCAGGGTCTTTGAGGATCAGAGGGGATATTTCTTCGAATCATTCAATCTAAAGGAGTTTGAGGCCCAGGTCGGGCATGTGGATTTCGTTCAGGACAACGAGAGCAAATCAAGCTACGGAGTGGTTCGGGGGCTGCATTTCCAAAAAGGAGATCACTGCCAGGCCAAACTCGTGAGGGTCGTTAAAGGTGCCGTGCTCGATGTCGCTGTGGACATCCGCAAAGGCTCCCCTACCTTCGGGAAACATGTGGCCGTGGAGCTGACCGAGAGCAATCACCTCCAGTTTTTCCTTCCAAGAGGCATGGCCCACGGGTTCAGCGTTCTGTCCGACGAGGCGGTTTTCCAGTACAAGTGCGACAATTTTTACTGCCCCGAGTCTGAAGGAGCGATAGCCTGGGACGACCCTGATCTGGGAATAGACTGGAGGATACCGGCAGACAAAGTGATCCTCTCAGAAAAGGATCGCCACCATCCGAGGCTCTCGCAGCTCGATCAGGATATCTTGCTATAATCCTTTACTGAATATTTGTCCTTCCTGAGCTCGGCGGCCAGCGGAGCGTTGACCGGGTCGGAAAGGGACGGATCGCCGGCAAGGACATGCTCGGCATAGCTCCTGGCGTCGGACATTATCTGCCCGTCATGCGCCAGCGAAGCGATATTCAAAGAAATTGGAAGTCCGCTCTGCTGGGTTCCCTCAAGATCGCCGGGGCCCCTCATCTTCATGTCCTCCTCGGCAAGGTCGAAACCATTCTCCGTGGCGCACATAAGCTCAAGGCGCTTGCGGGACTCCTTGCTGACTTTAAGGCCATGCATCAGCACGCAATATGACTTCTCGGAGCCGCGGCCGACCCTGCCCCTGAGCTGGTGCAACTGTGCAAGGCCGAAACGCTCAGCGTTCTCGATCACCATGATTGAGGCGTTCGGCACATCGACCCCGACCTCGATAACAGTCGTGGAGACAAGAATATTCGCCCTTCCCGCCGCGAAGGCATCCATATTGAACTTTTTCACCTCGCTGGTCTGCTGCCCATGGACGATGGCGACTTTATAATCAGGCATCGGGAAACGCCGGACAATCTCTTCGTAGCCAGCCTCAAGGTTCTGATAATCAAGCTTCTCGCTTTCGAATATGAGAGGATAGACTATGAACACTTGCCGTCCGGCGGCGATCTCCTTACGGATGAAGTTGTACATCGCCGGGCGCTTTCCCTCCCCTATCAGCATGGTCTGGATCGGCTTTCGTCCGGGAGGCATCTCGTCGATAACTGAAACATCCAGGTCGCCGTAGAGGGTCATGGCAAGCGTCCTTGGAATCGGGGTCGCGGTCATCACAAGCACATGAGGCGGAGCGTCCGTCGCGCCCTTTGACCATAGTTTAGAACGCTGCTCCACCCCGAAACGATGCTGCTCGTCAATGATGGCTAGGCCGAGATTCTTGAACACCACATCATCCTCGATCAGGGCATGAGTACCGATAATTATCCCGACAGAACCATCCTGCAAGCCCTCATGAATGGGTCTTCGCTCAGCCTTGGTGGTAGAGCCGATCAGGAGCTCGCAGCGGACACCGGTCGGAGCCAGATATTTCTTTATGTTGGCATAGTGCTGTTGCGCGAGCACTTCGGTAGGAGCCATGATGCAAGCCTGATAGCCGTTCCCGATCGCGATCAAAGCGGACAGGACGGCGACCATGGTCTTCCCGGAGCCCACATCACCTTGCAGGAGACGATTCATCTGATGACCGCTCTTCATGTCGGCCTGAATCTCCTTTATCACCCGTTTCTGCGCCCCAGTAAGCTCGTATGGCAGAGCGTTATAGCAGGCATGAAAAGCAGGTCCGACGATAGGCATCGGGATGCCGTTCTCCGCCCTGGAGCGGATGTATTTCTGCTTCAGGAGAGACAGTTGCAGAAGGAATAATTCCTCCCATTTAAGCCTGTACTGGGCCTTCGAGAGCGCCGCCTGGTCCGACGGGAAATGAATATTCCTGAGCGCGAACTTAAGAGGCACGAGACCTTTTTCGCAGAGGATATATTCAGGCAATGTCTCCTGAACGTCGCCTATCGCCAGGTTGATCGCCTCGGCCATCAGCTTGTTCATCACCTTGCCGGTCACGCCACCACTGCGGAGCTTGTCCGTCGAGTTATAGACACCGGTAAGGACTCCGGAGAAGTTCTGGGCTCCCAGAGTGGGAGGATTGTCGATCTCCGGATGGACCATATTCATCTTGCCGTTATAGACAGATGGCCTTCCGAAGAAAAGAAAGGTCGAGCCTGGCTTAAGACGGTCGTAGGTGTACTTTATTCCTTTGAAAAACACGAGTTCCATCTCGCCGCTGGCATCACGGACCAGCACGCTGAGGCGCTGCTTGGCTCCTTTCCCGGTCAACTCGGTGGAAACCACCTGGGCCAGGATCTGGACATAAGCGCTGCCTGAGCGGATATCGGAGATGTACTGTATGGAGCTTCGGTCTATGTAACGGAATGGATAGGTGTGTAGGAGGTCACCTACCGTGGTGATTTCAAGCTCAGTACGGAGAAGCGAGGCCCTTTTCGGCCCCACCCCCGGCAGAAACTGCACCTCGGTGTCCAGTTTGTTCCGTAACATATAGGCAAACTTACATAAAAAACCTCGATAATTTTACGTAAATTTGACTTTTATGAGACTCCGTTATATTCTCATCATACCTTTGCTGCTTCTTCTCGGCTGCCAGCCTTCGCCCGAGAAGGCCGCTATTGCGAGCCAGTTGCGGGATTATCCCGAGTCCCGTGTGCTGGACATCTACAAGAGTTTCTGCCAGGACAACCTCGGTCCAGGCCATCTGATTCCGGATCCGCAGTCAGCGAGGAACTACCTCGAGTCCGAACTCCGGACCTACCGGGAAGACCTGGACAGTGCCAGGTATGAGGCTCCCGAGATCAAGTATTATCCGGCGGGAGATAAAGGGAATTATGTACGGGTTGACCTTCGTGTCGTCCTTGACGGTCTAGTCAGCAAGGAATTGTATCTCAACGCGTTCGTTCGCAGCGCTAACGAAGGGAAGCGTCTCACTCAGGAGCAGTGGGTGGCCAAATGGAAGGAGGTCGAGAAGGTGATCCTTAAAGATTTCCCAGACATACCGGACGCCAAGGAAGACCTCGAGATGATTGACTCTCACATTGAGAAAGGAGAACTGATCTTGCACCATAGCGAAGCTTTCAGCCAAGCATATAACCCTCATTACAGGATAATCGCCAGGGATATCTTCGAGAAAGAACTCAAGCCACACCTCGACCGCTGAGGCGCCATGACTCAGGGCTCCAAAAACAAAGAACCCGCTGAATCAGCGGGTTCTTGTGGAGCTGGGAAGAATCGAACTGCCGACACATGGATTTTCAGTCCATTGCTCTACCATCTGAGCTACAGCACCATTATCGTTTGGGATTGCAAAGATAGACAAAAATCATTTCGATACAAATTTTTTTTGGTAAATTCGCCTTGATGTCCGGATCAAAACTCATACAGGTCCTTCTCCCACTTCGTCTGGAGTGGGAACCTTTTTACTCATATTCAGAGGATTCCATGCCCTCTCCCCTGCTTGAGGGAGACAGGGTCAGGGTCGAGTTTGCCGGGAAAGAATATGTGGGGACCGTGACAGTTCCCGACACGAGCGCTGAAGCCGCCGGGATCGGACTCGATAAAATCAAGCCGGTCTCCGGACTCGCGGAGGGGTTGGACAGGATATCTCACGAGGAGATTAGCCTATGGAGACAGGTGGCTGAATATTATCTCTGCACCCCGGGGGAAGTTTACAAGGCGGCCTATCCGGCCGGGAAGGTCGAGGAGGAAGGGGTCAAGTCCAGGATCAGAGAGAGGCTCCAGCAGAGAATCGCTAAGCTGGATGAGAAGATCGCCAAGGCCCGGAGGGAGGAGACGAGGGCGAGGTATGTGGCTGAGCGGGAGGAGCTGATGCGGCAGGTGGCTGGCCCTTCGACTCCGCTCAGGGACCCTGCCGCAATTGAGCTCTCCCCTGCTCAGGAAGAGGCATATTCCAAGATCAAAGAGGTTCTAAAAAACGGGAAACCAGCGCTGCTGAGAGGTGTCACTGGATCCGGGAAGACCGAGATCTACCTGCGAATGGCTGCGGAGACACTCGAACGAGGGAAGAACGTCCTCTACCTGGTTCCGGAGATAGCCCTGAGCAGGCAGCTCGAGGAGAGGATCAGGAACCACTTCCCGAACGAGTTGCAGGTCTTCCACTCGGGGATGACGGTCGCTAAAAGGGCCGAGTCCGCCGCCTTCATCAAAACCTCACCTTACATAGCGCTCGGTACCAGAAGCTCACTGTTCCTGCCCCACAGGAACATAGGCCTCATAATAGTGGACGAGGAAAACGATCCTTCCTACAAGCAGGACAACCCCGCACCGAGATACAACGGCCGCGAGACGGCGATCATGCTTGCCGGAATACACGGAGCCGACATCATCCTCGGATCCGCCACCCCGTCGCTCGAGTCGCTCTACAATTGCCAAGTCGGCCGATTCGGACTTATCGATCTCACCACCAGATACTTCCATGCCTCAGACTCAGATGTCGAGATAATAGACACCATCGCCGAGCGGAAGAAAAACGGGATGATAGGCAGTTTCTCGAGGAAACTCATCGACAGGATCCGGGAGTGTCTCGCAAAAGGCGGCCAGGTCGCGATCCTCAGGGAGCGCCGGTCGTACTCCCCCATGCTCCAATGCGAGGGATGCGGCCATATTCCCAAATGCTCCAGATGCGACGTCGCCCTGAGCCTCCACTTAAGGGAAGACGGCCAGGGAAGGTTGGTCTGCCATTATTGCGGAAAGGTTTATGAATATACGGGGAGATGCCCCGAATGCGGTGGTGAGTTGAAACCCCTCGGCGCCGGCACCCAGAAGATCGAGGAAGAGGCAGCCAACCTGTTCCCTGAGGCCAGGATCGCCAGGCTCGACAGCGACAGCGCCAGAAGCGGGAAACATGAGGCAGAGATAATCAAGGGCTTCGAAGCCGGGGAGATAGACATTCTGGTGGGCACGAGAATAGTGGCTAAAGGCTTTGATTTCAGCGGATTGTCCCTTGTGGCGGTACTCCGGTCCGACTCCTTGCTCGCCCAGCAGGACTATCGCGCGGATGAACGTGCCCTGCACCTTCTGGAGCAGTTCCGTGGAAGATGCGGCCGACGCGCCGAGAAAGGCCTTTTCGTGGTCCAGACATCCCAGCCCGATCACCCTGTGTACAAGAGCCTGACCGGCGCCCAGGATGCAACTATGGTCACAGACCGCCTTCTCAAAGAGAGGAAGTTATTCGGATATCCCCCTTATTCACGAGTGATCAATACCATCCTCAGGGACAGGAATATCCAAAGGATAGAGCTTATGGGGCGCTCCCTCTCCGCCCTTCTGGCCGGGACCTTAGGCAGAGGAGCCAAAGTGATCGGCCCGTATTCCCCTGCCGTGGACAAGACCGCGGGAGAGAATATCAGGATAATCAGGGTCATGCTACCCAAGGACAAGAATCTGAGATCCAGCAAAGCCGCCCTTCAAGAGACGGTGGAAAAGTTCGCCAGGGAGAGAAAATATTCAGGCCATATATCCCTGGACGTTGATCCAGTTTGAGAAGCGATTAAATTTTACTACATTTGTAGTTTGAATAATAGTCCAGTCATGGGAAAAGTCATAGCAATCGCCAACCAGAAAGGCGGAGTGGGGAAAACCACCACCGCCATAAACCTGGCGGCCTCTCTGGCCGTCCTGGAGAAGAAGGTCCTGATCATAGACGCCGATCCTCAGGCCAACACAACATCCGGCCTTAACTTCTCTCCAGACAACGACCAGAAAAGGACAATTTACGAGGTTCTCATCGGCGAGATAGATGTCCGGGACGCCCTTGTCCAGACAGAAATCCCTGATCTCCAGATGATTCCGTCCCACATCAACCTTGTGGGAGCCGAGATCGAGATGATTGATGAA
>Ga0256405_10012825_pt1 | contig 10247 bp, 8 predicted proteins | sample RumenRJG_02DNA_FD_189096 | JGI IMG/M metagenome (GOLD analysis project Ga0256405, IMG submission 189096) | Bovine rumen microbial communities from Lethbridge, Alberta, Canada - RJG_02 | ecosystem: Host-associated > Mammals > Digestive system > Stomach > Rumen | place: Canada: Alberta | collected... | reverse complement strand
GGCTGGTCCATCTGTCCTTCACCTTCCAGGGCAAGTACGCCATGGCCCTCGGCCGCATGGATCAGTACCTGCTTCCTTATTATCGGAAGGATCTGGAGGAGGGGGTGCTGACTCCCGGGGACGCGGAGGATCTCTTTGCCTGCGCCTTTATCAAGCTGACCGAGAGCCGGTGGCTGGGGGGCGACGACACGGTGAACATCTGCATCGGCGGCGTCACCCCGGACGGGGAGGAGGGCGTCAACGAGCTGTCCTATGTGATCCTCCACGCCGTTCGGGACGCCAACGTACCGGGACCGAACCTCTCCGCGCGCCTCCACGAGGGAATGCCGGACCGGTTCATCGACGAATGCCTCAGAGTCATCGGCACCGGCCTCGGCTATCCCGCCCTCATGAACGACAGGGTGAACATCCCGGCTCTGGCCCGCCACGGATACGAGATGCGGGACGCGCGGAACTACTGCTTCGTGGGCTGCATCGAGAATTTTCTGCCCGGACAGCAGCCGGCCTGGTCCGACGGGAGGTTCAATATTCCCGAGTTTCTCGAGGCCGTTTTCTACCGTGGACGCTCCGCCCGGGATCCGGGATACCGGGGACTGGACACCGGACCGCTTGAGGACCTTCTGACCATGGAGGACTTCCTCGGGGCCTTCGAGCGGCAGATCGCCTTTTCCGCCGCGGAATACGCCGCCGTGTTCAACAACGAGAACGGCCGGTACAACTACCGCAACTACGCCGAGCCCTGGATGTCGGTCTTCTGCGAGGACTGCATCGGACGGGGCGTGGACATCAACGCGGGAGGCGCGAAATATCCGTCGGCCCACGGCGCCTGCATGATGGGCATCGCCACGGTGGCGGACTCCCTGGCGGCGGTGGAGAAGACCGTGTATCTGGACCGGGCCTGCACCCTCTCCGAGCTGCGGGACGCCATGGCCGCGGATTTTGAGGGATATGAGGACCTCCGCGCGAGACTGCTTGCCTGTCCCAAGTACGGGAACAACGACGAGTTTGTCGACAAGTACGCCGTGTGGTTCGTGGAATTCACAAACGGCGTGTTCTCCCGGTACCGCACCCGGGACGGAGGCCCCTTCTACACGGCTATCGCCTCCAACACCCAGAGCGTCTCCGCCGGAAAGATCACCGGAGCCACTCCCGACGGACGGCACGCGGGGGTCCCTCTGTCCGACGCCGCCTCTCCCACCTATGGCATGGACCGGGACGGACCCACCTCGGCGTTCCTCTCCCTGTCGAAGCCGGATTACCGGCTGGTTTCCTGCGGCACCGTGGTGAACCAGAAGTACACGCCGGACATGCTGAGCGATCCGGTGAAGCGGAAGGCTCTGATGAACGCGATCAAGGTGTATTTCAGCCGGGGCGGGCAGGAGGTGCAGATCAACTGCGTCTCCCGTGAGACCCTGAAGGACGCCATGCTCCATCCGGAGAACTACGGGGATCTGGTGGTGCGGGTGTCCGGGTTCTCCGCCTATTATACCTCCCTGAGCCGCGACGTGCAGGAGGACATCCTCCATCGGACGGAGCACGCGCAGATCTGAAGGTCCCATATCTCTGAAGAAAGAAAGACGGAAGCTATGGAAAACGCCGTGTTTACCAATATGTGCATGATCGAGCGGGACGGAATGGTGCTCATGCAGGAGCGGAACGACGAGGACTGGCCGGGCGTGGTCTTTCCGGGCGGCCACGTGGAGCCGGGAGAATCCTTCACCGAGGCCGTAATCCGCGAGGTCCGGGAGGAGACCGGGCTCACCGTCGAGCGTCCCCGGCTCTGCGGCGTCAAGCAGTTCTATACCCGGGAGGGCGAGCGCTACGTGGTGTTCCTCTACCGGGCGGACCGCTTCACCGGAGAACCCCGGTCCTCCGAGGAGGGCCGGGTGTTCTGGGTGAGGAAGGAGGATGCCCCGAAGCAGCCCCTGGCGTCCGGAGTGCTGCCCATGATGGAAGTGTTTTTCGGGGATTTTCCCCGGGAGATCTACTGGCGGAACGGGATCCCGGAGGTCATCTGACGGCGTCCGGCACGAAATGCGGTGAGGCAGACTGCGTTTTTGTGAATTTTACCGCCGGAAAATTTCTGAAAAGATTTGACAAATCGGTCAGACTGTGTTATACTGTAACGGTATCCGGCGCGCAGGGCTCTTTTTGCGCGCTCAGCACAAGGAGTAAGGCATGCCCCGTTTCTTTGTACAGGCCTCCGATATTTCCCCGGAGGACGGCGCAGTCATCCTTCGCGGAGCCGACGCGGTCCACATTTCCCGGGCGCTACGGATGAAGGCCGGGGAGCGTCTGGTTCTGTGCGACGGCGAGGGAACGGAATACGAGGCCGTCATCGAATCCGTCGGGGAGACGGTGGGACTGCGGGTCCTTGAGTCGAAGCCGTCGGAGAACGAGCCGCCCTACGAGGCCGTGGTCTATCAGGCCCTGGCGAAGGGAGATCGGTTCGACACCGTGCTGATGAAGGCCACGGAGCTGGGAGCCTGCCGGATCGTTCCTGTGCTGACTGCCCGGTGTACCGTGAAGCCGGACCCGAAGGATCTGCCGAAGAAGCGGGAGCGCTGGCAGAGAATCGCGGCGGAGGCGGCCGGTCAGTGCGGAAGGGGAAGGATCCCCGAGGTCACGCTGCCCATGTCCTTTGCAGACGCCGTGAGGGAAGCCGCGCGGGCGGATCTGCCCCTGTTCTGCTACGAGGGCGGGGGAGACGTCAAGACGATCCTTCTGCCGCGGCTGTTCGAGGGGATCGACACTCCGAAGACCGTCTCCGTGTTCATCGGACCGGAGGGCGGGTTTGAGCCGGAGGAGGCGTCCCTGGCCGTGTCCTGCGGGATGAGGCCGGCGGGGCTCGGAAGGCGGATTCTGAGAACGGAGACCGCCGCGCCCTTCGTGCTGTCTGCGCTGTCCTGCCGCTTCGAGCTCTGACGGCACGGACGCGGAATCTGACTGCGTCATTCATAACGAATACAATAAACGACATGGCGGGGAGGGATTTCCCGCTGAAAGGAGAAGGCTTCCCGGACGGGCGGCCCACCGTGAGATTGGATATGGCAAAGAAGACAACGAAAAAACTGAAGGCGGTAAAGAGCGGGAAGAACATCGAGACCGTGAGCCGGTCCGCCGCGGGGCAGATCGTGCTGGTGCGGATCCTCGCCATCGTGATCGTGGACGTGATCGTGGCCATGCTGTTCGATTTCGTCGGTCCCCGGGCGGATTCCGCAAGATCCCTCGCGTTCCACATGAAGGTGCTGCCCGTGTTGAGGATCGTGTTCCCGGCGCTGCTCCTGGCCGCGCTGGTGTACCTCGTCGTGACGCTGGTCCGGAAGACCGACACCTCCGCTTACTGGATCACCCCGGTGATGCTGACGGCCGTGGCGCTCTACCTGACCGTGACCGCCCTGTTCTTCGACAAGTTCTGGGTGTATCCCCCGGTGTTCTACGTCATGACGGTCATCGTGAGCCTGCTTTTCGCCGTCTACTACATTTATACGATCCTTCTCTACCGGAAATAAAAACCCTGCTCCGGGATCTTCCTCCCGGATTTTCCCGACCGGCCTGGCTTGACAGAACGCGCGCTGCTCCGTCAAGCCATTCTTTTCATCCGGGGGCCGGGAGCGCTTCCTTGTGCTAAAAGCGGATGAATCACAGAAAAATCACAGAATTTCTATGAAAAATTCCGATTCCCCTATTGAAAAAACACAAAAAATCGTGTAGAATATGGTGTAGTATTTACAAGAGGATCCATCATCGGCTGACAGGAAGGGGCAGAATATGTCAAACCGTCTATTTCAGGGTATCATTCACCAGATGCGCGACGCGGTGGACCGCATCATCGGCGTCATCGACGACAACGGCGTGATCATCGCGTGCAGCGAGCTTGTCAAGATCGGCGAAATGAGACAGGGCGTGAGGGACGAGCTCGCCTATACCTCCGATGCCGTTACCTCCGGCGGTTACACGTACAAGCCGATCGGCACGGGCTCCAAGTGGGAGTACATCGTCTTCATCGAAGGCGAGGACAAGTACGCCGAGAAGATCGCGACGATCCTGGCGATTTCTCTTTCCAACATCAAGAACCTCTACGACGAGAAGTACGACAAGAATTCCTTCATCAAGAACATTATCCTCGACAACATCCTTCCGAGCGACATCTATATCAAGTCGAAGGAGCTGCGCTTCAACGCCGAGGAGAGCCGCGTGGTCTTCCTCATCAAGTTCCACTCCAAGCCGGACGTGCTGTCCTTCGACATGGTGCAGAACATCTTCCCGGACAAGAACAAGGACTACGTCATCGCCACCGGCGAGCAGGACATCGTCCTTGTGAAGGAGGTCAAGCAGGGCACCGACATCAAGGAGATCGAGAAGATCGCCAAGCAGATCGCGGACACCCTCAACTCCGAGTTCTACGTGAAGGTCTCCATCGGCATCGGCACGGTGGTGGACAACATCAAGGACCTGGCCCGGTCCTACAAGGAGGCTCAGGTGGCCTTCGAGGTGGGCAAGGTCTTCGACACCGAAAAGAACATCATCAGCTACGAGAACCTGGGCATCGGACGGCTCATCTACCAGCTGCCCACGACCCTCTGCGAAATGTTCCTGCAGGAGGTCTTCAAGAACGGCTCCCTCGATTCCCTCGACCGGGAGACCCTCATGACCATCCAGTGCTTCTTCGAGAACAACCTCAACGTCTCCGAGACCTCCCGGAAGCTGTTCGTGCACCGGAACACTCTGGTGTACCGGCTGGAGAAGATCCGGAAGCTGACCGGCCTGGATCTGCGGGAGTTCGACCACGCCATCACCTTCAAGGTGGCCCTCATGGTCAAGCGGTATCTCACCCAGAAGCCCGTCAAGTACTGATTCCGGAGAGTACGGGCCGCGGGCCATACGGACAATTGCATACGGGGCTCACGCTCCGGACAGTCAGGGACAGCGCGTCACGCGTCGGGTCCCTGCTGTCATTTCATCCGGGTTTGTCTACAATATTCACATGAATTGGACAAAAAATCACGCATAAATTCCGCATTGCGCCGCAAGGGAAGACATTTCGTGAGGGCTCTTCCCGGCGATGCGCACATACAGGGTCCGCCAGACCTCCGGACCGCCTGAAAGGATTCTATGATCGACTTTGTAAACGTGAAAAAAGCGTATCCCAACGGGACCATGGCGCTCAAGGGGATCAATCTGCACATCGACGAGGGGGAATTCGTCTTTGTCTGCGGCCCCTCCGGCGCGGGAAAATCCACCCTGATGAAGCTCCTGCTCCGGGAGGAACGCATCACCTCCGGCAAGCTGACCGTAGGGGAATACGACCTGTCCGAGCTGTCGGAGCTCAAGGTGCCGTACTACCGGCGGGAGCTCGGCGTGGTGTTCCAGGATTTCCGCCTGTTCCCGAAAAAGACGGTGTTCGAGAACGTGGCCTTCGCCATGGAAGTGGTGGGAACGCCCCGGTCCAAGATCGTGCGCCGGGTGCCCGCCATCCTCAACACGGTGAACCTGTCGGGAAAGCAGGATTCCTTCCCCCACGAGATCTCCGGCGGCGAGCAGCAGCGTGTGGCTCTGGCCCGGGCTCTGGCCAACAATCCCAAGGTGGTCATCGCGGACGAGCCCACGGGGAACATCGACCCGAAGATGTCCCTCGAGATCATGAGCCTGCTCATCAAGATCAACAAGATCGGCAAGACCGTCATCGTCGTGACCCACGAGAAGGATCTGGTGGACTACTACAAGCAGCGGGTGGTCATGCTGAACGACGGGCTGATCACCGAGGACCGGGTAGGAGGTATGTTCAATGAGGAGGTATAATCCCTTTTACTTCATCGGACAAGCCTTCGAGGGGCTGTTCCGCAACAGCGTCATGTCCTTCGCGTCCGTCGCCGTGCTGATGAGCCTCCTGGTGGTGATCGGCGGCTTTACCCTGCTTGTGACCAACATCGACGTGAACCTGGAGCAGTTCGGCCTCATCAACCAGATCGTGGTGTTCTGCGAGCCGGACGCCTCGGAGAGCGAGATCGAGGACATCGGCATCGCCATCGGCAAGCTGGACAACATCGCGAAGGTGGAGCACGTCACCAAGGCCGAGGGACTGGAGCAGATGAAGGATCAGTACGACATCTACGACGACGTGGACGAGACCAACAACCCTCTGCCGGACTCCTACGTCATCACCTATGTGGAAAACGATAAGGTGGTGGAGCTGGACTACCAGCTGAAGCAGATCCCCGGCATCGCCAAGGTCAACAACCGCCTGGAGCTGGCCACCACCATCGAGAACTTCAAGCACGGCGTCATGCTGGTGTTCGTCTGGTTCCTGGCCATCCTCGGCGTGGTGAGCATCTTCATCATCATCAACACCATCAAGCTCTCCGTCTTCTCCCGGCGGAACGAGATCTCCATCATGCAGTATGTGGGCGCGACGGGATGGTTCATTTCACTGCCCTACATCATTGAGGGAGCGGTCATCGGCATCGTCTCCTCCGTGGCTGCGTACTTCATCGAGTGGTACATCTATTCCTACATCGAGAGACTGGTCATGACCGACCTGCAGATGATCACCTTCCTGCCGTTCTCCGAGATCCGCGGCTTCGTGCTGTGGGGCTTCATCGGACTGGGCGTCGTCACCGGCGTGGTGGGAAGCGTGATCTCCCTGGGACGGTATCTCAAGCAGTGATCCGCTGAAGGATCGGGAGGTCCGGACCCTTATCCGGACAGCGAGGTATATCTTATGAAATCATCGAAAGGATTCCGTTTCAGATCCCTCGGCGCGGGGCTTCTTTCCGCGCTGATGCTGGCCGGAGCGGTTCCCGTGTCCGCATCCGAGACCGCGGATATGCCGACGGACGCGAAGGTGCAGTCCTATCAGGATCAGCTGGACGCCCTGAGAGAGCGGCAGGCCCAGGCCACGGCCGATCTGCAGGCCCTCCACACGGAGCAGGGAAACGCTTGGGACGAAAAGCTGAAGCTGGACGAGCTCATCAACATCACCACCCAGCAGAAGCAGCTGGCCGAAAAGCAGATCGAGTCCATCCGGGGACAGATCGCGGAGAAGGAGCAGGCCATCGCCGAGACCTCCGCCCGCATCGAGACCCAGCAGGACGCCTTCTACGACCGCATGGTGGACAGCTATACGGAAAAGAAGACCGACTATCTGGAGCTGGTGCTGGGAGCGGAGAACCTGGTGGATTTCCTCACCAAGTTCGACTACGTGGTGAACATCCTGGAGGGCGACCGGAAGATCATCTCAAAGCTGGAGAGCGACAAGGAATCCCTGGCCTCCGATCAGGCCATTCTGGAGGAGGCGCTCCGGATCCAGGAGGGTCTTGTCGCGGACTATGAAAAGGCCATCAACGAGCGTCAGCTTCTGAACAACAGCCTGGAGGAGTACATCGAAACCCTGCAGGCCAATACGGAGAACCTGGCGGCGGTGATCCAGCACAACCAGGAGCAGCAGTCCGAGGTGCAGGATTCCATCGCCCAGCGGATCGCGCAGGTCCAGTACGAGAACGAGCTCCGCAAGGAAGAGGAACGCCGGCGCATCGCCGAGGAGCAGGAGCGTCAGCGTCTGGCGGCGGAGGAGGCCGAGCGGCAGAGGATCGCTGCGGAGGAAGCCGAGCGGAAGCGTCAGGAAGAGGAATGGCGCCGTCAGCAGGAGGAAGCCGCTGCCCGCGAAGAGGCCGCACGGCAGGAAGCCGCCCGTCAGGAAGCGGAACGCCTGGAGGCCGAGCGTCAGGAAGAGGAATGGCGCCGCCAGCAGGAGGAGGCCGCCGCCTGGGAGGAGGAGCAGTCCTGGAACGACGGGGCGTATGAGGATCCCGGTCAGGACAGCTGGTCCGATAACAGCGGGGATCAGTGGGTCGACGACGGCAGTCAGTGGACCGTGGACCTGAGCTCCGGTCAGGAGCAGGAGCCCGCGGAGCAGTCCCATCAGGGATACGACGGAGGCAGAGCGTCCAGCGGCTACACCGGGGACACCTCCTCCACCTGGGACACCGGCGGCGCCTGGACGGGAGACATCCCCGAGAACAATTACTCCGGCGGGGACTCCTGGTCCAACGTCTCCTATTCCGATTCCTATCAGCAGTATTACGTCAACGACGACTACGTGGGCGGGACCGCCTCCTGGGTGCTGGAGCCCGGCGTGGCCTACACCGTGTCCTCCGAGCAGGGCTGGCGCGATCTCTACGGGACCGCGGACTTCCACCTCGGAACGGACCTGGCCTGCCCCGCCGGTACGGAGATCCACGCCTACAACGCGGGCACCGTGCTGATTTCGGAGTACCACGTTTCATACGGCAACTATGTGCTGGTGGACCACGGTGGCGGACTGCAGACCCTGTACGCCCATATGGCGGAGCGCGCCGTTTCCGCGGGTGACTGGGTGGAATCCGGGCAGCTCCTCGGCTACGTGGGCATGACCGGCTCCGCTTACGGTTACCACCTCCACTTCGAGGTGCGCGAAAACGGGGAAGTGCAGAACCCGCGCAATTATCTTGATTTCTGATTCCGGGAGGACAAAGGGACGGAGCAGTCCCCGCGCCGCCGGATAATCCGGACGGAGAATCCGCTATGAACAAAAAGAATACGGTGATGTCCCGGATTACGGCCGCGCTTCTGTCCGCCCTGTGTGCCTCCGCGGCCTTCACCCTGAACGCAGAGGCCGTCCTGACCGATGCGGACGTCAGAAGCTACGAGGATCTGATTGCGGAGGTCAGCCAGAAACGGGCGGAGGCCGAGGAGATCCTGGAGGAGATCCGGCGGTCCCAGGCCCGGACCTACGAGCAGATTGCCCAGTACGACCAGATCCTGGAGCTGAACGACGAAATGCGCCGCCTGACGGAGGATCAGATCGCCGGGCTGGGCGGTCAGATCGAGGACACCCGGCAGGCCATCGAGGACACGAAGACCGGGATCGAGCTGCAGAAGAAGGCCCTTCTGGACCGGATGCGGGACCAGTACATGGACAGCACCACGGACTATCTGGAGGTGCTTCTGGACTCCACCAGCCTGTTCGACTTCCTGAAGAAGCTGGACTACGTGGGTGCGGTGCTGAACTACGATCAGCGGCTGATCGCGCAGATGGAGAAGGAGCAGCAGCGGCTGACGGAGTACGAGGAGCTCCTGGTCCGGACCGAAGCGGAGCAGCAGGAGCGTCTCGGCGATCTCGAGGACCGCATCGCGGAATACGAGGCGGCGGAGGAGGAGAAATACGACTTCGTCATGAGCCTCGAGGCCAACGAGCAGTGGTGGACGGAGAACTACTCCTACAACAAGGACCTGGAGGACACGCTGAACCGGGAGCTGGAGGCCACCCTGATCCGGCTGGAGGAACAGCACAGGCAGGAGGCCGAAAAAGCCCGTCAGGAAGCGGAGCTCCAGCGCCAGAAGGATGAGGCGGCCCGTCTCTACGAGGAGGCCAACACCTATTACGGGGATCTGAACGAGCACTGGCCCCTGGAGCCCGGGGTGAAGTACCGGGTGTCCTCCGAACAGGGCTACCGGATCCTCTGGGGGATCCAGGATTATCATCTCGGCATCGATCTGGCCTGCGCCGGAGGGACCGAGGTCCTGGCCTTCAACGGCGGCACCGTGGTGAAGAGCGCCATGCACTACAGCTACGGCAACTATGTGCTGATCGACCACGGAGGCGGAATCGCCACGCTGTACGCCCATATGTCCAACCGGCTGGTGAACGAGGGCGACCGTGTGGAGGCGGGACAGCAGGTGGGCAACGTCGGACTGACCGGAAGCACCACGGGCTATCACCTCCACTTCGAGGTCCGCGAGAACGGCAAGGTCGTCAATCCCCGGAATTATCTCGAGTTCCCGTAAGGGAATCACAGTAAAGGATCAAACAAACCATGCGCAAAAGAGTATCCATCGGAGCCGCGGCGGCCGTGACGGTTTTGTGCTGTCTCGCCACCTTTCAGGCCACCTACGTCGGCACCCGCGTCTCCTTTGAAAAGCGGTATCTCTCCGAGACCCTGAACGCGGTGAACGCGGCAGCGGGATCCGGACAGCAGGAGGCGGCTCAGAGCCAGTCGGCCCAGGTACCGGCAGGATCGGAGGAAGGCTCCGATTTCATGGCGAAGGCGACGGCGAAGCTGGCCGAGGTCGACGCCCTGTTCCGCAATTATTATATCGACGAGCTGGACGACGAGTTCCTCACCGACTGCGTGATAGACGGCTACATCGCCGGCACGAAGGACGCCTACGGTGCGTACTACAACGCCGAGGAGTTCAACGCCTTCATG
>Ga0256405_10012823_pt1 | contig 10247 bp, 12 predicted proteins | sample RumenRJG_02DNA_FD_189096 | JGI IMG/M metagenome (GOLD analysis project Ga0256405, IMG submission 189096) | Bovine rumen microbial communities from Lethbridge, Alberta, Canada - RJG_02 | ecosystem: Host-associated > Mammals > Digestive system > Stomach > Rumen | place: Canada: Alberta... | reverse complement strand
TTAAAAAGAACAGAACTTAAACCTCTTAAACCTCTTAAACTTTTATGTCTTGGACGCAAAATTTTCGCAAAATTTATCACAAAATCTGGACTTTGTGAACGATTTTGTGGCAATTTTGTGTCCAAAAAACTCATCATGATAGCGCTCATTAACTTATAATTTATAAATAATTTTTAATTAGTTTGAACCTCTTAAACCTCTTAAACTTTTTGAACTTCTTAAACCTCTAATTATATGCAATACATAGATCTACAAGCAGAGTTAGAAAAGCTGCACGAAAAGTCGTGGTGGAACGACGAGATGCTCTCGCCCTCCTACCAGTCTTGGCTCGAAAGAACCATAATGAGAAAACTGCCCGTCACTCGCGGCTATCGTAACAACAACCCGGGCAATATACGTCTGACCAAGACGCAGTGGAAAGGGATGTGCGAGAAGCAGAAGGACGGCACTTTCTGCCAGTTCACCGATATAACTTGGGGATTCCGCGCCATGCTCCGCCTGCTCAACAACTACTACTACAACTACCGCCTGCGCTCCGTGCGCGAGGTAATAGGGCGCTGGGCACCGGGCAGCGACGGCAACAACGTGAAAGCCTACGCCCGCCGTGTCTGCGTCTATGCCAACGTCACTCCTGCCCAACGCATCACTGCTCCCGACCTCGACCGCGGTCTCTGGTGCAACATCGTCCTCGGCATGGCTACCGTGGAGAACGGAGTGAACCAGGAATACGATGACGAATACCTCCGCTACCGCATCTCCAAGGCATGGGATATGCTGTTCAAACCTTACGAAGGAAGGTGAAGTGTGAAGTGTGAAGAGTGAAGTGATTGTACCGGGGGAAGGCGAAAAATGAAGCGTGAAGAGATAGTACTTAACGATTTTTACACAACAAAAGGCTGGAGTCCTGTGTGGATTCCAGCCTTTGTGTGTGTATTGAGAGTGTTGTGATATGCTATTGTTCAATTTCGCGGGTGGTATAGCTGCGAGGCAGAGGGCGTAGGTTGTAGTTAGACGCCATGGCTTCGCCGTAGGCTCCGGCTGAGCGGATGGCGAGGATGTCGCCTCTGTGTACGGTCGGGAGTTTGTAGCCCACAGCGAAAGTGTCGCTGGATTCGCATATAGGTCCAACCACATCGTAGGTCTCTACGCCTTCTGGCATGGCAAAAGGAAGGGCTGGTGTGAGGTTGGGTGTCTGCGAAGCAGTGATGTTCTCAATCTTGTGCAATGCTCCGTAAAGAGCAGGGCGGATGAGTTCTGTCATTCCTGCGTCGACGATGGCGAACTTGCGTTCTGTGCCTTGCTTGACGTAGAGTACTCGTGTGATGAGGCTTCCGCACTGTGCCACGATGGCGCGTCCCAGCTCAAAGTGGATTTGGTTGTGCGGACGCTGGCGCAAGTTGTCATGGAAGGTGGCGAAGTATTTCTGGAAGTCGGGAATGGGGTGTGTATTGGGATTCTCATAGTCCACTCCAAGACCGCCTCCCACGTTGATGACTTCGAGGTTGATGCCGTTGGATTCGAGCATGTCCTGAATCTCATTGATTCGCAGGGCGAGTGCCTGGAAATCGTCCATCTCGAGTATTTGGCTGCCGATGTGGAAGTGAAGTCCTCGCAACAGGATATTTTCCATGCTCTGTGCCTGACGAATCACGTCAAGCGTGTCGGCAAGGGCAATTCCGAATTTGTTCTCTGCCAGTCCTGTAGTGATGTTGGCGTGGGTGTGTGCTCCTACATTGGGATTGATTCGGAGACATACAGCGGCACGTTTGTTCATGCGGTTGGCGATGTCGTTGATGACTTCGAGTTCAGGAATGCTTTCCACATTGAAGCAGAAGATGTCGTTGTGGAGTGCAAGACGGATTTCGTTGTCGTTCTTTCCCACACCTGCAAAGACTATCTTTGAGGGGTGGAATCCTGCATTGATGGCAGCTTCTACTTCCCATCCGCTGACGCAGTCAACTCCTAATCCTGCCTTCACGATGCGCTCGAGCACGAGTGGGTTGGCGTTAGCCTTGATTGCGTAGTGAACGTGGTAGTTCTTGTATTTGTTTACTTCTCTGCACAGACTGGCGAGGGTTTCATCGAGGAGGTCTGTGTCGTAGAGGTAATATGGAGTCTGTCGTGTTGTCATTATTGGAAGAGGTGGTTGCTAAGCGACTGAAGTGCACGCTTCTTGTCTTGTGCGGAAATAAGGAATGAGATGTTGTGGTTGCTTCCTCCATAGGAAATCATGCGTACTGGGATTTCGTGGAGAGCCTCTGTAACCTTGGACTCGAAACCGACGTTCTGCCAGTCGAGGTCACCTACCACACAGATGATGCACATGTCCTTGTCCACCTTGACTGTTCCGAATTTCTTCAGCTCGTTGATAATCTGAGTGAGGTTTGAAGTGTTGTCGATTGATACGGATACTCCGACCTCGGAAGTGCAGACCATGTCGATGCTGGTCTTGAAGGTCTCGAAAATCTCAAACACTTTGCGGAGGAAACCGTAGGCGAGGAGCATGCGGCTCGATGTGATGTTGATGGCTGTGATGTTGTCCTTAGCTGCAACTGCCTTGATTTTGCCGTACTCGATGTTGTCGGTGATGATGGTTCCGGCAGCGGAAGGATCCATGGTGTTGAGGAGCTTCACCGGGATGCCTGCGAACTTGGCTGGCTGGATGCAGGTAGGGTGGAGGATCTTGGCTCCGAAGTATGCGAGTTCGGCTGCTTCCTCGAAGTGGAGCTGCCCAACTGGTGCCGTGTTGTCCACAAAGCGTGGGTCGTTGTTGTGCATACCGTCGATGTCGGTCCAGATTTGGATTTCGCTTGCTCCGATTGCTGCACCGATGAGTGATGCGGTGTAGTCGCTTCCTCCGCGCTGTAGGTTGTCGATTTCTCCGTAGGCATTGCGGCAGATGAATCCCTGGGTGATGTATATGGTCTTACCCTCATGCTCTTCAAGCTGGCTCTGAAGCTTCTCCTTGATGTATTCGAGGTCAGGCTCTGCGTTCTTGTCGGTGCGCATGAATTCGAGCGCAGGGATGAGGCATGCGTTGATACCCTTTTCGAGGAGATAGTTTGTGACCATGTTGGTTGAGATGAGTTCTCCCTGTCCCACGATGATTTTTTCCTCAAACATGGTGAAGATTCCCTTGGTGAACGAACGAAGGTAGTCAAACTCCTGCTTGATGAAGTCGAGCGTGCGTGCCTTGTATTCCTCTGTTTCGTAGAGTTCAGCCACGTGGCGCTTATACTTGTTCTCGAGGTTGTTGATGGTTTCATTTGCTCCTTCCGGATTCTTCTTGTAGAGGTAGTCGGAGATTTCAACGAGTGTGTTGGTTGTGCCCGACATAGCGGAAAGAACTACGATTTTTTGCTGGTCGTCATTGATGAGGTTGACAACTTCTTTCATTCTCTGTGGCGAACCTACGGATGTGCCACCAAATTTCAGTACTTTCATTATATATTAAATAATCAGACCCCCTCTAACTCCTCCTGCAGGGGGAGGATGGTTACCACCATCCGGGAGTTATTGTTAATTTCTAATAATCTATATTATCTTGAACTCTTGAACTCTTGAACTTTATCATTATTTGGGGTTCTAACTACTCCCCGCCCTTGGGAGGGGCAAGGGGAGGGTCTTCTATTCTTCCACTCTCTCTGTGAGGTGCTTGTCCTTACATTCGAAGATGCGTCCGGGGAACATGTCGAGGAGGTGGAGGTTATGTGTCACCATTACTACAGTGGCTCCCTGTTCACATACCTTGTGCAGCAGTTCTGTGATGTTGCGGCTGGTTTCGGTGTCGAGGTTCCCTGTAGGCTCGTCGGCAAGGATAATCTCGGGGTTGTTGAGCATGGCACGGGCAATGGCGATGCGCTGCTGTTCACCTCCAGAGAGTTCATTAGGATATTTATAACCCTTGGTCTCCATTCCTACGAGAGTGAGTACTTCTTCTATGCGCTGCTTTATCTCAACCTTGCTTTTCCATCCGGTTGCCTTGAGCACAAAATAGAGGTTACGCTCTACAGTGCGGTCGTTGAGCAGTTTGAAGTCCTGGAAGATGATGCCTACCTTGCGGCGCAGTTGAGGAAGGTGCTTGCGGCGCAGTTTGTGCAGCTCGAATTCAAGCACACGCGCTTCGCCTTCAGTTACTGGCAGTTCGGCATACATGGTCTTGAGAAGGGAACTCTTGCCTGAGCCTACCTTACCTATGAGGTAGACGAACTCGCCCTTGTTGATGCTGAGATTGACATCGGTGAGAACTTCCTGTTCTTCCTGGAAAACGTTGACGTTTTTGTATTCTATCTGCATATCGTGTGTGTGAATCAGTGTTTATGCCAGTTGGGGTCGTGACGTACTTGCAGTTCCTTTGCGAGATCCTCTATCTTCAGACCTTTGGATGTAAGAAGTACGATGAGGTGGTAGAGCATGTCGGATGCTTCATAGACGAGGCGCTCGTTGTTGTTGGCAACGGCTTCGATTACAGCTTCCAGGGCTTCTTCTCCCACTTTCTGCGCCATGCGGTGGCATCCGTCGCGGAAGAGGCTGGTGGTGTAGCTGCCTTCGGGCATTTCCTCGTGACGCTTCTCAATGAATCGCTGGAGTTCGGTGAGGAACATAATAGGGTTGTCGTTCTCCTCGTTCCAGCAAGTGTCAGCTCCTGTGTGGCACACTGGCCCGCAGGGATTAACCTTGATGAGCAGTGTGTCGTTGTCGCAGTCGTTGGCGATGCTGACAACATTGAGGTAGTTGCCGCTCGTCTCGCCCTTTGTCCAGAGGGTATTGCGGGTGCGGCTGAAGAATGTCACCTTGCCTGTCTCTACGGTCTTCTGGTATGCCTCCTCGTTCATGAATCCGAGCATGAGCACCTTAAGTGTCTTTGCGTCCTGAATGATGGCTGGCACAAGACCGTTCATTTTCTGAAAATCTATTGTCATAATCTTACGTTGATTCCTTCGTTATGTAGATATTGTTTTAATTCTGGAATAGGTATTTCTCCGAAGTGAAAAACACTTGCCGCGAGGGCTGCGTCGGCATGTCCCTCGGTAAAGGCGTCGCGGAAATGCTCCTTGCTGCCTGCACCGCCCGATGCTATCACTGGAATTGTGAGTTCGTCACTCAGACGGCGAAGGGCATCGTTGGCAAATCCCTGCTTGACTCCATCGTGGTTCATGCTGGTAAAGAGGATTTCACCGGCACCGCGACGATTAGCTTCCTTTGCCCATTCGAATAGGTTAATGCCTGTGGGCACACGTCCTCCATTGAGAAAACACTCCCATTCTCCGTCATGAAGTTTAGCATCAATAGCCACTACACAAACCTGTGAACCATAGTTCGATACTATTTCGTTAATCAGGTCGGGGTTCTTCAGGGCAGCTGAGTTTACACTGACCTTGTCGGCACCAGCATTGAGCAGACGGTCCACGTCGCTAAGCTGGTTGATTCCGCCGCCTACGGTGAAGGGGATGTTTATCTCCTGAGCAATGCGGCTCACCAGTTCGGTGAATGTCTTGCGTCCCTCGTGACTGGCTGTGATGTCGAGGTAGACCAGTTCGTCGGCTCCCTGATCGCTGTAGGCTTTGCCCAGTTCCACTGGGTCGCCTGCCTTGCGCAGGTTGACGAAGTTGGTGCCCTTCACGGTCTCACCGTTCTTTATGTCAAGACAAGGGATGATTCGTTTAGCTAACATATTGCTCAAGGTCTTTGAGAGTGATTTTACCTTCGTAGAATGCCTTGCCGAACACTACGGCAGGGATGCCTGCCGCGTCGAGGGCACGTATGTCGTCCATGCAGCTGACACCGCCGCTGGCGATGAGGTGCAGATCGGGCACTTCCTTCATGATGTTGCGGTAGAGTTCGATGGATGGTCCCTGCATCATGCCGTCGAGAGAGATGTCGGTGCAGAGAACCTGACTGATTCCGCTTGCGTGATATTTCTTAATGAAAGGAATGACTGACTGCTGGGCATCGTCCTCCAGCCATCCGTTGATGCTTATCTTCCCGTTGCGGGTGTCGGCACCAAGGATGAAACGGCTTTCGCCATACTGGCTGACCCAACCCATGAACAGGTCGGGATTGCTCACAGCCACCGAACCTACAGTCACCTTTGCAGCACCGGCGTTGAAAGCTGTCTGAAGATCGTCAGAGGACTTGATTCCTCCTCCGAAATCCACTACCAGCGAGGTGCTGCTGGCAATCTGTTCCACAACCTTCGCATTGACGATGTGCTTTGCTTTCGCTCCGTCCAGATCCACTACGTGCAGACGCTTCACTCCGGCTGCCTCGAAAGCCTTTGCCACTTCCGCAGGCTCGGAGCTGTATTCGGTCTTCTGGCTGTAGTCACCCTGTCGGAGGCGTACACAGTGTCCGTCAATTATGTCGATTGCGGGAATAAGTTCTATCATAAATCCAAAAAGTTTCTTAAGATGCGTTCGCCTACCTTTCCGCTCTTCTCAGGATGGAACTGAGTAGCATAGAAGTTGTCCTTGCACAGTGCGGCAGAGTAGGGCTGAATGTAGTCTGTACGGGCAATTGTCTGCTGGCATAGGGGAACATAGTAGCTGTGGATGAAATACACGAATTCCTCACGGTTGAACCCCTTGAAAAGCGGATTCTGCTCCACACTTATGGTGTTCCATCCCATCTGTGGAATTTTATCCTCACGCCTCTGCGGATTAAAGTGAATCACATCAGCGTCGAAGATGCCCAGACAATCAGTGTTACCCTCCTCGCTATGCCGGCAGAGAAGCTGCATGCCGATGCAGATACCGAGCAGCGGCTGGCGCAGTCCTCGTATCACTTCGTCCAACTTGTGCTCCTTCAGATACTGCATGGCGGAGTGAGCCTCACCCTGTCCGGGAAACACTACACGATCCGACTTCATCAGCACTTCTGCATCATCGGTCACAGTAGGAGTTATCCCCAGTCGTTGCAAAGCATTGACCACGGAATAGATATTGCCGGCATTGTATTTTATAACAGATACGTTCATAATGACCACATTCGTTTTGCAAAGTTACAACAAATTACCTTTATCAGACGAACTTTTTTTACAAAAACCATATTTTTACTTCCATTTTGATTATAAATTGATAGAATTTCGTAACTTTACCGAAGATTTTACCGAGTAAAAGTAAGGAATTGTATTCTTACAGTTTCGTGGTTTTACTTTTTTCTGATTGTTTTATAATTACATTTCTGTAAAGTGCGTTTTGGTAAAAGTGAACAGGTAGGCGATGTGGTGCGCCAGTTTTTGAGAAGTGAAGGTTTGGAAACTCCTCTGAATCAGCATAGACTGATTGCTGCGTGGTCGGAAGTGATGGGAGAGGGTATCAGGCGTTATACTGGTGAGGTGTTTATCAAGAACCAGACTCTTTTTGTGCAGATACGTTCTTCGGTGCTTCGTCAGGAACTGAATATGACGAAGGCTAATCTGGTTGCAAAGCTCAACAATCATGTCAAAGCACAAGTGATTTGTGACATCAAGTTTTATTAAGGCAGGTTCATCTATTCGACATTATTGAACCTATACAAAAAAAGGAGGCTATCCCTCTGCTCACGCAGAAGAATAGCCCAACACAAACACAAAATAAAACACGACAAAACTGCATATTCCCTATGCAAATAATGAAACCTTACTGCTAAAGGGAAAGTAAATGCAGTGTGGGGTTTTATGGGTTATTGAACTCCTTCGTCACGGAGTTTGACTTGCCATTTCCATGCAGAACGTAATACATCCTCAATGTTGGCTTCGGCTTTCCATCCAAGTACCTTGTTGGCTTTGTCGACATTACCCCAAACTTTCTCGATATCGCCTTCGCGACGTGGGGCAAATTCCCAATTGAGTTTTACGCCTGTAGCTTTTTCAAATCCCTGAACTACCTCGAGAGTGCTGAGACCTGTGCCGGTACCGATGTTGAATACTTCAACAGGGTCAGAATCAGGATTCTCAAGTACGCGTTCCATTGCCTTCACGTGAGCCTTTGCGAGGTCAACTACATAGATGTAGTCGCGGATGCAAGTGCCGTCGGGTGTAGCGTAGTCGTTGCCGAAGATCTTGAGTTGCTTGCGGATTCCGATGGCTGTCTGAGTGACAAAAGGAATGAGGTTCATAGGTACTCCATTGGGCAATTCACCGATGTATGCGGTGGGGTGTGCTCCGATTGGGTTGAAGTAACGGAGGATGATACTCTTGATGTTGGCACCGCTATGGATGTAGTCCTGTATGATTTCCTCGTTAATCTGCTTGGTGTTGCCGTAGGGTGAAAGTGCTTTCTGGATTGGAGCGCTTTCGGTAACGGGCAGGTTCTCGGGGGTTGGTTGTCCGTAAACTGTGCATGAAGAGGAGAAGATGATTCCCTTTACTCCGAACTGTGGCATCAATTCAAGCAGATTGATGAGTGAGTTGAGGTTGTTGCGATAGTAGAGCAGGGGTTTTTCAACTGATTCTCCTACAGCCTTGCTTGCTGCAAAGTGGATGATTCCCTTGATATCCTTGTATTTCTCGAAAACACCACGAAGGGCTGGCATGTCGCAGCAGTCGACTTGCTCGAAAGCCGGGCGTATGCCTGTGATTTTCTCTATACCATCGACTACAGAAGCGCTGGAGTTGGAAAGATTGTCAACAATGACTACTTTATAACCTGCCTGCTGTAATTCAACGGTGGTGTGTGAACCAATGAAACCTGTACCACCAGTTACAAGTACTGTCTCTTTCATGAACAAAATGTAGTTAGTATTTCTTGTTTTTTAATCTATCAAGTGCAAAAATATGGATATTTGTCAATATAAAAAAGTTTTATGGCACTTTTTTTGCAAAAAAAATGATTTTTTGACGTAATTTTGCCGACAAATTGAAAAATGATTGATTTTATCTCGTTTTTAAGATGCGAAAATCGGTGTCTTATATATATATAATATGTGTAGTGTCACTTCTGTCTGTTTTCTGTTGCGGCTTGACTGTGTCGTGTGTGAATGATCAGGTGAAGGGAACGGGTGTGTTCACTTCTGAAACTGAAAAGGGCAGTGAGTTGTTTGACCTGCAGGAAATCCAGAATGTGGGTGAACTGATAGTGCTGACGGTCTATGGCCCTTCCACATATTTTGAATATCACGGTGAGGGATTCGGTGCCCAGTATATGCTGGCGGACGCTTTCGCCAAGTCGATTGGTGTGGCACTGAGAGTTGAGGTTTGCAGGGATAAGGACGATTTGATTGATAGGTTGCGCAGAGGCGAGGGCGACTTGATTGCCTGTGGACTGCCTGTGTCGGTGACTGACTCGATAGGTGGTGAAGTAGCGGCTGAAGAGAAGGACGAGGTGACGCTGTGTGGTGAGAAGGAGATTACTCATCTGCTCGACACGCTTGCTGTGGTAAATAAAGACAGGTCGCGCAAGAGCGGTGCTCCAAGGGCATGGGCTGTGCGTAGCCAGTGTGTGGAACTTCAGGCGGCATTGAACGGATGGCTGGCGAAGAACGAGCACAGGCTGCTTTCGTATGCTTCGCTGCCTGTCAGGAGCACGAGCGGATTTACCTATCATCAGCCTCGCAGGAGTGCCCGTCCGGAAATGCTGAATCCGGGCAAGGGTATAATCTCCACGTATGATCACTTATTCAAGAAATACGCCCAGCGTTGTGGCTGGGACTGGAAACTGCTGGCTGCCCAGGCTTTCACGGAATCTGGATTTGACGCTAATGCGGTGTCGTGGATGGGTGCTATGGGGCTGATGCAGCTGATGCCGAGTACCGCCCGGCAGTATGGTGTGTCGGAAAGGGATGTGTTTAATCCTGAAAGTAATGTGAACGGTGCTGTGAAACTGATTTCAAGCCTGCAGAACCACTACTCGGGCATTGCCAACAGGGACGAGAGGCTGAACTTCGTTCTTGCTGCCTATAATGCAGGTCCGGGTCATGTGGACGATGCCCGCAGGCTTGCTGCGAAATACAAGAAGAATCCTAATGTGTGGAGAGGAAATGTGGACTCCCTGGTGCTGAAGATGTCACAACCGGAATACTATAACGACAGCGTTGTGAAATATGGCTATTTCAGGGGGAGCGAGACTTTCAACTACGTGAGAAGTATCAGAAGCAGGTGGGAGAGATATAATTCTAGAATTCCACGAGGAAGCGGACGTTGATCTGGCGTCCGGTAAGATAATTGGGCACAGCAAACTGGTTGTTGTTGACGTCGGTTACCCAATAGTAGCTATTGACATTGGAGATGTCGAGGATGTTGAAGGCGTCAAGTCCAACCCAAACGTTGC
>Ga0256405_10012822_pt1 | contig 10248 bp, 7 predicted proteins | sample RumenRJG_02DNA_FD_189096 | JGI IMG/M metagenome (GOLD analysis project Ga0256405, IMG submission 189096) | Bovine rumen microbial communities from Lethbridge, Alberta, Canada - RJG_02 | ecosystem: Host-associated > Mammals > Digestive system > Stomach > Rumen | place: Canada: Alberta | collected... | reverse complement strand
AGCAGCGCCGCCACGACGACGCCCAGCATGGCGGCGTAGCGCATGATGAGCCCCGTGAGCTCGGTCAGGCCCGTGCGGTCCTCTTCATTGTAGAGCACGCCGGACAGCGTCAGCGCCACGCCGCCGGTGCCGGTGCTGATGCAGTTGCTGGCGTTGATGATGGTGCTGATGACCGCGTAGGCCGCCACCGCCGCCTCGCCGCCGATGGGCAGCAGCAGCTTGTTGACGGCGAAGATCAGCACCACGGAGGCCGCCATGCTGACCACCGTGGGCAAGCCGCCCTCCAGCAGCTCCAGCAGCTTATCCCGGCGCACCAGGTCCTTGGAGAATTTGAACACACACCGCCTGGACAGGAAATAGCTGCCGCCGATGAGCATCGCCACGTAATAGCTCAGCGACGAGGCCAGGCCCATGCCGAACATGCCGCCGTGAAAGACCAGCACGTTCATCAGATCCAGCGCCACGTCCGAGACGGTCATTCCCAGCACCGCGGCGATCAGCAGGCCGCTCTGTCCCGCCATCTGCAAAAAGGGCACCAGGATCAGCGCGCCCATGGACGCCGGGGCGCCAATGATGAAGCCCGCCATGTACGAGCTGGTGTCCGCCAGGAGCTCCGGCTTGCGCGCGCCCAGCAGCCGGGCCAGCGGCACGCGCAGGATGAACACCACCGCCAGGAAGCTCAGCGAAAATATGGCGGCCACGGCGACGGCGGAGGAGTAGCCGGCGTTGGTTTCCCGCTGGTCGCCGCGGCCCAGCGAGCGCCCGCAGGCCACCTGCGCCCCGGCGCACAGCATGCTGCCCATCGCGCCGATGACCAGCAGCACCGGGCTGGACAGCCCGTAGGCGGTCAGGGCCGGTTCGCCGAGGAAGCGGCCGATCATGATGTTGTCGATGAGCAGACACAGCGATACCGTCAGCGCGGAGAGAATCTGCGCCGACAACATTTGTCTCACAAGCCTCTTGATCATTCCCGTTCGTTTCTCCCTGTAGATCGTATTCGCGCGTACACGCCCTCCCCCGGACACCTCAACATGACGTGCTTCGGCAGGACAGAACCCATTATAGCAGAAGCTGCGAGGGGTATCAACTGTGCTGGAGGTAAATAGTCTGGGGGAAAAGGCATCAGGTATCAGGCATCAGGCATCAGGGGTTACAGTGCTGCCTTTGTGCGCTGTTTACACGAGAGAGGAGGACTCCCTCAGTCAGCCTGCGGCTGACAGCTCCCTCAGGGAGGACTCCCTCAGTCACGCTTCGCGTGCCAGCTCCCTCGGGGAGGACTCCCTCAGGGAGGACTCCCTCAGTCAGCCTGCGGCTGACAGCTCCCTCAGGGAGGGAGCCTAAGGGACACGCTGTCCAAAAGGCTCCCTCCTTGAGGGAGCTGGCTGGCCGAAGGCCAGACTGAGGGAGTCCTCTCCGGAGAACCTGCCGCCTCCGTATTACTCGAAAGACCGCTACAGAACGCCCTCCATTTGCCGCAGCTCCCCCTACTCCCTACTGCCTGCTCCCTACTCCCTAAACAAGAGGATTTTTCTGTGCAAGCACTGCATCGTTCAATGCAATTTTGTTCACAGATTATTTTAGCACTCACCTCTTGACAGTGCTAACAAAAGTGCTATAATATATGTCGAACGGAGGGGGAAGGCCCCGAGGTTCGATATGAAAACCACCATCACCCGCACTGAAGCCAAGGGCTTCGATCGCCGCTGCGATGTGGCCTCGAAGCGCCGGACTCCATGGATGAGGAAAGGCACAGAGTTGGGAGGTATGATTTATGTTGATGCCCAGTATCTTTGGTGAGAACCTGTTTGATGAATTCTTCGGCGACTTTGACCGTGAGATGCGGCGGATGGACCGCCAGCTGTATGGCAAGAACGCCGCGCGCGAGATGAAGATCGACGTGCATGAGCACGAGGACCGCTACGAGGTGGATGTCGACCTCCCCGGCTTCAGGAAGGAGGACATCAACCTGGAGCTTCAGAACGGCTATCTGACCCTGACCGCTGCCAAGAACCTGGAGAAGGAGAGCAAGGGCAAGCTGATCCGCAAGGAGCGCTATTCTGGCACCATGCAGCGCAGCTTCTATGTGGGCGACACCCTGACGGAGACGGACATCGGCGCGAAGCTGGAAAACGGCGTGCTGAGCCTGAGCATCCCGAAGGTGGACGCGAAGAAGCTGCCTGAAAAGAAGACCATCATGATCGAAGGCTGATGAAACAGCCCCTCCCCCCGACGCGAACACTGCGCGGCAGGGGGTTCTTTTTTATGGAAGCCGCGGCCCGTTTGCGACTGAGGGAAAGGTTTCTGACTGTCATAATCATTAATCAGACGTTAAATTACGCGCGGGGTATCTATAAAAGCGAGCGGTATTATGGTATAATCCGGATAGGATGCGGGCAGTGTGGGCATCTGTGTGAATCCGCCGCGCGGCGGTGAGGCGGCCCCGTCGAAGCGTCTGGACGGGCTTGAATGACAAATCCGTATAAACAAGGAGGAAGAAAGCATGCTCTTTCAGGAACTGGGCAAATTGAAACGCACGTCGATCATGACGTCCATCATCTGGATGGCGGTTGGCGTGCTGATGATCATTTGCCCCGAACAGTATATCACCTCGCTGGTCGAGGTGCTGGGCTATGGGCTGTTGATATTTGCCGTCGTGATGGCGCTGGATTTTATCTCCAGCAAGCGGGTGCTGATGAATTACATCTACCTCACCGGCGCGATGATCATAGGGCTGCTGGGCACTGTGGTGCTGGTGGACGAGAACGTCGTGCGCGGCATCGGGCTGATCTTTGGATTGCTGCTGCTCGTGGACGGGGGCACGAGCATGTTAATCACGCGGCTGTACGTCAAGCGCTCCCAGCGCAAGGGCTGGCAGAGCATGGTCGTCCTGTCGGCGCTGCTGATCCTGTTCGGGCTGATCGTGCTGGTCAACCCCTGGAAGGACCGCATCATGACGCTCTTTGACATCATCGGCTGTATGCTGTTGTTCTCCTCGGTGGTCAGCATCATCCGCCTCATCTATATCTGGCCGATCAAGGGCGAACAGGAGGGCTGAGCAATGGAAAGCAACGAAAGGGATATGCTGCGGGAGAATTTCGACCTGGAAGAACCCACCGTGTTTGAGGACCCCTCCGATGTGATCGAGACCGTCGCGCCCGAAGCGGCGGAGATCGTTGAGGCTGTGGACGCGCCGCGGGGCGAGGAAACGGCCGACGCGACGGAGCCCGCCGCGCCCGTGGAGGCCGTTGCCGCGGGGGCCGGGGAGACGCCGCGGGAGGACGCGGCGCCGACGGCGACGGCGCAGGAGGGCGGGGGAGAGCCCGCCCCGAAGGGCGCCAGGGAGGCGCTCAGGGCCAGGAAGGCCCAGGCGGCGCAGAAGAAGAAGGATCGCCTGAGCGCGAAGGTGGAGCAGAAGCAGGCGCGCAGGAAGGCCGCGCGCGCCAGCAAGGAGGACCTCCAGCAGGAGCTGGAGCGCCGCAAGCAGGCCCTCCAGCACACCACCGCGGAGCTGAGCGAGAAGATGAAGCAGATGCTCTCCGATGAGATCAAGGCGATGCAAAAGCGGGAAAAGACCCGCGCCGCCGAGATCCTGGGGGTATTCGCGGCCCACAACTTCTACGCCAACGGCTTCACGCCCGTGGAGATGCGCACCACGCTGGAGGATCTGGGTCCGACCTATGTGAAGATCGGCCAGATCATGTCCAGCCGCGTGGACATGCTGCCCGAGCGCTATTGCAGGGAGCTCGAGAAGCTGCGGCAGAACGTCAAGATGCTGGAGCCCGAGATCGCCCGCGCGGTGATCGAGGAGGAGACGGGCAAGAAGATCGACGAGATCTACCTCGAATTCCGGGACAAGCCCCTGGGCTCGGCCTCCATCGGTCAGGCCCACTACGGCGTGCTGCTGGACGGCACCCGCGTGGTGACCAAGGTGCAGCGCCCCCTCATCGCGGACATGATGCGCAAGGACTTCGTGCTGCTGAAGAAGCTGGCCTCGATCCTCAACATCGTCAACGAGGCCAACGAGGACGAGGAGCAGATGGTGGACCTGATGTCCGTCATCGTGGAGCTGGAGAAGGTCACCGAGGAGGAGCTGGACTTCCGCGTGGAGGCGGAGAACACCCGCTTCTTCAAGGAAAACTGCATCGTGGACGAGGCGAAGGTCACCTGCCCCACGGTGATCGACGAGCTGACCACCGAGCGCATCTTCACCATGACCTTCGTGGACGGCTATTCCGTCTCCAAGCGCGACCGGCTGATCGAAGAGGGCTACGACCCGTCCGCCGTGGGCGAGGCCATCCTGGACAACTACTTCCATCAGGTGCTGGACGTGGGCACCTTCCACGCCGACCCTCACCAGGGCAACATCATGGTGGCCCACGGGGTGCCCACCTGGATCGACTTCGGCATGGTCGGGCGCATCACCGACGCGGATGTGAACATCCTGCAATCGCTGATCCTCTCGCTGATCGAGCGCGACCTGGACAAGCTGGTCAACGCCATCATGGCCATGGGCGCGACCTCCCCCAAGACGGACCGGAACAAGCTGATGGAAGACGCGGACGCCATGTTCGACAAGTACATGAACGTCACCAATCTGGAGGAGCTGGACCTGTCCGCGCTGCTGGCGGAGATCACTGACCTGGCCTCCAGGCACCACATCTCCCTGCCCGGCAAGTACACCATGCTGGTGCGCTCCATCGCCACCATCGAGGGCGTCATGGAGCAGCTCTGCCCGGAGCTGAACCTGTTCCAGATCATCACGGACAAGCTGATGGAGCGGGTGAAGAAGAATTTCGACGTGGAGCAGGAGCTGATCGGCGCCGGCAAGGATATGCTGGAGCTGGGCAAGAAGGCTTCGAAGATGCCCGGCCTGGCCTATGACGCGCTGAACAACATGGTCAAGGGCCGCACGAAGGTGAACTTCGAGCTGACCGGCTATGAGGAGATATTCACCAGCTTCAACAGGACTGTCAAGAGCATCGTGCTGGCCCTGTTCGCCAGCGTGCTGTTCTTTGGCGCCTGCATACTGTCCACCGCCGACATCCAGCCCAAGACGCCCGACGGACAGCCGCTGATCGCGGTGGTGGCCATGCTGTTCTCCATCGGACTGGGCATCTATACCATCAAGCATATGACCAAAAAGAAATAAAATGGGAGAAAAAACCCGGGGGAGACGGCGCGCCGTCTCCCCTGGGGTTTTTGAGCAATGGGCATCGGGCAGGGGTCGGAGCTTCGGCGCCTACATTTTGTTGCCATTCAGCCAATGCGATAAATGGGGATTTGTCGAATAAAAAATGAGGAATTAGGAATGAGGAATTAGGAATTATAAATGGCTTGGCTGCGTAGGGGCGGCGATGCGCCGCCCGCCAGGCAGTACGTATTGTTTCGGTATATGGCGGGCGGCCATTGTGACCGCCCCTACAACGCGCGGCAGCTGCTATTCATTTCTAATTCCTAATTCCTCATTCCTAATTCTCCCCGTCAAACCCCAATTTGAAGCCTGCAAATGGTAACGATTCAGGGAGCGGCCATTCCCCGTCATCTGAAAAACCCCGCTTTTCGCGGGGATTTTTGGCGCGTCGGCGTTAGACTATTCTTCCTTGGGCGTCTTTTCCGCCCTGGCCAGACCAACCTTGCCAGAGGCAAAGCTGCCTGTGTCGCTTCGCTCCGGTCAACGCAGCGCTGCTGCGCCTCCCTCCACTCAGCTTGGCCGGAACAGAAAATCCATCCCAAATCTGTATAGATTATAGAACGCGAATAGTATCAGATATTGACGCCGACGCCGTTGACGGTCACGTCGCCCTCCACCCAGATCTGGATGCATCTGCGCCCGTCGATCCGCTTCATCTCCACCAGATCGGTCCGGTCCGGGACCACGCTGATCTTCACGCTCTCGCCGGAGGCGATCTCGAAGCGCTTCTGGTCGGCGATGGTCGCCGCCTCGATGCCCACGGCGCCGAACTGCTCCAGGTACTCGTTGTCAAACGCGGCGATGGACTGCTCCGGGATGTCGCAGGACTGGAGGAGGGAGGCGATCTCCTTGCGGCTCACCTCGAGCGGCGCGGCGTCCTTTTTCCGCTCCGAGAGCTGCGCGTTCAGGTTCTCGTGGAGGGTCTGCACCACGTCGAAGGTCAGGCCGGTGTCCAGGGAATCGCTGAGCACGTCGTAGAAGCTCTGCTTCCGGTCGGAGGCGGATTCCGGGGCCTGGGCGGCGAAGACGGCGTCGATGAAATCGGCGTGGATGTCCTCAGCGTCCTTGGTGTAGTAGAGCGCGCGGCTCAGGTCCGCGCCGCCGTCCTCATACGCGGGATACATGAAGCCCAGCGCCGGGCTGGCGACGGCCAGGTCCGGCTCCACGGTGTGGAAGTCCCGGTCGTCGGAGAAGAAGGTCAGAAGCGGCTTGGTGAGCTTCACCGGGCAGACGCTGACCATGATGTAGTTGAACACGTTGTCGCTCAGATCCGGCGCGTCCGTATGCACTTCGTGGTTCTTTTTGGGGACGGAGAAGGCGTCGTGCATGGCGAGGATGAGGTAGGAGCCCTCGAGCTCCAGCCGCTCGATGATGGCGGCAAAGAGGGCGTCCACGTCTTTTTCGTCCTTCAGCTCGCCGGTTTGAAGCCGGCGCAGGCGCATGCCGCTTGCGTCGTCCGTATGGACGGGGATGAAGAACTGGTTGTGCTCCGGCGCGCCGCCCAGGACCTTTTTGAAGGCGTTCAGATAGTGCTCGGCCTCGGAGGCGGGGAGGGAGACGGGGCTCTTGGAAAACTGTGATACGATCTCCTGCTTTTCATTCACGTAGCAGCCGCGAATGACGGAGATGTCGTTCTTCTCGGGGTTGAAGCGGCGCCGCAGGGCGGCGATGTCTTTGCGGTTCATTTCAGCTGTATCTCCTTGTCATGGATTGCGCCCGGATGTGCCGGGGCGCTGCGTTGCCGAAACAGTATACCATAACAATGTGACATGAACCGGGCGGGCAGATTAATGGTAGGGAATTAAGGGATGCGCTCCGGGGTCAGTATGATCTGCTTCTCCTCCAGCTTTTCCCCCGAGAGGATGCGCATGCTGTATTCCACGGCCTGGCGCGCGCCGGTGGGGTAGTAGATCGTCGAATCCAGTATGCCCCGGTTGACGAGATCGACGCCGCCGCCCTCCACGTCCAGCCCGTCCGCGCCGATGAAGGAGATGCCCTCCACGCGCAGGTCCCGGGCGGCCAGCCACGCGCCGTAGGCCATCGCGTCGTTCTGCGCGAACACCACGTCCGCGCTCTTGCCATAGACCACCAGATATTCCTTGAAGCGGTCCTGGGCCTGATCCTGCATCCAGTTGGCGTACAGCGCGCCCTCGATGGTGATCTCGGGATGCGCCTTCAGCGCCCGGAGAAAGCCCTCCTGGCGTTCGGTGACGGGGGAGGTGTCCCGCATGCCCAGTATCTCCACCACGGTGCCGCCCCGCTCGCCCAGCAGCTCCAGCACCCGCTGCCCGGCCAGATAGCCGATCTGGTCGTTGTCGGGCCCGATGAAGAGGGTGTAGTCTCCGCCGCTGACCGCCCGGTCCAGCACGATCACCGGGATCTTCTGGTACACCTCCGACAGTATGGGCCGGAGGGTCTCCGTGTCGTCCGGCGAGACGACCAGCAGGTCGATGCCAAAGCCCATGAGCCGCCGGATGTCCTCGATCTGCCGCTGGGAATCCTGGGCGGCGTCGGTGTAGATCACGCGGAGGTTGTCGTATTGCCGCGCCGCCTCCTGAAATTCCAGATTCATGGTCACGCGGGACGGCTCGATCAGGTTGGCCTGGCTCATGCCGATCAGATAGGTCCCGGGCGTGCTTCGCGCCGCCGCGCGGCGGTGCCGGAAAACCAGGGCCCCGGTCCCCAGCGCCAGGACGAGGGCCAGCGCCAGTATCGCTTTCCAATGCTTCATCGCTGCGCGCCCTCCGCTCTGTAGTCCGCCGGCGACACGCCCATGACGCGCTTGAACGCGGCGCTGAACTGATTGGCGCTGCGATAGCCCACTTCCTCCGCGATCTGCCAGATTTTGGCGTTGGGGCGGGCCATCAGCTCGAGGGCGCGTCCGATGCGCACGTGGGTCAGATACCGGGCGAAGGGCATGCCCAGCTCCTGCTTCATCAGGCGGCTGAGGTAGACCGGGTGGATGGACAGCCGCTCGGCCACGCCGTTGACGTCCAGGTCGGGCTCGGCGTAGTGCCGTGCGAAGTACTCCTTCACCGCCTCCACGACGGGCGACAGCGCCTCCATCGCCTCGACGCGCTCCAGCGCCGCCTGATAGGCCTCCGCGATGGCGGCGACCTCGATGCCGTGGACGATCTCCACCCGCGCGCTCACGCCGAGGTCACCGCTCAGGACCTCGCCGACCTTCTGCCGCACCGCCTCCTCGCCGTCGCCCGCGGACTCGTACAGCATGACGATGTTGTCGCGGTCGTCCAGAAACAGGCAGTGAAAGCCGGGGCACAGGGTCCCGTCCGCCTCGATGGCCTCCTCGAGCGCGTAGCGGCGCAGCAGATGCGCCCAGGGGCTGCCGTTCGCGCTGACGCTTCGGACGGCGACCAGCATCAGATCCAGGCGGCCCCGGGTCGGGATGTCGTAGTAGACGCCGAACTCCCGTATCTCCTCCGCGTCGAGGCGGTCGGAGACGGCGTCCCTGAGAAAGACCTCCCGCAGGGAATCCCGCCGGCTGTTGATCTGGGCGATCGCCCATTCAAAGTGGCGGCGATGCGCCCTGTCCTGCTCCAGCTGGGCGATGGCGGACTCGATCACCCGCTTCAGCTCGCCCAGGTCGATGGGCTTGAGCAGGTAGGCGTAGACGTTCAGCTCCAGCGCGCTGCGGGCGTACTCGAACTTCTCGTAGCCGGTGATGACGATGATCTTCACGTCCGAGCGCGTGCGCCGCAGCGCCTCGATGAACTGGAGGCCATTCATGAAGGGCATGTTGATGTCCACCAGCAGGATGTCCGGGTGCTCCCGCTCCGCCAGCTCCAGGGCCGTCTCGCCGTCCTCGGCGACGGCGCAGACCTCCGCGTTCACGTTCATCCGGGCGATCTGCCCGCTCAGGCCGGAGCGAATCTTCGGCTCGTCATCCGCGATCAAAACGCGCCAGGGCTTCATGGCGCCTCACCTCCCTCCGCGTCCTCCGCCGGGAGCAATTCCGTCGTCGCCGGGCACAGCATCGTCACCGTGATGCCGCCCAGCTCGTTGATGGCGTAGTGCAGTCCGTAACTGTTCCCGTAGGACAGCCGGATGCGGTTGTTGACGTTGAATATGCCGTAGCCGCTCTCGGGGAGCGCGTTCTCGTCGGACAGCTCGCGGTTGAGCCGGTCGCACGCCTCCTGCGACATGCCCGCGCCGTCGTCCTTTACCGTGAAGCGCAGCGCGTCGCCCTGCCGCCGCGCCTCCACCCAGATGTGGCCGGTTCCCCGCTTCTGCTTGATGCCGTGGTAGATCGCGTTTTCCACCAGCGGCTGGAGGATCAGCTTGATGACCATCATGTTGTGGAGGCTCTCGGGAATGTCGATGGCGTATTCCAGCTTGTCCTCATAGCGCACCTTCTGGATGTAGAGGTAGCTCTGCACGTGCACCGCCTCCTCGGACAGCGGGATGATCTCCCTGCCGCGGCTCAGGCTGATGCGGAACAGCCGCGTGAGCGCTCCGACCATCTCGCCGATCTCCGGGGCGTCCTTCTCCTCCGCCATCCAGCGGATGGTGTCCAGCGTGTTGTAGAGGAAGTGCGGCTTGATCTGGGCCTGGAGGGTGCGTATCTCCGCGTGCCGCTTTTCCCGCTGCTGCTTGACCACCAGGTCCAGCAGCTCCCGGATCTTTGCGATCATGCTGTTGAAGCTCTGGCCCAGCGCGGCGATCTCCACCGGCGCGCGCCAGCCCTCGAAGCGGACGTCCAGGTTGCCGGTCTCCGCGTCCCCCATCAGCCGGGCCAGCTGCTTGATCGGGCGAGTGAAGGAGACGGAGAAGCTCATGGAGACCATGATGGCCAGCAGCACGGACGCCGCCGCCAGCAGCAGCGTGTAGCCGCGCAGGGCCCGCACCGCGTCGATCTCCACGCCCATCCGGAACACGCCCACCGTGTCCCAGCCCGTCGTGTCGGAATGGGCCTTGAGGATCTGGTAGCGCTCGCCGTGGATGATCTGTATGGACTGGTCCTGGGTGGCGTTCACCCGGTAGACCGTCTCGTTGACCGGCGCGTAGACGATCGACCCCGCCGCGTCCTGGACGAACAC
>Ga0256405_10012821_pt1 | contig 10249 bp, 10 predicted proteins | sample RumenRJG_02DNA_FD_189096 | JGI IMG/M metagenome (GOLD analysis project Ga0256405, IMG submission 189096) | Bovine rumen microbial communities from Lethbridge, Alberta, Canada - RJG_02 | ecosystem: Host-associated > Mammals > Digestive system > Stomach > Rumen | place: Canada: Alberta... | reverse complement strand
TAATTACGCTAAGAAAACAAGCACAGATGAAGTACAGGTTTCAACTTCGTTTGCTGATATTGTGCAGAATAAGTTTAATACAGCGGAAGGAACCATGAGCGTTGGAGAATCGCAGACTAAGGTGTATGCTGACAAGCCATTATGGCATTGGCACGATGGCCCGTTTGGATATAGTGCTGAGGTATACAAGAACGAAGGGGCCGCTTCAGAATATCTGGTAAAACTAAAATATGACAATGGAAAGGAAGAAGAACGGATAGTTGATGCAGAAAAGGTAAACGCTTCCTCCTGTAATATGGTTGATTTGTCGGTAAGAATGTACCATTTGGAAGCGGATGGTAAAATCGAAAATCCTGCGCCCGATTTGTTAGTGGCACATTTATACTTGCAACACAGGATGCCTAATGCAAATGAGGATACCATTGTTGATTACAGAAGTTGGTTTGAGCAACAGCTTGAATTAGAACTGAATAATGATAGGAATTGGACGAACATCAGTAGATGGACGAATCTTTTAGATTATCTGTAAAAAATGCTATTTACCGCTCGGACCTTTCCAGGGAGCGGTGCGGCTCTGACTGACAGATGAGCTGCGGAAAGGGGGACACATGTCATTTGCAGTACAGTCAAGCTTTAATCAATCGTATCAGTACGGAGGCTATAACTCGAATATAAATCGCAGAGATACTGATTACGAAAAAGAATTCATGGGAGCAGCAACATCTCGCACAACTTCATCCGACAAAGGCGAGAATATCGGTATAATGACCATCGGTGACAGAGGGTTTATAGCTAAATACGCTGATTCATCGACCGAGCAGGATCCGATCATAAAGGTTGGGGATTATGAAGTTTGCGTGAATGATGTTGATCCTCATAATGCTACAAAGATTGAGATGTTTGCCCTGATGTCATATATGGACGATAAGGGTCTCATTGAGAATACCGGTATGAAATCATTCAATAAGATGATGGCATACGGTGCGCAAGCAGAGTATAACGGCTTTTGCAGCGGTCTTTCAGATCCTAATGCAGCATGGACTAAGAACAGAGACTGGACAGCAATACTGAAGAGTGCAAAGGAAACATATTTTGGTATTCCGCAGGCATATCATCATGGACTTAATTGCCAGAGCATTATTGAGGGACTTATGCGTTGGTCAGAGGCAATCCGGGGCAATAACGCAGATAAATCCATTGGTGATTATTCTGAAAAAGAGTGGGATAGAATGCTCAGTGATGTAGATCAAAAGATTAATGGTATGGGCAATACAAAGGCAGAGGAAATCAGTGCTTCAATCCAAGTTTTTTAAGTATATCGGCGTAGAGCAGTTAAAACCGGTTTCGGAGCCTGATTTGCAGAGAGGACTAGAAATGAGTGCACTAAAGGATCGTGGTTATGATCACAGTGGCGAGTACAAAAAGGAAGATATCGGTTTATTTGCCTCACTTAGAGAGGCTTTAATAAACATGGGAACTGATGAGTTAGGCTTTTATGGTGAGGAAGGCGCGTATTCGATTAACGAATGGATCCAGGAGATTATCAGAAGAACTCATATGGGTATGATGGATTCGTTGTTCACGTAATTCATGGATTAAAACCAACACACGCCGCTCGGAACTTTCCGTGAGAGAAATTAAAAATGTTGGGGTAATTCTATTTCGATTTTTCCAAAGACTATACGGTGTATCGGTATACTTCCCGGGACATTACATTCCCGGGAAGTATCATATCTATGTGTTCTGTATTCGTATCCAGGCATATGTCCTGTTATGGGTTTCAAAATAATCGTCAAGGTATATGAGGAGCCCGAGATACAGGATCTGAATGATGATCACGAGCAGAACAAGGTTGATATTCGCGATCTTATGGATAATATCTCCAAATACTATGATAGTAGCATGAGATGCGAGTAATACCCTCTGTGACAGAGCACACCATCGCTTCCTGTAATATATCAATAATCTGTAACCTGCAAAACTGCCCCCGACAATGCATGCAAGAGAAAGCAGAGCGGATTCAATATCGCTCAGGCTTTCCCAGACCCATATAACAGGCAAATACACCATATCCCGTGCATCCGATAGAATCGCCGGATGTATAATAATACAGCACAGGAGTGTAATAAACAAGGAGCCCTGTGCTATTTGACGGTTCTTATTAGCCGCCTTTATCTTCTCGTTTGCCTGTTTGATAGCCACATTCTTTGTTTTGACTGCCTCGGAAACTTTATTATCGGCTAACTTTTTGCTATCGGCTATATCCTTTGCAGCTTTTTGCTCAGCGGCTTTCTGTGCCGCCTGAGCTGCTTCAACGGTTTCAATATTTGACATATTGATCTTCTTATTGGCTTCAGAGAGAAGGCCCCGAGTGTTGGTGAGCTCTCTTGCGAGCTTCTCTTGCTCTTTCCTGCTCACGAGCCCTGCGTTGTTCCTCAAGTCGTCGTTCTGCTTCACGAGTAACTGATTGTTGGTTGTCAGTGACTGATTGATTTTCTGAACGGATGACAGCTCTGCTCTGAGATCTGCTATCACTGATGTCAGCTCTAATTTCTCTGATGAGAGCTGCTGTATCCGGACATTCTGATTTTCTATCGTCTCTGACATCTGCTGTATCGTTTCCGATTCTGATAATGTCCGATTTGGTATGTCTGATTTCATTCTGTCTTTCAAATTCATGTGTAAGCGCCTCCTTGTTCACTTCCAGACCGGCAAAGGTCTTTTCTATATTGGTATCACGAACTTTATTTCCGTTTTCGTTTTGAAATACGATATGTTTCCTCTTTTCTTCCCATTGTACCGACCATCCTCTTTGTGCCATGCCGGATATGAATTCCTCTCTGCTGGCAGAATGAGGGATCACTTCCAGCAGTGCTATGGCGCAGTCGGCAACGAAGCTCTTCTTGGAATCATTTATGAGCAGGTTGTATTTATCCTTGCTCCATGCGCTGATCTCACCCTGTTCTATCAGGGAGCCGTCGAAATGATGTCCTTTCTCAGCTACCGTAAGTCCCCTCTCACGGCAGAGATCATTGGTAAATTCCTTTTGACGTTCGAGATCATGCTTGGTCTGATGGAGCTTCTGACCGTCAATGTATGAAACGGAATTTACAACTATATGACCATGGAGATGATCCTTGTCCTGGTGGACGCTGATAACATATTGATGTCCGGGGAAGAATCTTTCAGCATACAGCTGACACAGCTCAAGAACCTCTGCAGGTGTTATATTTTCATCCTTATGAAAACTCATGATGTAATGGGCGTACATTCTGCCGGAATCCTTATCCCAAAGTCTTTTCTCCTGTAGCCAGGTCTGATAAACCTCATCATAGTTTATGGTTTCCCCGGCATAAGGACCGGATATATACACGTATTGTTCTTTTATCTTTTCATCACGCAGGACATATTCGAGAACATTTCTCATAGCCCCGTGGCTTTTTGTTGATTTATTGACGACCTTATTGATTGCCATACATCTTCACCTTCCTCTCGCATACTTCCGACTTGATCCGATAATCCTAACAGTATGGTTTCGCCGGGCAGATAACCCTGACCATTTGCAACATGAGCCATCTGATTAACATTTGTACCGATACCCCGGAGCTGTTTTACGTATTCGGAAAAAGTCCTACTGATTTCCTTCAATACTGCAATTCCATCAGAAGGTGTTATGGTCGCCCCACGGACTGCATTTATGATGAATGCCTGTTGTGATAAACCGGATTCCGTAACCCTGGATTGGAGATCAGCGTATTCGGATTCGGTCATTCGTATGGTAATAGCTATATTTCTTTTGCGATTTGCTTTACGCATAATATGATCATTCCTTTCGTAAAAAAGTGATAGGCAGGGTTCCAAGGGGATGCAATCCCTTTGGCGGGATGCAAGGGTGGAACCCTTAGACGAACGGACAGGGACAGGAGAAAATTATCCGGTGGATGATTTTCGATTGATCATGTCAGTTCGTCGGCTCTGGTGTGCAGAGGTCGGACAGACCTTTGCTGGGGTTCCAAGGGGCGAAGCCACTGGCAAGTTTAGCGGAAGCGGAAAAGCCTATAGGCTTTTTCGGTGCAGCGGTGCGTTGTGGCTTGCCACAATGCGAAACTTGCCTAATCACCCACCGACGATTTGGAAGCTTAGGCGGTCGGCGGCGGGTGATTTGTGGTTTTGCGATTTGCCCGGGAGAGAGATGCCTGATGCCGGAGTCGAGAGCATGAATATCGGTTCCGACAGGAAGTGATATTCAGCTCGATGATCCGGCAAACGAAGAAGGAGCATAACAGTCCGGGGGACTGTTTGCTCCTTCGCAGTGTTCAGGTATTGACCGATCCGGGAGGAAATGAAGTCGGTGCGAAAAGCGCCGATCTCATTTCCGGTAAATCGCCACGGCTGCTTTTTAAGCCGTGCATGCCCGGGAAGATGATCATCCCCCTGACAGCTTTATGATCTTTTGCAGCGTTTCATCGATCAGCTCCCTGGGCAGCATATTCTCCTGCCTCTTGGTACGGGAACAGTTCTTCCAGTCATTAAGGGAGATGACAGAGATCCCCCATCCGTTTACGACCTCAATGACCTCAGACTGCTTCAGACCATCAAGTGCCGGGATTCGGTATAATCCGGAGCGGTATCCCATAAGGATGGAAAGCAGGATCTTTCGCGGAAGATCTTTGCCGATATATCCCTTTGTCTGAACGGTGGATTTAACCTTGACACGTTCAAGATCAGCCGTGACCTTTACACAATCCTCATTCTGCATCGTATTGCGATAATTAAGGAATTCCTCTGCATCATCAAAAGGACGGGTATCATATTCAGCAATGATCGTATCGACCGAATACTTTCCATCCACGCTGTCATAATGAACGGGAGTATCAACTGCGGTATCAACAATCGGACAGCGCTTATAGTCAAAATTCATGGAGAGCTGTCGTATCGTTTCGGTCACATGGAAATCATGCTTTCGTTCAACGATCTCCGAAAACTCTGTCCATACCTTTGTATGGCATTTAAGTCTGCCTTCACGAGAAAGAACTGCAAGGATATACGCATCCCTGTCAGCACGGCTGTCCTTTACTTCCCCGGTAGTATATGAATTATGAGCCAGCACGCCCTTATCATTAACGGCTACATTCCCGCGGGTTGTGATATTGAGGAAGGTGTCGTTAAAATGCTTCGGCTCCCATACCTGATTGGCATCACAATCCTCTTGAGTCTGATTGAGGATATAGCGCCCGTTTTGGAAGATCTTGGCAAAACCGTATGCATCCAGTCCACGGACAACCTCTGTCGGGGCATCCGTGATAAATCCGTCTGTTGTTACGGAATATACATGATAACCCATATCATGAAGCTGGTTGATGCAGGCAATAAGCATACATCTGACAAGAGCCGTGGTATAAGTCGCATGATATGGACTTGTTACGGTTGAAGGTTCCGCATCCACACGCCCCATTGTTTTGGCGTTATATCGTGTTTTCGGGCTTACGTTCTGAGCCGTTTTGCCATAGCAGCTGTTCACCATTGTTTTCAGGCTTTTTTCAACAAGAGGATTATCCCTGTATTCGATTTTTGCTCTCATTCTGTCCTGTACAAGATTGGTAACAGCATAAGCAAGGCACTGAGAGGGCTTTCCATCCTTGGTCTGACGCATCATGCAGGTAAAACCGCGGAATATCCTGATCCTTGCACCAAGCTTCAGTGCCAGATACATATCGGGACCTGCCATATATACGTGTCTGCCATGCCTTGGATATATCTTCATGCCGCCCTTGACCGGAACCGGGATGTTTGGACAGTAGCATTCATCGGGAAAATCAAAGTCACCGACAGCTACTGCCGGAATAAGCGGATTCATCAGATCCTGCCAGGTAAGCTCATAGTTTCTCGGAAAATCCCTTACATTCTGATCCCAGTCAATATCAATGATATTCGCCATCGCGGTAGGATATGCGTTCTGCAGGTCAAAATCCGTAGTATGATCAGTGATCCACCCAATATAAAAGGAAGCATTAAACCCTCCGGTATATGCTTCCTCAAAATACTCCGAAACCAGCTTGGCATCCGGGTTATCCCTTATCGGTACATAACGGGTTGCCTTTAAGAATTTCATACATTCATCTTTTGATGGTATTACGCCTTCATCTAACATCTCTAACCCCCTGTAAATCCTGTCATAATCTGCTTTCTTGGTTACTCCGAAGTATTCCTTTATGCTTCCGTACATGGATGATGCAGCCGCACTGGATAAAGTCATGGGAACCTGTCTGTTACATCTGAACAGTTCAGAACAGAAGGAAACCACGATATCCGCATCATTTACGGCATATTTGTAATACTCCACAGGATTGCTGACTGCAAATGAGGCCATATGCTCTATTACCTTGTTTGGAAGATCGATCTTCGGACGATTGATCACTTTTCCAAGCGCCTTTAGTGATTTATTATCGGCTGGGGTAAGTCCCAGCGTATCTCTGACGCATAGGTTTACAAGCCAGTAATAATTGTAATTACGGTCATTTTCCGCCTTGAAACGGACATTTTCCGTAGTCATCCATCCGCCCTGTATCTCACCGAGCTTACGAACCAGGTCGATGTCATACTTTGATCTTCGGAATACTGAAATATCTGCTTTTCCGGTGTGACAGATGATCGTTATGGGTATAGTGAAGTCCTTCATCGCTTTAAAATCCACCACTTTGAAGGAGTCATGACCTTTCCATTCTTTGTTCTTATAAATGATCCCTTCCTTACGCACCAGCGGAAATTCGGGGAAATAGCATTTCTTAAGGTCATCCAGGATGTCTGCTAAGCAGTATTTGAGGGGTATCATTCCACCTTCAGCGGTTACCTCCTGATATCTCGGATCCACAAGAAAGAAATATCTTATAAGGGTCTCGCCGATGGCTATGGTCATCTGAAGAGACAGGACACGACGGTTTTTGCCGGATCCGTCACGATAGTCCTGGAATTCGGTATCAAATCCTATGTTGACGCTCATACTGTCAGACTGAATGACCTTAAATGAAGGGATCACATCAGCGATGCTTCCGGTTTTCCGCACATCCAGCGGAGCTAGAAAAGGCTTACTGTATGATGTGGTGTCGGTGTCATTTGCTACTACTGCACCGCATAAGGGTAAAATGACACCACCGGTCTCAGCCCTCGTATTTACTGGATTTGCGTTGTTACCCGTCTGACGGAAGTTTGGTTCTTCCGTCAGGGATCCTGACACCACTATTTCTTTCAAAAGGGTGTACTCGTCCCTGCCTTTGATATACTTGCATCCATACGCCAAGAGCTTCTGTACTATCATATAATGCTGTTCCGGGGTCCAGACTGCATCGCAAGGCTGATCCGTAATAAGAACCGGAGCGGCAGATGTATTCAGTTGTAATGCGGATGTTCCGTCTATCATAAAAAATCTCCATAAACCTTGAAGGTTTACAGAGAGCATTTATTCTACCTTTTGTTCTACCCAAAAGTCATTATCCAATGTTTTATTTCATGTTATCCTGTGTTACACTTGGGGAGATGGTAAAAGAAAAGCACCTAAAACAGGCGCTGACGATACGAAAAGGTAACAGGTAAAAAATCAGAAGTGGTATTCGGGACGCAGAGGTCGCGTGTTCAAGTCACGTCACCCCGATTTCTTATATCTTGGTTCTGTTTTATTCTGATTACTCTTTTTTGATTTATGATATATTTAATGCTCACTTGGATGAATGTTTAGGAAGCATGTGGTATAATGCCAGGATATATAAAAGGCTGGGAAGTGGCATTTAAGATTAAAGAAGATTTTGAAAAGCGCATGGGCTGTTCAATCTATGATGTTCTTCCTGATATTGGCAAGACTACTCTTCTTTGTCCTAAGCCATGGGAACCGCCCAAAAGAAATAACCCTTAACGAATAAATAGCAAGAGGGGTGTTATTTTGGAAATAAAGCTTATACAGCAGAATGATAATCTTTGGAATAAGACAATTGAATTTGCTGATAGCTGTTCATGGAAGGCTGGACATCTTTTGGCAGAGAAAATGAGAAAGCATGATTTTCTTAAATGGGAAAGAGTCATCATAGCGTGCGATAACGGAAAGGTTGTAGGGTATTGCACAATTACCGAAAGGGATGAACTGCCGGATGCCTATGGATATTCGCCTTTTATTGGCTTCCTTTTTGTGGACGAGAACAGTCGGGGATGCAGAATCTCAGAACAGATGATTAACATGGCAAGTGATTATGCTCAAAAGCTTGGATACGGGAAAATGTATGTAACGAGCGGTGAACATGGACTATATGAAAAATATGGATTCGTATATATAGGGGATTATCAAACTATATACGGAACGTCCGATCAACTATTTGAAAAGGAACTCAATTAAAGAGTAGAGATAATCAGAATTTCAATTTCTGGAGGATATCAAAATTGACACACAAAATGAATCTGTGGCATGATTCTTTCCTGAAAATACAGTAAGGAACAAAATACGATAGAAATGCGTCTATTTGATGAGAAAAGAGCGTTAATAAAGCCTGATGATATAATCATTTTTACCGATACAGATACCTGCGCTGAGTAGAAATGCCGTGTTGTTTTCATGCATAAGTATTCGGACTTCAATGAACTTTATGCTAATCATGGAAAGGTGTCGATTGGTTATGATGAAAATGAATCTGCCGATCCTGATGATATGCTAATGTACTATTCTGTTGAAAATATCGCAAAATACGGTGTAGTCGGAATAGAGATTAAAATAATCTAAAGTGCTTGACTAAAGGCTTCAGAGGTCATATTATGATATTAGAGAAGGTCTCCATTAACCTTATAGTCGTCGAGCTATAAAAGAGATGAACATTAAAGAAGGTCTCCATTAACCTTCGGTTTTAATCCGTAAAGAGATGACCATTAATGAGTGGGAAGCGCAAGCTTCCCACTTTTTTTGTCGGGGAGCTATATGTTTAAGCTGGAAAAAACACTGAAATTTGTAAATGTTGATCTGAAGTATCTGAAGAAGTTACACGATGTTTCATCAGAAGTGTACTATAAAGAATCAAACTATGAGACAAAGCCGTATTTGGGAATCCTATTGACTACAGAGGGGAGAAAATACGTACTTCCTCTCACATCTGCCAAGGAAAAACACAAATTTTGGAAAAATGCAGATGTTGATCGATTCCTGATTTATGAAATGGTGGATAAACGTGGCCTTGGAAAGAACGACGTATATGTAGAACAGAAAGATACAGACGAAGTTAAGCATATTCTTTCTGCCATTGACCTGAAAAAGATGATTCCTGTTGTGGATAGTGTTATTTCTTACGTTGATATAAATGTGCATGACACTGATTCAGAAGATGTCAAAAAGTATAAGGCACTTTTGAACAAGGAATATGGTTATTGCCTTAAGATCATGGATGACGTTGTTAGTAAGGCAGGAAAAATTTACGATAAACAGAAAAGTACCGGAAAAATATCAAAGTTCTGTTGTGATTTTACAGCAATGGAAAAAGTTGCTGATGATGAACAGAATGCAGAATAATGAATTCTGATTTTGGTTAAGAATTTGGTTAAGAAATAGATGAGGCTGCCCGTTCTTCCTTTCTTTATGCGGGTTTGCGGGTTCATGATGATTTGGCTCGACCCCCGTCTATCGCTCTCCTAGATGAATCCTGAAAGTCTTATGAATGTGGCTTTCTGGATTTTTTATTTTGTTGGTAAAATTTTGATATACTTGGATAGTAAGTCCAATCTGGGGGGTAACCGGATAATATTCTGGTGGCGATGAAGAGTGAAAAGCAGGTAATATCTCTTGGAACTGATGTTACATAATGCAGAATGATAAAAAGCCAGATTCTTTTATTGGGATATAGCTGTTAAAATCGCTATATCCCATTTTTTTAGACATTTTGAAGCTTTTTCCATTCCCCCTGCTTCTTTCTTGTATCATAATATCCATCCAGATATATGAGAACTCCAAGGTATGCTACCTGAACGAGTAAAAAGAGCAGTACCAGATTGCAATGGACATACTTCTGTATGGTGTCACCGAAGACAATTACAGCTGCAAGTGAAGCCATGACTACCTTCAATGACAGGTTACACCAGCGCTTTATGTAATATCTGGCAAGCAGATATCCTCCGTAAACCAGACCGGCTATTATCAAAATCACCCAGTAAGCTCCGTCATTCAAGCTATTCCATGTCCAATCTATCGGCACAGCAAGAAAGTCCCAAAGATCAAATATCAGAA
>Ga0256405_10012819_pt1 | contig 10250 bp, 7 predicted proteins | sample RumenRJG_02DNA_FD_189096 | JGI IMG/M metagenome (GOLD analysis project Ga0256405, IMG submission 189096) | Bovine rumen microbial communities from Lethbridge, Alberta, Canada - RJG_02 | ecosystem: Host-associated > Mammals > Digestive system > Stomach > Rumen | place: Canada: Alberta | collected... | reverse complement strand
CTATGTCTGTATTTCTAATTTTTAGAATGTCAGGGAATGCTAATGTATGTGAATATATTATATTTACAGAAAAGAAATTGATTAAATTCATGTAAATTATTTTTAATTTACTTATTTATAATACAGGAAAAGTTATATGAATAATCCAAATAAAATTAATGATAGCCTACTATTTGATGATGGTTTTATCCTAGATGAAAATAACGAGCTATTCACTGAAACCGAACAGGATGAAGAAGACGAAGATAAGAAGAAAAAGAAAGAGGGTAAATAACTTATGGGAATGGAAGCATCTTTTATTAAAGAAATGATTAAGCGTCACAATGATCCTAATGATCCATTGCACATTCAACAAGTATGTACAACTTCCTCATATATTATTTTCACTAGTCAATGTGATTTAGATTATGATGAAGCTCGAGGATCAGTTGTGTATACCAGTAAGCATTTAAACAGTAAGCGAGGAATCCCAGTCACCTTTACTCCTATTGATTCCTTGGATAAGATTGAAGTAACTGGTTTGGATCCAGATGAATATCCATTATTGACTGGTAAAGATGTCATTGGTGAAAAAGAATATAAGAAGATGAAACGAATTGCTCAAGGTGATCAAAGTTTCATGACGCCTGATGATGAACATACCATGAAACGATAAAATAATAGAGTTAACCATTACGGTTAACTCTATTTATGTGTAAAAAATAATCAATATAAGATTCAATACTAATCAATTAATTCATTTAAAAATGTGGAGTATAATCTATATTGATAATATCTGATTTAATTCTTAATAAATCATTACTTGAGTCCATAATTAAAACTTCAGGCCCATAATTTATAGTTATAAGAATTTAATCATTGAAGACTTTTGAATAAAAAGTTTTGATTAATTAATTATTTATAACAAATAATTGCAGAAAACTTTGTAGAAAAACAACCATTTATCTAATAGTGTTATAGATTGGAGGAAATTTCATCATATGGCAAAGAATAAATCTAGATACGCTAAACGTTTAGAGAAGAACAGACATATAGATGAACTGAATTACTATAATCCTTATCGATTAGGTGATCCTTATTCAGATATGATGGTAAAGGGGTTACCGTTTGTATTTATTACAACTCCTCTACTGAACTTAAATAATCAAAATATAAAACAATCTGAGTTCTTTAAATACATGTCTACAAATAATAAAGGTCTATTTAAATTACTCAATTATAATGGATTTGGCTCTGGAGAATCAGCTGAAACTCAAATCAATACGTACTCCTCTAAGCCTTTTATTCATTTATTGTCAAATAAATTTAAGTCTATAGATATCAATGATACTTCTCTATCATCCAAACAGTATGGGGAGACTTACTATGGATACAAGATGGAACTTCCTGGACCCATTATTGATTCTATTAATGGGGGACAAATTAATGTCACTTTCCAAGAAACTAAAGACTTAGCTATAGCTAAAATCTTTAAGGTTTGGACAGATTATATGGAAGGAGTTGCTCGAGGAAAGTTTTATACATCCAATGAAGCTCGCCGGCAGAAGATCATTGATTATACCTGTTCCATTTATTATTTTCTCTTGGACTTTGATGGAGAGACTATTCAATATTATTGTAAATATACGGGTTGTATGCCCCTCAATGTTCCTTATTCAGCTTTGCAACAAGAAGTTGCTGGTGGACATGATCCGGTAGAATTAGGAATTTCCTTTAATTATTCATTGAAGGAAGACCTAGACCCTAGTATCCTGACAGACTTTAACTTAGTATCTTCCAATGCTAAAACTTTATTATCTGGGGGAACAATGGATGTTATGTATATCCCTCAAGATTCAGCTGTTATGGAAGGAGCTCGGAATGATATTTATGAAAATCTCTATGAAAATGCTGATATGACTAGTTTTGATACAGCAGCCGTTGTATTAGAAAACTATGGAGATAATCGGGATAAGTATAGATATAAATTGAAATTCTTTGAATCAGTTAATTTTGATGATGCTGAAAATGATTCTACTACGGGAACTGGTCTTGGGGATCTACCTAATGGTTAATGAAAGGAGAAGATAAACATGGCAGAAATTTCCAAAGAGGAATTTTTCAAGAAAGCCACCGAAACATTCAGTAATGTTATGGTTGTTAATCAAACATCCTATAACATTCAAGATCACTGGTTGAAATTAGCTGCTAATTATTTCAACATTGATATGTCTAGATTATCTACAGACTTAATGTTGAATCAATGTGGTCATCGCTTAAGTTTATTGAAAGCTGGTTTATTTGGTTATGTGAATGAAATAGCTTCATCTGAAATCAAGTCATCTGTTTATCAAAAGAACTTAATCTATGATGAACACTTCTTAAATACAGCTAGTTTCCCAGAATCAATCTTTAATTTCGCTAAGTTATACAATGTTGAAATCACTAATGGGACTCCATCTCATATGAAGGTTCAATTAGTCTTACGGAAAGCTGATTTACTTAATTCATCACTCTTGGAAGAAATAACTGATGATCAAGTTATTGAATCAACTACGCTCAAGACTTATCAATTAATCATCAGTAAGGATTATCAATTTACCGTAGGGAAATATTCATTCCTTCTTCCATATGATGTTCGAATCTTAATCAAGAAGACCAATATCAATAATGATTATACTATCACTGCTAGATATCTCTCAACTGATAATGACTTTGAATTTATGGATATTAATAGTCCTGAGATCAAGGTATTCCAAGATACAGGATCCGCTGAAGAAAATATCTACTTTGAATTAGATATCTATCAACTAGAAGAAAGTACTACAGAATACACTATTGCGTCTGAAGATATATCTGATAATCTCTTTTATGATGCAACATATAAAAATCAATTAGCTAAGTTTGATGTCTACTATGAATACAATGGAATTAGATATAAATTAAAGAAATATTTCAACAACACATATACTCCAAAGGACGCTAATGAACGTTATTGCTACTATACGTATGTGGATGATGATAAGCTTCAAATATCCTTTAGTAGTATTGCTAATAGTTTCCGTCCTAGATATAATAGCCGAATCATAATCAATGTATATACCACCTACGGTAGTGAAGGTAACTTTGATTATAATGACGAAATTCTCTTTAATTTTACATCTAAAGCTACTAGTTCCTATTCCAAGATGCTCTGCAAAGTATATCCATTGAGCTCAGCTAGTGGTGGGAAAGATGAGTTATCCATTCAGGAAGAAAAGAAGAAGATTATTCAAAAAGTTCTAGGTCGAGATAATTTGATCATGGATCGAGATTTAGAAACTTATTTTGATTTGATCAATGATATGGATAGTGTCAATAACTCGTCAATTAAGTTCATTAAAAAGAGAGACGATGTTATCCAACGGTTATATAGTGCTTTCCTCTTAATGAGAGATAAAGACCAAAAAGTCATTCCAACCAATACAGCTAAGTGGTCTATGATTCGGAAAGGCTACTTTGATGATTCTGGGAATCATTATAATAATGAATTAATCATTCCAGAACACTCAGTATTTATCTATAATAAAGATAAAGATCGGTATGAATTTTATGAAGCTGGGTTAGACTCTAATATCAAGAATAAATTGAAAGACAAGAATAGTTTAGTCTATGTTAATCCTTATTTAACCAAGATCACTACTACTCCAACTTTAAAAGCAACGTATTATGAATTGGATATTAATCGAGATTTCAATATGTCCTATAACTATGTAAATAACTTAGTGGAACAAAATATCTTGATTAACAAGATCAATGTAGCTAAATCAGTCAATTATGAAGATGATTTAAATTCTGATACGTACTGTATTTCCTTTAACTTGAACTCAAACGTGAATATAAATGATTTAGATAAGATTATCAAGGTACGAGGAAAGTTAATTGGACGGAATAGTAAGAAGGATTATGGATACTTTGAATTTAAACGTGGAGATATCACTTCATCAGTTTATGATCAAAGTAAATATTATGCGTATATTTCCACCAATCGAAAGTTTAAAGATGACCTCTTAAGTATAGCTGATTCTCTCTATGATATAGATGGAAACGTTATCGAAAATCAATTTATCGAAGAAGAATTAACCATTAAAATTGGGGTTCTGATTAAAGATGTTGTTCGAGGAAATGTTCATCCAGACAATGAAAACGTTAAACTCTTCTCAGATAGTTTCCCAAAGAATGAAGCTGAAACTATCAATATCGATGATTATACCTTAGCTACAGCTGTATCTACTGATGATATAGTATATCTCTACCGGAATTTATCAAACATTATGACTTCTATTACTACTCGCACTATAGATAGTGCTTCATCGTGGCAATCAGGAGAAAATACTATTGGAGTTAACCTAAATAATCATATAGAACACAATGGTGATACATGGGTAGTCTTTAATGATGAAATTCATGAAGTAGATTCTTCAGGTAATTTCTCTAATAAAGATAATACTCGTCATTTCCATGTCATTGGTGATGCTGTTTATGAATGGTTGGATGATCCTAATGGTGCATCAGGTGCTAAAGCTCCTACTAAACGTTTATTCAAATGTATTACATCTAACTCCGTAGATTATAATCATGATTATTCAAAAGACCCTAATAATATGCGTCTGCGAGGAATCATAGCCATGGTTAGAGATGGGGTGTATGTAGTTCGCTCTGATTACACCTTTACAACCATTAACGGAGATAAATATATTCTCTATAATAATAAAACTAACCAAGGGTTACATTATATAGATAAAAATGGTGGTATTCATAAGGTTAAGCATGATGGAAGCTTTAGCTCAGATACATTGGTATTCACTAAGGTTGATCCATCTACAAAGACTTATGTGATGTTCTACGATCAATTATATAACGTGACATCTGATGATGGTCGATTCACTGATCGTCGTGGAGATACTTATCAAATCACTGGGTCTGGGTTATATAAATTAGAGAATGGTAGACGGTTCCGAGTAGAATCTGCTCTCAAGGTAAATAGATCTCGGAATTACACTGATGCAGAAATATCCAATCTACGACCTAAAGGTGTATATGTTGTTATGCACGATCAAATTTATAAGACTGATGAATATGGTCTCTTTATTGGATATAAGAAGTATCATTATAGGATTATTCTATCAGGGTCGTATCAAGGTGTATATGTCATTACTCAAAATGAATCTATATTTAAGTTAGATATGCTGGGTAACATGGCTACGTCTAAGAATTATGCTACTGATAGTGGATTCCCTAATCTCTTAAATATCTGGACTGGTGCTAAACCAGCTGATCCAGATAAACCAGTATTCCCATTCCCTGATTTATCAACTTATAACAATGGGACAGTGGATCAATATAACGCTATTGTCAATGCTATGAATAAGACTGGATATACCTATTATGATTTAATTGCTGATGGCTTATTTAAAGACTTCATACCAGAAGAAGATAAAGACTTCAAGATTGAATTGATTCCATTAATATCATTGAATTATTTCATGTATGAAGCTGATAATATCTTTAGTATCATTGATACGTACATTGTTACTTTAGAAGAAGTTGTTAAACGTTTAGAGAATAATACCAATGTGGATTTGAAGTTCTATAACACCTATGGACCATCATCTTACTGGTACCTCTCTCTTAATAGTGATAAAGTATCCAATACCAATGACAATGTTATTGCTCCATCTTATATCTCTCGGGTTGACTTCCTATATGACTTCAAGATTCATCTATTTGAATCTATTAATGACGATATAGATAAGAATATCAAGGAATTTATATCTAAATATGTAGAAGCTTCTAACTCAGAAAATGTCATTCCTGTATCTAACCTTATGAGATTATTGGAACAAAACTTTGAAATCATTCGGTATATTGAGTTCAATGGTCTAGCTGGAGAATATAATGAAACTATTCAGAATAAGTATCAAGTAATTAAGAATCGAGCTGTAGACTTCCTTGATATGAGTGTTCAAGAAATTCGAGAATATGTTCCTGAATATATGAACATCAAGAAGTCTCTAGAAGATAGTAAGATCAATGTTACTGATTCAGCTGGTAATGTAACTACTGTTACTCTAGCTAAGAAAAATTATAATAATGTTATCAACATTTCCTATGAACTTTAACAACCCCTTATAAATAATATAGAATGGAGGCAGGCTAATTTTGAATACTTCTGATAAGAAGACGGAAACGGTATCATTGGAAGATCTCTATGATCCAGAGAAGGCAATTTTAGATCTCTTCTCTGAAACTGTCGAAGATGATTACAACCGTGAAGTCGAAAAAAAGAAAATGAAATTGCCTGAAAAGGTTAAGAGTCAAGCTGAAAAGATTTCAGATGTTCAACGTTCTCTCCGAGAAGATGCTGAATACCAAGCAGCTTTAGATGAAGTAGAAAATAACTACACTAATAAGTATCTAGTAGAACGTGATAAGTTAAATGAATCAGTTAGTGATTATTTCAAACGATCCTATCAAAATAGGAACAAGAAAATTGAGCAAGCTTCTAAACGTGATTCTATCTTAGATGAAGCAGCCAATAAAGTATTGAGTTATGTATTTGCCAATATTGTATACGAATCTCTTCCTATCAAAAACGATATAAAGAGTAATCCAGAAACTTTAGATAAAATCTATCAAGAAGCTGTAGATGTATACAATCATAATGTAGTTACTATTACTCAAAGTCCATACTTTAAACAATTATATGGCAATGCTCTTATTTATTTAGATAAAACTAGTTTAGATGGAACTCTAGGTGATAAAGTTTGTGCTCAAATTGCTTCTAATTTAGCTACAGGTGACGTTCTTCGTCCATATGTGATTAAGAGTATGAAGTCTGTAGTTAATGAAGCTATCGTAGATGAATCAAACATTGCTCATCTAGCAGAAACTCATCGGGAACAAAAGAAGTATGTAGAAGAATCTCATACTCTCTTTAGAAATCTATATCTAAATGCTATCAATGAAGCTGTAGCTGACAATGTATCAATGAAGCGAGATGACTTAGAAAAGTATGCTTCTATGGATGCATCAGTTCAACTTACAATTTTAGAAACATTGAACTTCTGTCGGTTAGTAGAAGTTGATCATAACAAATTTAAGTTGAATATGAAGAACGTAAATATGAAACTGAAATAAAAAAAAAAAGAATGTAAACACTCATTCTAGATCGTATTGACCTAGAGGTGTTTACATTCTTTTATTTAGTCTATATAGACGATTGTACCTAGATTATATTTTCGGATACGTTCATCACTACCAGAAATAGCCCACACTAAATTCTCATTGACTTTAGGAGATAAGCTTTTATGATTGTCTTGTAAATATTCATCAATCATTCTATGAAACTCAGTTGCACTATCTCCATACCCGTCAGTGAAATAGATAACTATATTATCCTTGAAGAAATCCTTTTCCATAGCATAACAAACTGCTGGTGCAAAAGTTGTACCACCCATACCTTTGATATCTATTTGGAGCTGATTATTCTTAAATCTACTTACATCTAGATAGGATACATCTTGAACTATAGTATCTGCTTGAATCAAGACTAATCTCTTTAGATTATAAATCTTTGAGATAGTCATTACTTCATTTAGATACTTGTTCATATCATATCGACCAATACTTCCAGATGTATCCACAATCATCACTACCCCAATTTCTCTATTTGGAAGTTTTCCAGACATACGGGGATTATATGGTTGATGTCGGGATAGAACTTTATGAGTATGTCTATAAGAACGTTTAACCTTCCCTACTCGATGTTTCAAATAAGCTTCCCATTTAACTCGACTAGGAATAGATTTCGCTGTATAGATTTCTCTACTATTTCCAGATCCATGTGATGATCTACCTTCTTGGGATCTAAGTTCTCTAACCTTTTGTCTATAAGATTCTTTTTGGCTCTCTTCTTTCTTTTTAGTTCTGATTTGTTTTTTAGCTTTTTCAGCTATATCATTCAAAGACTTCTTCATTTCTTCTTCAGAATAGCTTTTCTCATTAAAATTTGATCCACCTGTCTTATCTGATTTATCAGAGGATTCAGTTCCCTCACTACCGTTTCCACTACCACCAGATTTTTTATTCGGTGAATCAATATCTCGTTCAGATTTTCCATCAGAGTCTAAATGATCAACATCCTTCCACTGATCATAATTATTTTCTTGGATACTCTTCTTCAGAATTTCTCCACCACAATAATCTCCATCAGTACACTTCTTACAAGCTTGTTCAAGTTCTTCAAGGGACATCTTTTTTAGTTGCTCTTTAATCTTTTGCATATCTTCTTGACGTTGTTTATAAACTGAAGATGCTAACATTTCCCTTACATAGTATGAAGCATTCTTGTTAGGTAGAGCATGTGTTTTAAAGAATTTATTGAAGAAATCTAAACCAACATGATTATCCGGTAAGGGAAGCTTTACCATTTGATTGATTTCTGTATCAAACGCTATATTTAACATCATAGGTTCAATATCTTTATAGATATATCGAGCTAGATACAAATGTTTATTCAAGATATGCAAGGTTTCATGTTCTAGAACAGCAGCTACTTCTTTATAATTGTTACATATTCTAGAAGTAGCAAATGGGTTAAATAACAATGTTACTTTATACTCATCATTCATCATAACTGCTGCTGGTGCTGATAATTTAAAATCTCGAGTAAATATGAAATCCTTCATAACATCGACTTCATATATATCATGATAGATTAAAGTTGATCTACTTTTGGTAAAGATTTCTTTAGAGTCTCTTCGTAGATCAGTTAAGTCTTTATCAGCTATATCACTCTTTACCACTGCATTACCAAAATTCTGGTCATACGACTCATCTGAAGAGTTGATTATAAACATAGATTCATCATACGTGTCACTAATCTGTTTGACACGTTTTAATGCATCTTTTTTTATGTTTGTCATAACTAGTAGATTCACTTTCTTTCATTATTTAGTTTGTATTTATCCATATCCAGTTTACGAAAATCGTTATATTTTTTATATTTATTTAGTTGCGCTGAAGTTGAATTAAAAAGCTTATATAATTTATCAATAGTATCAAATTCAGAATCAGATAAAAAAGCTCTATCTCGATCCGTAAGTCCACTAACGTCATCTAAATATTCTGAGAATAAGCTAGTTAATTCATTGTCAGACAAAATGAACTTCTTCATTTTATATCCATTTTCATTTACAGTTAAGATGTGGAAGAAATTTGTATAAAAAGTCTCCGGCATCTTCTTAATAACAATTTTCATCATATTTCTTTTTTCTTCATCTTTAACTATAGAATCAAAGTTATCTAAGGAGTAATTTAACCAATTCTCCAGAGATAATATTGCTCGAGCATTTTCCATGTTAATCCTCCTAAATGAAATCTTTCAAATTATCAATAATTTCTGATGTCTTTTCAGGGTTCTCATAAAAATCCTTTGGGTTAATTAGATTTTTATTTGAGCCATATTTCCGAATATAATTATAAACACCTTCTGCTAAGTAAGTTCCTAAGTTACCAGCAATCAAAGCTCTCAATGTAGTCTCAGATGTTTTCTCTAACTTCCCAGAGATAATCAATGACTTATAAATCTCAGATACAGCTTCAATCCCACGGTGAGATGGATTAATATAAGCATTGACATCTTTATATTCATCCTGTCCTTGGTGATTGTTAAAATAATCCAAGAGTGGTTTATAGATGATAGTCTCTTTAACCTCTTGTGGATATTTCTCATCAGCATAACGGTCATCAGGTTGAGAAGCCCATTCATAGAAGGATTCCCAACTGGATTGTACAAACACCCAAGTAAATCGAGTCCGTAGAGCTGAGTCCATAATTTCTACATCCATGTTTTCATTCTGAATATCATCATCAAACATACTCTGCATATCATAACTAGGATTACATGCAGCTACAATTCGACAATTATCTGGTAACCGATGTCCGACAATTTCTCGATCCAAAATGATGTTCATTAACTGATTGAATAACTCTGGAATAGATGGACGGTTAATTTCATCAATGAAGAGTACATAACCCTTACTCATCTTTTCAGCTTCTTCAGTTTTACCTTCTTTCAATAATTGTTGTCTCTTCTTCTCTAGAGAAATGATTCTAGAGAAAGCACGGTTGATGTTAAATGAAGCTTCATTATCATCTTGCATATCTTCAGCATTCATATATAACCGAACTTTAGGTGTCACAATATCACCATCTGATATCAATGAAGC
>Ga0256405_10012818_pt1 | contig 10252 bp, 6 predicted proteins | sample RumenRJG_02DNA_FD_189096 | JGI IMG/M metagenome (GOLD analysis project Ga0256405, IMG submission 189096) | Bovine rumen microbial communities from Lethbridge, Alberta, Canada - RJG_02 | ecosystem: Host-associated > Mammals > Digestive system > Stomach > Rumen | place: Canada: Alberta | collected... | reverse complement strand
CCTTCTTTCTCTATTGGCAACATGGACATTCTAAATGTTTCATGCTCATCATCAGTCATTTCCAAAAAACAATATTGATCATGTATTTCTAAGATTTTTTCTTTGACAAATTCAAGCATTTCATATGAATCTGTCCTCAACAGTTCATCTTTGATTTTTTTCCAACTTTCTTTAACTTCGAAATTGCTTCCTAAAAATTTTAAATCATATTCGACTTTGTCAAATCCATTTTCCATTTTAATACTGAATTCGTAATATTTTTTAAATAAATCCCATGCGAACACATACATTCTTTTGTCTGCTAAAATCTCGATCAAATCGTAAAGTATATATTGATTATCGATTTGATTTTTGAACAATCCTACCAAGCACATAAAATTATCATTAGATACCTTATCTGCATTGCGTACTCCATAATTTAGTATTTTTATGGCAAAATTCTTATTATACATTCCGTTATGCTTGATAATTATATTTTGAATAACTTGATTTGGACAACATGCGAAGTTGTCAATTATCCAATCAATCCAAATCGAGTCATCATTGATAATGGTGTCGGAATTTGAAAATATGTTATCAAAAACATTATGCTGATCCAACCACCAAAACCATTCTTCACCATGCACTATTTCAGAAAACAATCTTCTTCTGTTTTTGTCTTCCAAACAATACTCCAACTCGCTTGCTAATTCACTATCAGATGGAGGAACATCATATCCGACAAGTAATTCTTTCCATTCCGAAGGCTTTCGATTTACAAGTTTTCCTAAATAGTCAATGACACCATATAAAGTATCATAATCTTCCTTAGGAAATATTATCGGTTTTATCCCTAGGTATTGCCATTCAACGCTAGGTTGATCTATCAAAATATATTTATTGAAATCATCATTTTTTACAATTGCACGAGTCAGATAACGTACAATTACATCATTGTAGCTATAGCCAACAAATAGTACAGTGTAATTTTTAAAAATCTCAGATAAAAATCTTGAAGCATAGCCTTCTACCATATATGCATTACCAAAATCAGAATCAGTCAGCACCATATGTTCAGGATCATCTACGTTCCCATGTATGTGTACTATGCCGTCAATATCATTTTCCAACGATAACGCTGGAGAATTAAAAACTTTTACCTTTCTTCCGATACATTTTGATGCTTGTTCAAGCATTTGATCATAATTTGTAGTTACTATTCTCACGACTTGATTCTCGCCGAATAAACGAATAATATACTCATGAAGTTTATTATGCTGCAATTTCGATTCAGATAGTTTTTCCGCTGCAATCTTATTTACATTAATGTTATTACTTTTTATTTTTCCAAGAAAAATATCGCATGGCTCATTTTTGTCTCTTTCTATGCCACTATTGCCTGCTATTTCTTCTGCCAAATCATCAAAACTAGGCAGTTTCGTTGGGTTTCCCATCGAAACCCCAGCTCCTGCGAACACAACCAATTTATTTTCTTCCATGCTTTTTATTAATTCATTCGGAAAATCTATTCCTTGGATAATCATAATTCATATTACCCCCGTAATTTTGAATACATGATAATAGATAAATTTTATCACAACAACCCTTGATATATTGTTCCTTAACAATTTTCTCGTCTGAACCGTTGATTTAACATAATACACAATATTCAATTGATTTTTACGCTCGCTTTTTGACTCTATGACCCTCGATCCATTGTTCAATTTTAAAGCGATACACACCCTCAACTCTGATAAAAGGAAAATCTTCTTGCTTAATCCATTTGTTAAGAGTTGACATTGAAATATTGAGATATTCGCAAGTATCGTGCTTGTTGAGATACTTTTTGAAAACTGTAGGCGACTTTTTTTCACTAAAATCATTCAGCCCGCTCAACGCATCATTGACAGCGCTCGTAACCAATTCTTCCAAATCACCTACTGTAAGCGTTACTATTAAATCTTTTGCTGCTACCATGATTAACAACTCCCTTCTAGTTTTTTGTTAAGACGTTAACACTTATTTTATATTGTATAAAATATATGAGACAACTCATTAAAAAATTATAATCCCACATTCTCCAAAAAATATAAAAAAATGCAAGATTAATATATCATATACGCTACATTTATTAAATTATCATATCTATCTTGCATGTGAATTTATGCGTTATTTTTTTACGATAGAAGAAAGGCTAGCTTAAATTTGCCAAGGGAGGATTTAAATTGTCGTTTTATGGCGGTTTAAAAATGTATTATTTGGGCGGTTTAAGAACTGACCGATGCTAAACGGTATGACTTTCCCTTGATCTTAATCACGTGTGAGTGATAGACAAGGCAATCTAAAATGGCCTCTGTGGTAGCTATGCTATGAAGGACGGTTCCCCAACTTGATAATGGAACATTGGTCGTTATGATCGTTGATTTGCGTTCATAACGGCCATTTATTAGTTGAAACAAATTCGCCGATATCGGAAGATACACAAGCTCATCAATGATCAATAGATCATATTTTTTTAATTTAAGGCTAGTTTTAAGAACTTAAACTTAGAATAAGGCAAGACATATAAGAAAATACTGAAGGTATGTGAAACACCGTTCCGATCAGTTATTGTTACCTGTTCTTTTCAATCAACTTGAGCACTTAATCCAATTGTATGCTCAACTCTAATCGTTGCTTTTTTTGTTTGTGGTTTACGAAAGCGACGACAATAATCTTTAACGATTGCGCACTTGCCAGTAAAGTCTTTTTCAACGCTAAAGGCATAAATCAATCTGGCAGAACATCCTGCGGCGTATTTGTCTTCAATGATGTCTTGACATCCGTCTAGCTTACTGCGACGGCTATGACGCTTCCTGACAACTGCTGTTTTATCGCTCTGAGCTCTTAAATATGCCGCTTTGACGGTTCTTGGATCAACGTCATATTGTCGTGCAACAGCGGAGTAATTTGGTTTTATCTTCTCTAACGCAAAATATTTCGTAAACGTCTTTTCGCATGCTCATCACTTTCTCAAAAGATTAATAAAGTGAGTATACAAAAAATGCAGGAAAACCGACAATCTTAAACCGCCGATTTCCTACATTTTGCAACCACCCTTTACACATGAAACGTATTTAGCCTGAAAGCAACGTGACTTCCGGGCTTTGGGGCGATTTATGAAAAATCAAAAGGTTTGATTATTCTTGCTCATTATTTGCTACCGGAATATAAACCATCTTCAGAGGAATCATCTTTTTGTACTTATCACTCAAATCGTGATAATACTTCAAAATCAAATCTACAAGTTCTTTTCCGTTGATTCCACGTATGATAGGAGTGCTGTCCAGATATTTCTGAGCATTTTTCGTATAATTGGACAGTGTTACAAACAGGCCATAATCGCCCTCTCTCATCGCACCTTTCAGAGACTGGATTGTTGATTCCTTAATATCACCGTCTTGACTTTTTACTTGCACCAGAATACGAGGAGGAAGCTCATCCTTATAGGCCGTAATATCGATACCGCTATCTCCGCCATGTACGGAAACTGTAGTTATATAACCCATAGCACCTAACAAGTCAGCAACGAATTCTTCCAAATCATATCCTTTGAGATTTTTGCTCAGTTCTTTCAGAATGAAGTCTCTTGTTGCCTCTACAATTTCATCAGCTGTAGCACCAACGCTCTCATCATCTGCTCCGGATGTCATCGCATTTTTCTTGAAGCCTTTGTCCAGTGCTGCAAGATACTCATCCGCATAATTCTTTACCGTGAAAAATGACATTGCTGAGCCGACTTCATACAATGCGCCTTGTGAAAACGATGTTCTTGGTAGATGCTTTAACCATTTTACTTTACGCTGATGAACATATTCTGCGTCTTCTGGATGATATTCATATCCGCCTTCAATCACGCCGATATTTATCTGACGATCAATCTTTGATGGAAATACAACGTAATCACCAATCTCGACCTCATGCGCAAAACGATACAACATACCGGCACCAGTTGCGACACTGCCTTTCTTGGCATTCGGATATGTTTCTGTATATTTTTCTTTGAAGAAATCACGACTAGCTTGAATTAAACTCAAGTCACCCATATCCTTCCGTCCAATGGCTATTACGCCCCTGCGAAGAAATAAATTATCATCCTTTGTATGAATGCCCCATACTCTTTTATCTTCGTCAGACATATTTCTGCACCTCCTTACTCTACACCCAGTGCTTTAAATACTGCGTCTTCGGCGCTGTTATATAAAACCAAATTAAAACTTCCAATCAGGTCTGCCGGTACGGTTCCAAGATCAGCTGACGATGCAATCGGAAGAAATACTCTCTTTGCACGTGCGGAATCTTTTTTACATTGAAAATCAAAATGATGCAACGATATTGCCTACAAAAATCCAACGGCTTTGCTTATGAGTATTTCTTTCATATTACGCTTTTAAAAGTCAAACAGTTTCTCAAGTTCCTGTTTCAATGTGCCGTCCTTTGCAAACTGGAGGGTATCGCAAAGTTTAATGTTGTTCTTTTCAATATGAATTTTATCGCTGAATCCAAGAATATATCTCAGACAGATTCTGTAAATAATCTCAGTTGGAGCACACCCGTATACCTGCTTGGCAAAGATATGATTCAGTCGCTTTGAATCATCAGGGTAAAGTTCTTGCATTCGTTTGCTCTGAAAAAGCCGAGTAACAATCTCCGTTATATACATTCCGGATTTCATATAAAGATCAGCAAACGTTGCGTCTGGATTATCAAAGCAACCAGGATTTTCTTTTTCGAGATCATCAACCATCTTTTTGACTATGCGCTTTGGAGTAAAAATCTGATTTGTCTTCTGCGGCGGAATATAAGTGAAGATATCTTCTTCATGCTTGCCATCAAAATAATCAGCCAGTTCCGTTCGCTTCTTCATAAATTCCTGAACCGCATCATCGAAAACAACTTCATCAAACAAGTGTCCGTCAAAGTGTTTCTTTATCGGATTTCCATTTTCGTCGGTTGAATCATAATCTCCTCCGTCACGCAGCATGCGGAACTGGTCAAGAGTTATGCCTTCACCACTCTGCTGATTGACCGTAACTTCCCAGAACACATCCGCAGGTACAAGAGAATCGAAATTGGAAAGCGTCGTCTTCTCATCTCCATAGGCCATGAGAAACGCCGGAATAGTACGGGAGAATCCTCTAAGGTGATCACGAACGCTTCCCTCTATAGAATCTTTTTCCTTATTCAATCTTTCCGTCTCAGCCGTCTCAACGATTGTTTCTGCTGCCTTTCTTACCATCTTGTCACTTTTCAGACTCTGATAGATGTTATTAACCATCTGCTGATGTTCCTTAGCATGGAGTTCTTGATATTTATCATCCAGCTTGGTGATATCTTCCATAGAAGCGCCTGACTTTTGTGCTTCGGATATTTTTTCTTTTCTCTCATTTTCAAGCTGATGATTACGAATGATATAGTCTCCGTATTCCCTGTTCACAACAGCATCCGTTGTTTCCTGAATCTTGCGTTCCATCTTATTTTGTGTGGATTTCTTCAAATCTTTTCCGTACTGATTACGTGCTGTTTCAATCAACGTATTGGCGACAGGCTTACTGAATTTATCACGGAGTTCATCCAACTCATTTTTCTTTGAATCAGGGTTATTTTCATACTCTTCCGTAATATCGGAAACCATTTGCGTCAGCTGATTATCAATATCACCGTAAACCTTGTCACCAAACAGGTCATTCGCCGTACCGATAATCTGATTTTTGGGAATTTCGACCTCACCGTTTTCATTCAGATCAAGATTTTCAGGAGTATTTTCATCAATTCCTGTAGGAGCCAGTTTCTTTGGCTCCTCAATGGCCTGCATGTTGTTAATCAAATCAATGATTTCCTTTGGAGCACCGAAGATACCGGAAATATTTGCAAACAGGAAATTCGACATGAACCCACGTTCTATGACTTCCTTTGCATGTATATGACGCGGAATCGTCAGAACGGATTCTGCATCAAGTTCGACCATCGATCCATGATCATCTTCGCCATAAACAGGGAAGAAATTCAAAAGCTCGCGAACATTATTTCGCTGCTGATCAAAATCTCCTTTATCTCCTGAAGTCTTCGGAATAAGGTCATTGGCGAATTTTTCAAAAATAGTCAGCGTCCTCGCCGGATCAAAATCAAACACATACGCATTCTTCTTTCGATAGGAATTGCCTTGCACGTCATGGAAGAGGCAAGGATTCTGCGCACGGAAAGCGGCCTGCATATAAAGAGACGGACTCGACATGTTGGAAAGCATCAGCACGGCTGTCCATTCCGGAATAGTCACACCAGTTGTCAATTGACCAACGGACAGCGTGATGGTCTTGTCATGCATTTTGATTGCTTTAGTAACACGATCAAAAGACTTCTCATTTTCATCATCGTCCAGCTTGCCGTCACCGGCAGCGAGAATGATTTCATAATCTTTAAACACTGGATGCAGTTTGAGCTTCTTGGCAAGAGCCTTTGCACTTGCTACTCTGTTCAACAACCAAAAAGTGTGTTTCAGTTTATCCCTGAGTTCCGGCGTAGAAAATGGGAACTTGTCCTGCGTTGCAAGAGCATCAAGAAATTTATCCACATCTGCATCATGAACAAACTTTCCGGATTCATTCGTCTTGAAAAACTCATTCAAGTCGAAGGCATACTCCTCGATATCGTTATCAGAAAGCTCTATACCTTTTCTGACTTTGTCACGGACGATGTCAGACATCTGATACGTGTACAATGACAACTGCGGTAGCGTCTCGTACGGGTTCTCTAACTCGCTAGCATTGTCCCAGTCACGCTTTTTTCTCTGCTCATCGGCATAAGTCCAGTTATAAATTGCTTTATCCGCGAACTTGTCATTGGCCAGTGCCTTGAATGGCGTACCGGAAAGATGAAGGGTGTGTTTTCGATTGATATGACTGAAAGCGGTATCCGTCTTATATGTATCCACGCCTTCATGAGCTTCATCGATAATGAGAACATCCCATTTGAGACCATGCTCCGCACTAACCTCTGCCAGCTTGTCATAGCTGCCACCGAAGTAAATAGATCCCTTTAAATCCTGCAGACTGACAAATTCAATGCATCCTTTCAAATCGTCATTAAAATTATTCAGTTTATCCAGATATTCTTGACGGCTCAGAACATACTTTTTGTCCTTAATGCCATCGACATTGCTGACAAAAAGATAGCCAGACTGAGGTCCTAAAAAGGTCTCATAATCCTGATACCAAGAATTTGCAATCGCCGGGCGATTAGTAACAATAAGTACGTTTGTTGCATCCATCCGTTTGCAAAGTTCATAAGCTGAGAGCGTCTTTCCGAAACGCGGCTTGCAGTTCCAGAGAAATTCTCCCTTTTCATGAGACTTGAAATAATCGATTGCACTCTGAACAGCCTGATTTTGCTCATCACGCAGCTTATACGTGATGACCTCATCCGTATTATCATCAGCGGAAACCGTGCCATGGTTTTGAGTGAAATCAATAAAATCACTTTTTGCGGTGTTTGGATCAATTTGAAACCACTCTGTTCCTTCTTTGCGGGCAATTCCCAGTTTCTTCAGATAAGCGTGGAAGTCTTTGTCCGTGAAAGAACCGAACGGCTCCGTCATATACGTGGCACGAAAATGCCACCATGTCTTGTGATTCACTCCGACCGTATGCGTCTGCTCATTGATACGAGTTTCGACATCCCTCTCCGTAAAACCAATCTTGGTCCAACCATCGTGCGCTGGTACTCCAGGAGTGGTGTAGGCATAACACTGAGGAGTAACCTTTACAGCTGTGTTTATCTTAATTCCTGCCATTATGCCATCTCCTTTACATGTGTTTCAATGAAGTTAATTTCTTTCTCGTTCAAACCATATTTTTCATAAAGCCGTTGATCAATTTCTGGAATTGATTTGGACCAGTCAATATCAGATTCTGAATCAAAATTTTGAAGCGGTACATATTTCCATTTACCGGGAGTGTTAGCTTGTGTACGTTTAAGTATTCCATATAAAGATCGACAGAATTTAGTCTTGATATATTTAATGGCATTTTCCGCCTCATTTTTGCTTTTAAAGTTTCCAAGGCTCAAAAATGTTTCCGTTGCGGCATCACTAGGATATCCGATGATAGGAGCCGATATAGTTTCCCCATACTTGCCTGTACCGATGGCTCCAGGCAAAAATACTTTGTAATTATGCAGATTAATCACATCATTAATATACTTGCTTGATATAAATCTATATATTCTTTTGTTGTTAACTCTGCCAAGTACCCTTATGCAATCATTGCCTGTTTTATTTTTTGAAAATACCAAATCCATTTTTTCAAAAACATTTGACTTAAAATCAAATTCATGTCCCTTACTCAACAATCCTTTGGCTTGAGGAAAATCTTCATATATCGTATTCAAAAAATGATACGCATAACTTGTAACCATTATGGTATTGATTCCAACAAAATCAATTCTTCCTGTGACCTTTTTCAAAATATTATTTAATTCAGGATATGGTGCAAAAATTTTAATTGCCCCGTATTCTTTCTTATAGTCATGATAGGAGATAACAATCCCCCCTTTTATAACAGTATTAGGAAAAACATCAGTACTGTGTTCAAAATAATCAATGACTTTAAAATGACTATCTTCAAGCATCTTTTTATTCCAAGATTTTGCCGTACTTCCTGCATTAAATAAAAATCTTGCAGGATGTATCAACTCAACTTTATCAGCTAATTCATATGAAATATCCATGAATTTATCGTATATCGGTGGTGCGTACGTACCATTATCACCAATAGTTTTATCTTGATACGGAGGATTACCGATCACGTAATCGAAAAATTTTTTACCCATTTTTATTTCTCCTTAAGTTTCTTAAATACGATTGAGTTTTCCCTTCTCCAATCGTAAATTTTACAAGGTAACGTTTCCGGCTCTTCATCTCTAATCTGCATATCCGGAAAAATATCAAACAGCGATAACTGCTTATATTCCTCATAAGGCTTACCAAGCGGAACTGTATCCTTAAGACCGTCCATCTGCCATATATTCCAGACGATTTTATTTGTAATCTGCCGCAACAGTTTTTCGTCCGGGTCTTTTTCCCAACGATCTTTATAGTAGTCAATAAACGTAAGCAGCAGGTTGATACGAGCAATCAAAAGATTATCCCCCTGATACTCGTAGCCATACGTGGCCTCAAATGCCCGAATTGCCCACTTGAGCCACTCACCATAAGTATCAGTATTTTCATTCACAACCCGAAGTTTCCTGTCAAGCTGACCAATCCTTTGCGTTAGCGGAACAATCATTTTTCCTGTTGAGACGTCATATCTGGATACGAGGTATGGCGCTTCGCCACAGGTAATTTCAAGTCTGCGCGAGTCCACGTAATGCTTCCATGTTTTTTGTTTTGGAAATTTGACCGGTTCCTCAATCACGGTCCACGTATGATTTTCGTTTTCTATATTAAAAACATCTTTTCTTCCGAACCACTCTTGGTCGCAACGATTATTCATCAGATTGCAAAGCCATGCAGGAGTAAAAACCTCTGCCTTTTTCCGCGTCCGGTCGGCTTGTGTTTCCAATGATTTCTGAATTCGAGGTTTGATGATGTCGGCATGATTCAAAAGCAAGTCGCGATTGATCTGATCTTTATCTTTGAAACCTATACCCAATTCAGAATACGTATCCGTAGCCCAGATTATATTTCTTTTTGTCGATTTATCTTTTAGAAGAATCTGCAATAATGGGGTTATTAAATCATTTTTGATATCTATGAGGATTTCTTTATTCTCATAACCATCAAACTTTGTCTTGGCATCATTATAATCTCTCATAGTGCCAAGGCCTCTTCAAACACAAAAAAGCCATTGTTAAGTAAGTGCCTAAAATAAAAAAGGAATTTCTCCACAATGACATCCATGGAAAAATTCCTTTTATTTTTTATTAAATTATAAAAAAAGGCCTTGACAAATAAGCCTCGGTCTAAATAATCAGAGTGAGTGAGTGAGTGAGTGAGTGAGTGAGTGAGTGAGTGAGTGAGTGAGTGAGTGAGTGAGTGAGTGAGTGAGTGAGTGAGTGAGTGAATGAATCTCATAATCATAATTCCTTTCCGCTAGAAATTCGATAGCAATCTTAAATTCATAAAACTTTCCGTCAAGAGATCGCTACGTACATATATTACGTCCATTATATTCCCTCTCGCTATTAATGGACAAGACTGTTTTTAGCAATCTTCTTACCCTTTAGCGAGATTTTC
>Ga0256405_10012817_pt1 | contig 10252 bp, 9 predicted proteins | sample RumenRJG_02DNA_FD_189096 | JGI IMG/M metagenome (GOLD analysis project Ga0256405, IMG submission 189096) | Bovine rumen microbial communities from Lethbridge, Alberta, Canada - RJG_02 | ecosystem: Host-associated > Mammals > Digestive system > Stomach > Rumen | place: Canada: Alberta | collected... | reverse complement strand
AGACCGGCTCACCGGAGAGCTGCATGCCGATCCACATCGACAGCGCGCCGTAAATGTCGGCCTCGCACGCGGCGGCCACGCCCTCGTCGTTGAGCATGGACAGCACCGTGCACACCGGCGTACCGAAAGCCGTGAAGAAATCCGGCCAGCAGCGGGAAGCCAGCGCGCCGATGTTGTGCTCGCGCACATAGTCACTGTAAGCCTTCAGCAGGCGGGCGTGGTCGATGCGGTTGTGCTCCGGCGTCTTGTCCAGGCCGCAGGTCATCTGCTCGGTCTTTTCAAGATAGGCCGCGACCTCCTCGTCGGAATAGGTCTTGGCCTTGTCGATCAGCTCGCGCGCCTCGATCGCCTCAAGCTCAACGCCAAAGGCGTTCATCAGCTCGCTGTCGAGCGCCCGGCCGAAGCCGAAGCCCTGGGGCGTATGGCCGACGGCGGACATCTTCAGGCTGCGCATCTCCTTTTTCAGCGCCGCAGCCTTGACAACGGCCTCGATCGTCTCGCGCGAGCGCTCCTCGCCCGGGGCGCCGAAGAGATAGGCAAAGCTGCGGTCGTCAAAGGCGCGCAGCGTATTCGCCGCGCTGTACGCGCCGGTGAGGGAGTTGAGACGAAGCCGTCCCCCGTCGATCACGGGCTCGCGCAGCGTCCAGAGCAGCACCGGGCAGTCAAAGCGGCGCAGCACCTCGGACATATAGGCGGCGTTGGCAAAGGTCAGATTCTGGAATACGATCAGATCGGGCGTGAGCGTGTCGAGATAGGCGCGCAGATCGTCGAGATTCAGCAGCATCTTTTCCGGCACGGCAAAGCGCTCGTCGATGCTCTTTAGAAGCGCGATGGAGGCGTCGAACTGGGCCTGGGCGCTCTCAAGATGAAAGGTCGGCACGCCGACCGGGATATAGACGGGAGAAAAGGTTTTCATAGAAGCCCTCCGTATTTAATAAACTCTGTGAATTATCATAGACTCCGCCCGGCGGGATGTCAACACAAAAGCAAAAATTTTTCTCTGTCTTTCTCCGCTTCTCCCTTGACAAAGGGGTATGCAGGGATTACAATCCAAATTAGTTAAACCTTTTAATCAAATTAGGAGGAACTGACATTGAACAAAGACTTGAGAGAACTCTGCAAGGATATCCGCTGTGATATCATGACCTGCATCGGTCACCTCGGCGTCGGCCACATCGGCGGCTGCCTTTCCGTCGTCGAGCTGCTGGCCGTGCTGTATTTTGAAGAGATGAACATCGACCCGGCGAACCCGAAGATGGAAGGCCGCGACCGCTTCGTCTGCTCGAAGGGTCACGCCGGCCCGGCCGTCTACGCCACGCTCTCCAACCGCGGCTACTTCGGCAAGGAAGAGCTGCTCACCCTCAACCAGGGCGGCACTCACCTGCCCAGCCACTGCGACATGAACCTCACCACCGGCATCGACATGACGACCGGCTCCCTCGGTCAGGGCTTCTCCTGCGCCGTCGGCGTCGCGCTCGGCTCCAAGCTCGCAAAGGACGGCGCCACGATCTATGCGCTCATCGGCGACGGCGAGTCGCAGGAGGGCCAGATCTGGGAGGCCGGCATGTTCGCCGCCTCGAAGAAGCTCTCGAACCTCGTCGCCTTTACGGACTACAACAAGCTGCAGATCGACGACACCGTCGCCAAGGTCAATGACATCGCCCCGCTCGCCGACAAGTGGAAAGCCTTTGGCTGGAACGTGATCGATGTTGCCGACGGCAATGATGTCGACCAGGTCTCCGCCGCCGTCAAGCAGGCCAAGGCAAACCGCTCGACCGGCAAGCCCACCATGGTCATTCTCAACACCCTGAAGGGCTGCGGCGTGAAGTGGATTGAGGAGCTCGGTGCCGCCAACCACAACACCAATGTCAGCGAAGAGCAGGCCGCGGCCGCCATTCGCGAAATCAGAGGGGAGGACTGAAACAATGGAAATGAGAGCTGTTTACGCCGAATGCCTGGCGAAATTCATGGAAGAGGACAAGCATGTCGTCGTCCTCGACGCCGACCTGGCCAAGGCCAGCGGCACCCGTAAGCTGTACGAGCAGTTCCCCGAGCAGATGTTTGACTGCGGCGTGGCCGAGCAGGACATGGCCTCCATCGCGGCCGGTCTCTCCAGCTATGGCTTCAAGCCCTGGATCGAAAGCTTCACCCCCTTTGCCACCCGCCGTATCTGCGACCAGATCGCGATCTCGATCTCCTATGCCAAGCAGAACGTCAAGATCGTCGGCACCGACCCCGGCATCTCCGCCGAGCTCAACGGCGGCACCCACATGAGCATGGAGGATATCGGCGTTGTCCGCTCCATCCCCGGCGTCGTGATCTTCGAGCCCGTTGACGAGACCCAGCTGCGCGCCGCCATGCCCGTCCTCAACGACTTCTACGGCCCGGTCTACATGCGCCTGTTCCGCAAGGTCACGCCCGATGTGTTCGGCCCTGACTACAAGTTCGACCTCTTCAAGGCCGACACCCTGCGCGAAGGCAAGGATCTGTCGATCTTTGTCTCCGGCATGTTCACCCGCGACGTCGTCGACGTCGCCGACGAGCTCGAAAAAGAAGGCATCAGCTGCGACGTCATCAATGTCCACACGATCAAGCCCATCGACCGCGAGACCGTTATCGCCTCCGCCCGCAAGACCGGCACCGTCCTGACCGTGGAAAACCACAACGTCATCGGCGGTCTGCACTCCGCCGTATGCGAGGCTCTCGCTCTTGAGCGTGTCCCCGTCAGCGCCTTTGGCGTCCAGGACCGCTTCGGCGAAGTCGGCAAGGTACCCTACCTGCGCCAGGCGCTCGGCCTCACGAAGGAGGACATCCTCGCCGCCGCCCGCAAGGCCGCGTCCCTCAAGTAAAAACAAGCGCTATGCTCCATGCGCCTGATTGCGGCGCATGGAGCTTTCCAACGAAAAATAAAAAATGATGCCGCCCACGCGGCAAAAGGAGTTTATCATGAAAATTGCGATCGGCAGCGACAAATCCGGTTTTTCCGCCAAGGAAGCCATCAAGGCCTATCTCACCGAAGCGGGCGTTGAATTCGACGACCTCGGCACGCAGGACCTCGACCACGTCGTCCCCTACTACGCCGTGGCAAACAAGGTCGCTCCCCTGGTCCAGAACGGCACCTATGACAAGGCCGTCCTGATCTGCGGCACCGGCGCCGGCATGTGCGTCGTCTCCAACAAGTTCAAGGACGTCTACGCCGTCGCCTGCGAGGGCGTGTACTCCGCCAAGATGGCCCGCGCGATCAACAACGCCAACATTCTCGCGATGGGCGGCTGGATCGTCGGCCCTGAGATGGCCGTTGAGATGACCAAGACCTTCCTCGCCACCGAGTGGTGCCAGGATCTGGAGGATTGGCGCAAGGAGAACATGAAGAAGTTCGCTGTTCAGGTCTCCGCGATTGAGGATGAGATCTATGGCAAATAATTTCGTCTATTCCCAGCCGGTCAAGATTTTCTTCGGCGAGGGTAAATTTGCCTCTCTCGGCGACATCCTCGCCGAGCTTGGGCTTCATCGCTGTGTCATCGCCTGCGGCAGGCACTTCGCCCCCCAGGCTGAGAAGATGCGTGAGGAGAACAGCGCGATCGTCGGCGTCTTCGGCGGCGTCGAGCAGAACCCCCAGCTCTCCGGCATCATCGAGACCGTGAAGATCTGCCGTGAGACGAACGCCGACGCCGTCATCGGCATCGGCGGCGGCAGCTCGCTCGACACGGCCAAGTTCGCCGCGGCGATCAGCCTGGGCGACGGCGAGGCCGAGGAATACTACCGCGGCACGCGCCCCTTCCCGGACAAGCGTCTTGCGATCATCGCCGTTCCGACCACGGCCGGCACCGGCAGCGAGGTCACCCAGGTCTCCGTCGTCTCCCACGGCACGGAGAAAAAGACGATCAACAACCCGGTCTTCATGCCGCGCGCCGCGATCGTCGACCCGGTCCTTTCCTCCACCGTTCCGCCGCGCACGACGATGAATACCGGTCTTGACGCGCTGGCCCACGCCCTTGAGGGCTACTGGAGCCGCAACCACCAGCCGATCTCCGACCTCATGGCGATCGAGGCGGTCCGCATCATCCTCGCGAACCTCGAAAAGGCTTACCGTGACGGCACTGACATGGAGGCCCGCGCCAATATGGCCTATGCCGCCCTGCTCGGCGGCCTGTCCTTCGCGCTGCCCAAGACGGCTGCCAGCCACGCCTGCAGCTATCCGCTCAGCGAGGATTATCATCTGCCCCACGGCGAGGCCTGCGCCTTCACGCTCGACAGTCTCGTGCGCATCAATGCCGACGAGCGGCTTGAATACCTCTGCCGCGCTGTCGGTCTCTCCGGCACGGACGAGCTCGCCGACCGCATCGCCGCGCTCAAGGCGCTCGGCGGTCTGCGCACGCGTCTTTCCGACCTCGGCGAGGTCGATCTCGATAAGCTCTGCCGCGACTGCGCCGCCCACCCGCTGATGAACAACAACCCCGTTCGCCTGGACGAGGACGCGCTGCGGAGGATGTTTGAAGCGCTGAGATGAAAGAGGGACTGAAAAACGCCTTCATGATCGGTGCCATGGTCGTCTCCTGGTCGATCTACTATGCCGTGTCCAAGGTCATGGTCAGCGTGACGGGCTCGCCCTATCTCGCGGGCTTTCTGCTGCGCAGCGCCGCGCTGCTCTTCCTGACGGCGCAGCTGCTGCTCGACCGGAACTTTGCCCGTCTCTTCCACCAGGGCAAGGCCGTCCTGATCCTTGTTGTGATCGGCGTCTTCGGCTTTCTGCTGGATCTCTTTGCCAACCTCGGCTACGCCCACGGCGCGCTGTCCACCGGCACGGCGCTTCTCAAAACCGACGTGCTGATGGTCAACCTCGTCACGGTGATCCTCTACCACAAGAAGCTCTACCTCTCCGATTGGATCGGCACGCTCGTCATGTTATTCGGCGTGCTGCTCGTCCTGGGGGTGGACTTCGGCGGGATGCGCCTCAATCCGACCGACCTGTTCTTTATCCTCAGCGCCATGTGCGTCACGGCCAACGCCTTCATCATCAAGACCGCACAGGAGCGCTTCCACGAGGACGCCGACATGATCTCGTATTACAACAACTTTGTTGTGCTCGTCCTCTTCGGCTCGTCCGCAGCCTTTGCGGGCGATCTGCGCCTCCCCGCCGCCGAAGCGATCAACGGCTTCTGGTGGCTCGTGCTGCTCGGCGGCCTTGCGCAGACCGGCATTTATTTCTTCTATTACCGCAATCTCAAGCATTATGAAGTCTGGGTCGTCAAGCTGTATCTGCTGCTGATGCCCGTCGTCAGCTGCTTTATCGGCGTTCTCTTCCTCGGCGAGGAGCTGACGCTGAAAAAGACGCTCGGTATCCTGGTCGTTCTGCTCGGCGCGGCGGTCATCCTGCTGCGCAGCAGGCTCCACCGGGAGGAATCCACGCCCGACGACCAGCTCCGTCACCATCGGCATCACCACCACGACCACCGCGTCAAGATCCGTCATTGAAGAAAGAGGTGAGCTTATCCATGCCATACGAAGGCGACAACATGATGGGCGTCAAGCGCAACAATCGAAGCGCCGCGCTGCGCGTTCTGCACGAGAACGGCAGCATGTCGCGCAAACGCCTGTCGGAGAGCATCAAGCTCACCCCCGCCGCCATCACCAAGATCGTCGGCGAAATGATCGCCGAGGGGCTTCTGACCGAGGGCAGCCTTCTGCCCGGCAGCGGCGTCGGCCGGCGTGAGGTCATGGTCGAGCTCAATCACCGCGCCCATGCCGCGCTCGGCATCTTCATCAATCTTCGCACGGCTGTCCTCTCCGCCGTCTGGCTTGACGGAACGGTCATCTTTTCCGAGCAGCTTTCGATCCCCGAGCACGCCCCGGCAGACGATACCGTCTCCTCCCTCTGCGACAGGCTGATGACGCTCAGCGCGGAGCACGGCCTGCAGCGCGAGGAGATCCTCGGCGTCGGCGTTGCGATGCGCGGACTTACCTCCGACGACGCGCGTCTCGTTCGAAACAGCTTCGGCGCGCTCGACGCCTTTGATTATCCGATCTGCGACCGGGTCGAGGCGCGGACGGGGCTGAAGTGCGTCATGAGTAACAACGTCCGTGCGCTCTTTGCCGCCCAGATGTTTCTTTCAAAGGATCATTCGCTCGGCAGCCAGTTCTTCCTGCGCTGTGAGGTCGGCATCGGCGCCTCGTTCTCGATCGGGGAACATATCTGGCTTGGCAGCTCCGGCCAGTGCGCGGAGATCGGCCACATCCCCGTGGTCAAGCGCGGCGGCAAGCCCTGCTCCTGCGGCAAGACCGGCTGTCTTGAAACCATCGCCTCCCCCAGTGCCATGCTGCGCGACGCGCGCGAGCTCCTCTCCGCGGAGGAAACGCCCGTCCTGTGGCGCCTGGCACAGAGCCGTGAGGATCAGCTGCCCACGCTCGACGACGTCTTTGAGGCGGCGCGCAGCGGTGAGGCCGTGATCGCGGCCCTGATCGACCGCGCGGTCGAGGCTCTCTCCGCCGCGCTCAAGAGCGTGATCTATACGCTCGATCCGGGCAAGATCGTCCTCTACGGGCACATGTTCGACAACCCCTATTATCTCTCCAAGCTGATCGCCGAGATGCGTGAGGGCGTCGATTCGTCCCACAGCGTGCCGATCGAGCCGAGCCGGCTCAATCACCGTTTGGAAGACAAGGCCGCCCCCCTTCTCGTTGTCGAGGACTTTTTTGATAAGGGCGGACTGCTTTGAGACTCGTATTCCATTAAGAAAACCTCTCCGGCTCGGAGAGGTTTTCTTTGTCTTTTTCTGCCCGATATGCTAAACTGAATGTATATCTATACGAGATAAGGAGAGAATGCTATGAAGGTTCTTGTCATCAACGGCAGCCCCCATGTCCGCGGCTGCACCGCCCGCGCGCTGGAGGAGGCTGTCAAAACGCTGCACGCCGAGGGGATCGAAACCGAGCTGATCGAGGTCGGCAGCAAAAAAATCAGCGGCTGTCTCGGCTGCAACTACTGCGGAAAAGCCGGAAAGTGCGTACAGAACGATCTGGTCAACGAGGTATCCGAAAAGCTGAAAGAGGCCGACGGTCTGCTTGTCGGCAGCCCGGTGTATTACGGCTCGCCGAACGGCACGCTGCTGAGCTTCCTCGACCGGCTGTTTTACAGCGCCCCCTACTCGATGCACATGAAGGTCGGCGCGGCGATCGTCAGCTGCCGCCGCGGCGGCGCCTCGGCGTCGTTTGATGTGCTCAACAAGTACTTCACGATCAGCGGCATGCCCGTTGCCTCCTCCACCTATTGGAACAGCGTTCACGGCTTTACCGCCGCCGATGTGGAAAAGGACCTCGAAGGCCTGCAGACCGTGCGCAACATCGCCCACAACATGGCTTTCCTGATCCGCTCGATCGCGGCGCAAAAGGAAGAAAAGGGCCTGCCTGTGGAAGAGCACGGCTCCTTCACCAGCTTCCCGGACGGAAAGTGAGGCGGCCATGGACGAACGTAACTTTCGTGTCGGCGATATCGTCCGCCACTTCAAGCGCGAGACGGTCGATCCCGCGACGGATCAGTATCTCTATATGATCGTCGGCACAGCCACCCATTCGGAAACCGGCGAGCAGATGATGGTCTACAGCCCCCTCTACGGCGACGGCGGGCTTTTCGTACGCCCGCTCGACATGTTCCTCTCCGAGGTGGATCACGAAAAGTACCCCGACATCCGCCAGAAATACCGCTTTGAGCTTGAAGAAGCCGCTGAATAAGCCATAAGCCAGTCGGTGTTCAAACCTAATCTTCATAGTTTTTCGGAACAGTGTGAAAATCTTTGATACACTAATTGTTCTTATTCGTCTTATGCACAAATGCCAAAAAGCGCCTTTTCTTCGCGCTTTTTGGCATTTATATGGTATTGTCTGGAGTGATAACCTTGATATTGAGACAGAAACGATCTATGAAGACGGCGAAACTGTTCGTCATGAAAAACTAATCGTTCATCAAGAGTCAGCACATGCCGTTGCCGCAGCGCGTGCAATTGCAGGTATTTCTCAAAAGCAGTTGGCGGAGTTGTCTGGGATTGATCAGTCTGATATTTCTAAAATAGAGAGGGGTATCGCGAATCCTTCTGTTGCGACACTTGATCGAATTGCAAAAGCATTGGGTGGACAATTAGCCATCTCTAGGGATGTGCAATAATCGAGTATAGAAAACACGCATCAGAGGCCATATCAATCTGCGGCGTCAAGGAATGACAAACACAGCTTCTGAGAAAAGAAACACAATAAGATTCAGCGTTTTTACTTTTTGAACGATAGGCTTTAGAACAAATAACAGCACCGTAGGAATCCCTGCGGTGCTGTCGTTATACGTAGCCTCTATGTCACTAGTTGGGATTTTTCTATGTCTTTTCCCAACTATTTTCTTCCTAATAACCAATCAACTGAAACCTTCAGAATATCAGCCAGGGCGTTCAGTTCAATATCTGACACCGGCCGCTTTTGACCTTCCAGCAACGATAGCGCAGGCGTGCTAATTTCAATTCCAGCGGTCTGCAGTTTGGCTAACAGCTCGTTCTGTTTCATGCCCAGAGCAAGCCGCGCCTCTGTGACGCGGGCACCAACTATATTCCGATCTCCTCGTGGGAGTTTCCGAGTTTTCACATAATCACCCCTATGCATACAAAGTATATGTGCATAGGGGCTTGCTATATTTGGTATTACCAAATATAATGAAATAAATTTGGAGACGCCAAATATAGGGAGACAGAGACATGACCAAAATTTGTGCCATTATTGGCTGTTCCCCGATGTGCTTTCCGTGGGGATTCGACGAGGAAGACGAGGGCTGTGTGGCGCTGAAGCTGATCTTGATGAATCAGATCTCCAAGCTGAGAGGGGAGGGCTGCACGCGCTTTGCCGTCAGCATGGACTGCGGCGTGGGGCTGTATGCGGCGGAGATCCTTCAAGGGCTGAAAGAATCAGATGATGCGCTCGAAACGATCTGCTATATCCCCTATGAGGAGCAGGCGACCAAGTGGACGCCGGAGCTACGGGAACGTTACTTCAATGCCTTGGCGGCCTGTACGGAAGTCGTAAACGTGGCCTATGAGAAAACCGTGGGCTGCGAATTCAAAGCGCACCTGGAGGCCATAAAAGACTCCGACACGGTGATTGCGGTCTACGATCCCGATGATCCGCGCTGCGAGCGGGAGGCTGCGGCCATGGCCGTCGCGGAAGTGCTGGACAAGCAAATCCTTCTGCTCGATCCAAAAGCTATTCGCTTATAATAAATCATGGATGGACAATTTTGGTTATATCCGTCATCTTTTGCTGATAAATGCTGAAAAGTGTGATTACTTCACGCTTTTCGGCACTTTAAATTGCGATAGCATTGACTTTTTCGGCAGATACGGTTATGATAGTTTCACATGACACTGTGAGTGAGAGGGATGATGCACCATATGAAACGAGATATCACGCAGGAACTGCTCGCCTGGAAGGAGCAGCCGAACCGCAAGCCTTTGGTATTGAAGGGCGTGCGCCAATGCGGGAAGACATATATTCTCAAGGAATTCGGGCGGGAGTATTATGCGGACGTCGCCTATTTCAACTTTGAAGAAACCAGATCCCTGAACTCTCTGTTCGAGCAGGACTATGACGTGAAGCGCATCCTGTTCGAGCTGGGGCTGTTCCTCGGCAGGACGATCACGCCCGGCAACACGCTGATCATCCTGGATGAGATCCAGGAGTGCCCGCGAGCGATCACGGCGCTGAAATACTTCTGCGAGAACGCGCCGGAGTATCACGTGGTCTGCGCCGGCTCCCTGCTTGGTCTTGCCATCCACGAGAACCAGTCGTTCCCGGTGGGCAAGGTGGATATCCGCACGCTGTACCCTGTGTCCTTCTATGAGTTCCTTTCGGCAACGGGGAACGAAACCCTGGCGGACTATCTGACCAGCGTCCAGCCGAGCTCATCTGTTTCGGAACTGATCGGTGGGAAACTCCGCACGGTGTTGAAGCAGTACTATGTGGTCGGCGGGATGCCGGAAGCGGTCTCTGTCTGGTGCGAGACGGGGGATTTGGAAAAGGTCGAGGCCGTCCAGCAGGATATCCTCGCAAGCTACGAGCTGGATTTTGCCAAGCATGCCCCGCCCAGCGAATTTCCCAAGCTCTCCGCGATCTGGGCGTCCGTGCCACAGCAGCTGGCCAAGCCCAACAGCAAGTTCATCTTCAGCCATGTGAAAAAGGGCTGGCGCTCCAAGGATCTGGAGGATGCTCTTCAATGGCTGAT
>Ga0256405_10012816_pt1 | contig 10254 bp, 5 predicted proteins | sample RumenRJG_02DNA_FD_189096 | JGI IMG/M metagenome (GOLD analysis project Ga0256405, IMG submission 189096) | Bovine rumen microbial communities from Lethbridge, Alberta, Canada - RJG_02 | ecosystem: Host-associated > Mammals > Digestive system > Stomach > Rumen | place: Canada: Alberta | collected... | reverse complement strand
TTGTCCGCTTCGACCTGGACCTCAAGTTGAACACCAAGCAGACCATCAAGGTCTCCCTGGTGCCCGAAATCTGACAATCTGTCAGCAAAGCGGTCAGGGAACGGCTTTTGTCCGGGTCTTTGTCCAGAAAGGAGACAAAGACATATGGATAATAAAAATAGCAAATACCAATTCCTTGACCGCTTTGCGGCAAATCTCAATGAGCAGGCGGCTTCCGGCAAGCTGGATCCGGTGATCGGCCGTGACGATGAAATCCGTCACGTCCTCCAGATCCTCAGCCGGCGCACGAAGAACAACCCGATACTCGTGGGCGACCCGGGTGTCGGGAAAACCGCCATATCCGAGGGCATAGCCCAGAAGATAGTGGACGGCGACGTTCCGGAGAACCTTAAGGACAGGAAGATATATTCCCTGGACATGGGAGCCCTCATTGCGGGGGCGAAGTACCAGGGCGAGTTCGAGGAGAGGCTCAAGGGTGTCGTCAAGGACGTTATTGACAGTGCCGGGGAGGTGATCCTGTTCATCGATGAGATCCACACCCTCGTGGGCGCGGGCCGTACTTCCGGGGCCATGGATGCGTCTAATATCCTGAAACCGGCACTTGCGCGCGGTGAACTCAGGTGTATAGGGTCCACGACCCTGGATGAGTTCCAGAAATACTTCGAGACCGACAAGGCCCTTGAGAGGCGTTTCCAGAAGGTGATGATTGACGAGCCGTCTCCTTCTGAGTCCATAGCGATCCTCAGGGGACTTAAGGAAAAATATGAAAACCACCACCGTGTGCGCATCGAGGACGACGCCCTCATCTCGGCAGTGAACCTTTCCCACAGGTACATTACCAACCGTTTCCTGCCGGACAAGGCAATTGACCTGGTGGATGAAGCGGCCGCCAAGCTCCGCCTTGAGATGAATTCGGTGCCGGAACCCATTGCTGAACTCAACAGCCAGATCCGGGAGAAGGAAATAGAGAAAGAGGCTGTCAAGCGCGAGGGCGTGTCCCTTAAGCTTGACAAGATCGAGGCGGACCTCGGGGAACTTGAGAGTAAGCGGGAGGCCCTGATGAAGCGCTGGAATTCTGAGAAGACCATACTCACTGACCTACAGAATGCCCGCCAGGACATAGATAAATACAAGATCGAGGCAGCGGCAGCAGAGCGTAACGGTGATTACGGTAAGGTCGCCGAGCTGCGTTACGGGAAGATTGCGGAGGCGCAGAAAAAGATTGACGAACTGACCCGCAGGCAGGCAGAGATAGACGATCCGCTGGTTACCGAGTCAGTGACTCCGGAGGACATCGCTGATGTTGTGGCGAAGTGGACCGGAATTCCAGTCAAGAGGATGCTGGAGAGTGAAAAGGATAAGCTTCTCAGGATGGAAGAAGCTCTGCATAAGCGTGTTGTGGGGCAGGATGAGGCTATCCGCGCCGTGGCGGACGCCGTGCGCCGCAACCGTGCCGGACTGTCCAACGAGAAACGTCCGATCGGCAGTTTCCTGTTCATGGGAACCACTGGTGTCGGTAAGACCGAGCTTGCAAAAGCCCTGGCGGAGTTCCTCTTCAATGATGAGAACATGATTACCAGGATAGACATGTCCGAGTACCAGGAGAGGCACACTGTCAGCCGTCTTATCGGTGCGCCTCCGGGATATGTCGGATATGACGAGGGCGGCCAGCTGACTGAGGCGGTCAGGCGTAAGCCTTATTCGGTGGTACTGCTGGACGAGATCGAGAAGGCTCATCCGGATGTCTTCAATGTGCTTCTGCAACTGCTTGATGACGGAAGGCTTACGGACAACAAGGGCCGTACGGTCGATTTCAAGAACACTATCCTTGTCATGACCTCCAACGCAGGCTCTGACATCATTCAGTCATATATGGAGAGGCTGCCTTCCGTCGGGAGGCCGGGTGCGACTCCGGAAGAGGAGATGAAGGCAATCGCCCAGAGGCGTGAGCTTCTCGAGGAATGCCGCGGGAAGGCGAAGGATGTGCTCAAGGCAATGGTCCGTCCTGAATTCCTGAACAGGATCGATGAGATCATAATGTTCGAGCCCCTGACCCAGAATGACTTGCGCGAGATCCTCCAGATCCAGGTGAACGACCTGAAGAAAAAGCTCTCCGAGGAGGGTGTGGACATATCCTTTACAGATGCTTTTTCCGACCTCATGGTTGAGGAAGGATATGACCCGGCATATGGCGCCCGTCCCCTGAAGCGGCTCATCCAGCGTGACCTTGTCAATCTGCTTGCTAAAGAGATACTTGCAGGTAAGGTCCGCAGGGGCGATGGTATTGTTGCCGATGCGGCTGGAGGAAGGGTGATCCTGAGGAACGTTGCGGATAAAAAATAATTGCTAAATTTGTCTGTATTGACCTCTATTAATAGTACAGACAAATGACCAGTTTCCCGAAATCCGGAGCGCTCAGGCTTTTGCTCCTTGCGCTGTTCTTCCTGCCTTGCATTTCATATGCGCAGCGGACTAATGTCGATGCCTCCGCGAAGATGCCCTCACATCCCCGTATCCTCTTGCTGAAAGGTGAGGAGAAAGCCCTCAAGAAGAATATCGCCAAAGATGAGGTCTGGACCGAAATCCACAACGCGATCATCGAGGAGGCCGACAAGATGCTTCCCCTGACTCCCCTTGAGAGGATCAAGGAAGGCAAAAGGCTCCTGGGAGTATCCCGGACCTATCTCCGCCGCGTGTTTTACCTCAGCTACGCTTACAGGATGACCGGGGACAAGAAGTATGCGCTCAAGGCTGAGCAGGAGATGCTCAAGAGCGCCTCGTTCTCCGATTGGAATCCTTCACACTTCCTGGATGTCGGTGAGATGACCATGGCCCTCGCCATAGGATATGACTGGGTCTATGACCGGTTATCTCCTTCATCTCGGGAAGCTATTGAAAATGCGATATTTGATAAGGGCATCAAACAGGCGCACAGAAGCTACAACGGCAGGTACCGCGGCACCGGCAACTGGAACCAGGTCTGCAATGGTGGAGTGAGCTACGGATGCCTGGCCGTCTGGGAAAAGGATCCTGAGCTCTGCAGCGAGACGGTTGACCTGGCTATCGAGTCTATCAAACTCCCGATAAGTAAATATGCTCCTGACGGGGACTATCCTGAGGGAGTCGGCTACTGGGACTATGGTACGTCCTTCAATGCGATGTTCTGCAGTGCCATTGAGAAGATTTTCAAATCTGACTTCGGGCTGTGTTCCATGCCGGGATTCATGGAGTCCAGCCGTTTCGTGCTTAACCTGGTAAGTCCTTCCCTGAATAATTTCTCCTATTCAGACAATGGCACCCGTGCGGGATTCTATCCTTGCATGTTCTGGTTTGCTGACAAGACCGGGGACCAGTCCATATTATATAATCAGAAGAAGGTTTATCTTCGCGACGGTGTCTCCTGCGTCCGGAATGACCGCCTGGCTCCTGCAGCCCTCGTCTGGGGCGCCGGCACTCCGTTCAAGGAACTGACTGTACCGAAGGACCTGGCTTACAAGGCTTCCGGGGACAGCCCCGTCGTCGCTGTAAGGTCCTCTTGGGAGGATGAGAATGCGGCGTGGCTCTGCTTCAAGGGGGGATTCTCCGGCCAGTCGCATGCGCATATGGACGTAGGCGAGTTCGTCTATGAGGCTGACGGCCTGCGTTGGGCGATCGACCTTGGAGGCGAGAACTACTATCCCATAGAGTCGAAAGGCGTCGATCTGTGGAATATGACGCAGGAATCACAGCGCTGGGATGTCTACCGTTACAACAACTTCCATCACAACACTCTTACATTTAATCGTAAGCGTCAGCTGGTCAAGGGTTTTGCCGACATTGACGAGTTCAGCACGGGAAAGGGTCTCACCAAGGTTGTCTCCGACCTGTCAAAAGTATATGAGGGTCAGGTCGCCTCTGTCAAGAGGTCCGTGTCGTTTGTCAACGGACGCGATGTCGTTGTCGAGGATCTGGTGGAGAACGGCAATTCTTTCACCATGATGACCTGGACTCTCGTGACGCCTGCCACCGCTACGAAGGTGTCTGACAACGTGATGAAGCTGGAACAAGAGGGTAAGACCCTTTATGTCAAGGTCGAATGTCCTACGGCCATCCGCTGGAAGGTGAAACCCGCCGTTTCGGAATTCACTTTCAACAGTCCGAATCCAGGGATCAGCATTGTCAGCTTTGACACCGACCTGCCTTTGGCAAAAGCCCAGCTCGTTAAGGTGACGCTGACACATGAAAATAAGTAGCAAGATTTTTTCGCCGGAATTGTATAAAAACGAAATAATTCATATATTTGCATTTGCAAGATTACTGCCCAATGAAGCAATGAGATTGCATAACTGCTAATAAACCAATGATTTTAGTCCCTAATACTAAAGTGTTTAGGCTATCTAATTTGGCTTCTTCCCCTATGCCGTGCGGCATGTCTGCACAGCATAAGGTTGTTTTTGTGCCCGCTCTGGAGACACCCGTCAAGGATGTTTTTGGAGCCGGTTTGTTTTTTATTGGTAAAGAGGTGCCGCAGGCACCTATTTGAACTGACGGGAAGGCGAAAAAACCGCATTTGCGGTGCGCCAAACAAGGTAAAACTAGAAAAAAGCAAGCATTTCAATAATCGACAAATAATGGTCAATGGCTCCAGCCATTTTGTCAAAGCTAACTAACTGTGGAGTCAATTAATTTTTTTACTTATGTCCCAAAAACAACAGAATTTGAGAAAACGCCTTGCGGCGCTTTTCCTGACTCTTTCTGCTTGTGCGTTTGCCGGTCCTCTGTGGCAGGCGAGCGCGGCGGAGTCATCCGTCAGTGAGGCACAGCAGAACCAGGTGACAGTCACAGTCCTGGACGAGACCGGAGCACCGGTCATCCAGGCCGGCGTCATGGTGGTTTCCACCAAGACGGGCGGAGTGACGGACCTCGACGGAAAGGCTACCGTTCAGGCGAGGGTTGGAGACGCACTCGAGATCACGTTCATCGGGTACGAGACCCAGACGGTGACTGTTCCCCAGTCAAGGGCCATTACGGTCACCCTGGTTCCGAGCTCCACCACCCTCGAGGAGACTGTGGTCGTCGGCTACGGTACCCAGAAGAAGGAGTCCGTGGTCGCTTCGATCGCCCAGGTGAACAACGAGACCCTGCGCAGGACCGGTAACACCACTGACCTTACAGAGGCCCTGGTCGGTCAGATGCCCGGTCTGGTGTCCCTGACCTCATCTGGTGAGCCGGGAGGTATCCTCACCGGAGAGAGTTCCACCAGCCTCTTTATCCGCGGCCAAAACACCTGGAACGGCGGTGGCCCGCTCATCCTCGTGGATGGTGTTGAGCGTAACATGAACAACATCGATGTCAACGAGGTCGAGAGGATCTCTATCTTGAAGGACGCCTCCGCGACGGCCGTCTTCGGTGTGAAGGGAGCAAATGGTGTCATCCTCATCACCACCAAGCGTGGATCCGAGGGCAAGACCCGCCTGAATTTCAACTACACTGTTTCAGGAAAGATGCTTTCAAAGCAACCGGAGAAGCTGGATTCTTATGAGTCCATGATGATCAAGAATGAGGCTATTGAACGCGAAGTTGTCTTGAACGAACCCTCATGGAGCTATTATGTACCACAGAGAATCATTAACAGGTTCAAGAGGCCCCAGTCTGCAGAGTATGCAATGATCTATCCGAACGTTGACTGGGAAAAGGAAATGTTCAAGGATTTTGCGCTTAACACTCATCATGTCACTGCGAGTGCGCAGGGTGGATCCAAGAAGATACAGTACTTCGGATCTCTTTCCTACCTGCACGAGGGTGATATCTTCCGTGACTACGACAACGGCAAGCCCTACAACCCGAACTACAACTTCGACCGTATGAACTTCCGTTCCAACATTGACTTCAATGTGACCAATACGACCAAGTTGAAAATCAACCTTGCCGGTTTCTTCTCACGTAAGAACACCAACTGGAACAATGAGGGGTCTACCAGCCGTGCTGACCAGTGGATGTGGTCAGCGACTTACTTCCTCGCTCCGAACCTCTTCATTCCGAGGTGGCCTGACGGAAGGTGGGGTGCCTACAACGACGGTTCGAACAACTCTGTCAACCCGCTCGTAGTTGTCTATAACATCGGTCTCCGCCAGACCCGGCAGACCCAGCTGAATGCTGACTTCCACCTCGAGCAAGACCTCAAGTTCATTACGAAGGGACTTAAGGCTTCCTTTGCAGTATTCTACGACAACACGATCCGTTCAGAAGGTGGTGTCTATGATTCCACCAACTCTGTCCGTCCTACCGAGACCAACACTAATGTGGCTTTCCGCTATGTCGATTACATGAAATATATCGACGCTAATCAGGATCCGTCTGAGTACACAACACTGTATCCCCAGGCAGACTCCGATTACGACTGGGTGCCGATTCTCCAGACCCGTTACTATGAGACTATCATGAATGGAAACTGGGCTGGCTACATTCCGGTTTACAGACGTCTGATGTATCAGGCACAGCTCAACTACGCCCGCGATTTCGGTAAACACGGAGTTACGGCAATGGGTGTTTTCAAGAGAGAGCAGTACGCCCGCGGTTCAACCTTCCCTTCATACCGTGAGGACTGGATCGGACGTGTTACTTATGATTATGCCCACCGCTATCTTGTCGAACTCAACGCTGCCTACAACGGTTCCGAGCAGTTCGGCCCTGGCTACCGTTTCGCATTGTTCCCCTCTGTGGCTCTTGGTTGGTATGTCTCCAACGAGCCTTGGTTCAAAGTTGACTGGCTCAACAAGGTTAAGCTCCGCTATAGCTGGGGTAAGGTCGGAAACGACAATGTCTCCAGTACCCGCTGGCTTTATCAGTCACAGTATAAACATGGCGGCAAAGCCATGCTTGGTGTGAATGACAATACCGAGAGCCCGTATACAATCTATAGGGAACTCTCCGTTGGTAACCCGGATGTTCACTGGGAGACCGCTACAAAGCAGAATTTCGGTATCGAGCTGAGCGCATGGAAGGACCTCATCACCTTCAGCTTCGATTACTTCACCGAGCAGCGTCGTGATATTCTCATGGCCGGTTCAGCTCGTTCAATCCCTGTGTTCTATGGTGCTACCGCTGCAAGTGCGAACCTTGGTAGCGTCAATTCCAGAGGTTTCGAATTCGAGCTTGGCGTAAACAAGCAGATTGGCAAGGATCTTCTCCTCTGGGCAAAGGCTACGTACAATCACAACCAGAATGAGATTCTCTTCCGCGATGATCCGCAGCTGCAGTTCTTCTATCTGAAACAGCAGGGCTACAAGATCGGACAGACCCGCAACCAGATTTCAGCAGGAATGTACAAGAACTGGGATGAAGTGTACGCCAGCATTCCTCAGGAGAACAATGATGCTGCGAAGCTTCCTGGTTTCTATGACATCGTTGACTTTAATGCGGACGGCCTCATCAAGTCTTCGGAGGATACCCCTCCTGTCGGATACTCAGGTATTCCGGAGAATACTGGATCGCTCTCATTAGGGGCAAGTTGGAAGGGCTGGAACTTCATGATTCAGTTCTATGCTGTAAACAACTGCAACCGTTACATCGGCTTTAATAACTTCCAGAGTGATTACGATGTTGTCTTCGGACATGTCCACGATTACTGGTCCAAGGACAACATGAACGGGTCTTCTTTCATGCCGAGGTGGAAGACTTCCGGAGAATTTACCGGAGACTTCTATCTGTATGACGCTTCCTCGGTACGTCTGCAGACTGTTGAACTTGGCTATACCTTCAAGAATGTCGGCCTGCTGAAGAGGATCCACTGCGACAACCTCAGGCTGTTCGTCAATGGAAACAACCTTCTCTTCTGGTCTGACCTTCCGGATGACCGAAGCAACACCTATTCCGGTGGATCTGCAACACAGGGTGCTTATCCAACGGTCAAGCGTGTGAACTTTGGAATCGACCTCTCATTCTAAAATGAATTGCGATATGAAAAAGATCACTACTATATTACTTAGCGTTGCGGCGGCGTTCGCGCTGAGTCTTTCAGTAACCTCTTGCGAGGATTACCTGGATAAGGCTCCTGCGTCTGACATCTCCGACGCTGATGTCTTCGGGAATTTCACTGCGTTCCAGGGCTACATCGAGCAGTTGTACAATTGCGTCGTGAACTATGACAAGGCCGGAGCCTGGAACAGGTTCAATTTTGCAGACGAAAACCTGACCAATGGCCAGGACGCATTCGATCTTGGCAACTGGTGGTCAAATGAGACTTATTTCTTCGGCCAGTCAGCCGATCCTTCTAATGTAACCTGCCGAGCTAAAAGGGTGTGGGAATACGCATGGTATGCCATTCGTGCCGCTAACTTGGCTTTGGAACATCTTGACGGAGAAAACGATGAGTTCATCGGTACCGACGAAGAGTTCAAACTTCTTAAAGGCCAGGCTCTTTTCTTCAGGGGATTCTTCTATTATGAAATCTGCCGTTACTGGGGAGGTATGCCCTACATAACCCATGTCATCGGAGCATCCGAAGACATGACAACAGAGGAGTATAACCGTCTGACTGCTCAAGAGAGTTTCAAGCTCATGGCCAAGGATTTCGGTGAGGCTGCAGAACTTCTTCCTGAACACTGGGACAGGACAACAGCAGGCCAGGCTACCTCAGGTAACAACAACCAGAGGGTAAACAAGTACTTTGCTCTTGGTTTCCAGGGCAAGGCCCTTCTCTGGGCTGCCAGTCCAATGCTGAATGAGGAGGCTACCGGCAAAAATGAGTTCGACGGAGAATTGTGCAAACAAGCTGCGGAGGCCCTCGGCAAGCTCCTCAAACTCTCAGATGAAAAGAAGGATTACTATCTTGAGCCATGGAAGACATATGAGCAGATCTTCTGGATGCCGAACTATGCACGTACCGGCGCCCATGAAGTCATCATGAATTCTCAGTACTATGACCGTCGTGTCAGGTGGTCAGCTTTGGGATCAACTGTTCCGGCTTCCCTTTCCATGAACGGAACAGCGTCAGAGGGCCCGACCCAGAACATTGTAAAGAACTTCGGTATGGCTAATGGCCTTCCGATTGACGATCCTGAGTCCGGCTTCAATCCTGAGGATCCATGGACTGGCCGTGATCCGCGTTTCGACCTTCTTGTCGTAGTTGACGGTGACCGTATCAGCAACCTTGATCCTGCCGCTCACAACCACTATGCTGAATTGTTCAATGGTGGTTACCATCGTAATGGCGGATCCTTTGGAAAAGGAAGCGACACCGGATACTATTATCGCAAGTACAATGGTTTAGGCAAGGACTTCAACAACAACTTCGCCAACAAGCTTGAGGCTCACTGCCCTTACCTCAGGATGGCTGACGTCTATCTGATGTATGCAGAGGCTGTGAACTGGATGACCGGCGGCGGCCCGTCTGCCAAGGCTTCAACCTATTCGAAGACAGCAGTCGAGGCTTTTGAAGCTGTTCGCGCAAGATGCGGCGTCCCCCCCCTTCCGGCACGTTACACTTCAGATGCTCCTACCTTCTTTGAGCAGATCGTTCGCGAGCGCGCTGTGGAACTCCTCATGGAAGCTCAGCGTTTCGACGACCTTCGCCGCTGGAACAGAATAGCTGACCCGAGGTATCTTGATAAGACTTGCATCGACTTTGACCGTGGTGCGGATGGTAAACCCACGAACATCAGGGAAAGAGTCATCATCACAAGGGTTGCTTCATCCCCGAAGATGAACTGGCTGCCCATCCAGGTGAAATACACCAAGATGTACAAGGGCTTCTCTCAGAACCCCGGATGGTGATGCACTAAAACAACATGCATATGAAACAGACATTTCAGAAAATAGCAACAATTTTCGCGTCCCTTCTGCTTGTCGGCAGCCTGAGTGCCTCCGCCCAAAGCGACACTCTGCGCTACGGCAATAAAGACAAGGTCGCCCTTGCGTTCCGCGAAGCTTACGATGGTGATGTGGTCGGTGCTTACAGCAAGGTTGTGGTCGACGACGTTGAGGAGTATGACCATAGCGTTTGGAGCAGTGGCATTCTCACCGGCAGGACTCTGGGCGTTATGGGTGGTAACAACATCCGTGGTCTTGGCGTTGGTATCGACGTGTCTTCAGAGACTCAGACCGGTACCTCATCGGGCAATATGCTTTATGTGGTGGACGGTCTTCCGCGTGACATTACCTACCTCAGGACATCGGAAATCGAATCAATCACCGTTCTGAAGGATATGAATGCTGCAGTACTTTATGGTACTCAGGCTGTCAACGGTGTCATCATGATTACGACTAAGAGAGGTT
>Ga0256405_10012815_pt1 | contig 10257 bp, 10 predicted proteins | sample RumenRJG_02DNA_FD_189096 | JGI IMG/M metagenome (GOLD analysis project Ga0256405, IMG submission 189096) | Bovine rumen microbial communities from Lethbridge, Alberta, Canada - RJG_02 | ecosystem: Host-associated > Mammals > Digestive system > Stomach > Rumen | place: Canada: Alberta... | reverse complement strand
ACAAGATCACCGAAAGCTTAACTATCTGCATCCATCCTAAAGACTTTGACAAAATAGACTGGGACGCTTTATGTGAATTCTTAAAATATGAAAGCCAATATACAAATATAAAACCTATATTTTCAAAACCTTCCGGAGTTGAAGAAAAAACACCATCCGTTGTGAAACTTAAAGATGAAGAAATAGTGGATGACACCTCTGAAGATGTTCCGGGCAATAATGTAGTACCTTATCTGCAGAAACCAGTTATATCAGAAAAAGAAAAATTAATGATAACACTTCTCCAAGGAAACGAGATGAAAAAAAGCGAAGTTGCTGCAGCAATGGGATTAACGATGAACACAACAACAAGAATTCTTAGTAAATTACAATCAGCAGGGCTTGTTCAGTCCAAAGGAGGAGCAAGAAATTTAATCTATTTTGCTTCTGCTGATAAGGATGATTCTTGATATTCCTTTCAGTTTCCGCCCAGCCGCCGACAGACACAGCGGTTGCAGGCGTGAACAAGCCTGTCAGTTGGCAAGCAGGCACCGGCATTTCGCCGACCCCTTGCCCACACCGGCAGCCATGGGGCTTACCACCAGCTGGACGTAAAGCGAACACTATGACAGCCAAGCGAACAGCTTTCCTGCTTCGTAGTGTCCGACGTAGACGGACAGCTTGTTCAGTGGGCAACCCTTCTGACATCATCAGCAGCAAAGAAATAAAGATACAAACCTTACAAGGCGATTGAGACCAGCTGGTCTTGGTCGCCTTATTTTTTTACGCCTTACTCAGTACCACCAGTTGGTGGTAAGTAAGCGTAAAACCTCCCGGCCTGATCAATCCGGGCCGGGATACACACAATCAGGATATTCAATTCAATGAACAAGCTTCCGGCGCATATCCCGGAAGCAGACCCTTCGCCCAGTCATCTTTCGTGCGGTCGAGGGTCGGAGCCGTCCGCAGGACCCAAACCAGATACCTGTAGGGGTCCAGCTTGTTCTCCTTCGCCGTTTCAATCAAACTGAAGATCACTGCGCTGCTCTGCGCCCCCATGGGCGTGTTGGCAAACAGGAAGTTCTTCCGGGATATCACAAATGGTTTTATGCTGCGCTCCACCCGGTTGTTGCTCAGTTCTATCCTGCCGTCCAGCAGATAGTTGTTCAGATAGGTCCACTGGTTTTTGAGATAGGTCAGAGCCTTGCCCAGTGCAGCCTTTGGCGCGGCGTTTCTCGTATTTGCCCATGCCAACATAGCATCCAGTACAGGCTTAGCCTGCTCCAGACGCTTTCCTTTTCGTTCCTCCGGGGAAAGGTCCTTCCACTGCTCCTCCAGCTTGAACAGCTGGGTACAATAGGCAACCCCTTGCTCCGCCGTTACAGAGCGTTTCCCCTTCGGCATCGCTTTCTGCGCTTCCTCGAACTTTCTCCTGGCATGGGCCCAGCAGCCGATATGTGTTACGCCTTCCAAGCCGTGGTAAGCCGCATAGCCGTCCGTTTGCAGATATCCCCGGAATCCCTCCAGGAATTCTTTCGGGTACTCCTGCCCCCTGCCGGGCTGGTATTCATACAGTACGACAGGATGTGCAGCGTCTCCGCTGGTCCGGTACAGCCAGATGTAGCTCTTGGACTGCGGCGTCTTCCCGTTCTCATGAAGTACCTGGAGCTCTGTTTCGTCTGCGTGGAGCAGATCGTGCCGAAGGAGTTCTTTGTGCAGCTGTTCATAGACCGGAGTCAGCCAGTCCTGAGCGCAGCGGATCAGCCAGTTGGACATGGTCTGCCGCGAAAGCTGTATGCCCTGCCGGTTCCACTCCTGCTCCTGTCGGTAGAGCGGGGAACCCATCATGAATTTCTGCACTGCAACATGAGCCACAGCTTCCGGCGAGGCATATCCTCCTGGAATCACAGACGGTTCCTTCGGTGTGTTGAGGATCGGTGTGGAGATATCTTCTTTCTCGCACCTGCGGCATCCATACGTGAAGTACACATCCTGCCGAAGATATGCCCTGGCCGGCACCAGGACCAGCGTTTCACGGATCTCCCTGCCGATGACTGCCATCTGCTCTCCGCATTGGGGACAGACGCGTTCTTCCCCGCTGCGTTCATGCTCCACAACTTCCACGGGGATATCCTTGGGAAGGATGTCTCTCACGCTGCCGGATTTTTTCCGGATGTGAGAACGCACCTCAATGGCCGCAGGTTTTGTCTCGGCTTCATTTTCCCTCTCCGCTGCTTTGGAGGCATAGACCTCCGCCTCGTCAAAGAGAAGGCTCAACTGTTCGTACACCGCTTCCGATGCTTTCTCAGAAGAGGCGCCGAACTTCCTTCGCCGGACAAGACGAAGCTGTTCCAGAAGCCACTGGATCTGCGCTTGCATATCCTCATATTCCGCACGGGAAATGGTCACAGTTTCCGTGTTGCTTGTCAGGATATCTTTGTTGTTTTTCATGGCTCTATTATACCATACAAAACTCTAAAAAGCTAGCATTATCAAGGCTTTCGCGCATTTTTATAGTATGCTTAATCCAGTAATCGGACGGTGTGCTTTCGGCTGCTCTATGCTCAGTCCTTCCATGAGCCAGCGATACTGCTGCGGCGTCAGCTGCCGGGCCTCCTCTCCTGTTCTTGGCCATTGAAATGATCCGGCCTCCAGCCGTTTATACAGCAGAAGAAATCCGTCGCCTTCCCAGAGCAGGCCCTTAATCCGGTCCTTTCTCCTCCCGCAGAACAGAAACAGGGTGTTGGTAAACGGGTCCAGCTCAAAGCGTTCCTGCACAATGGCCGCCAGACCGTCGATCCCACGGCGCAGGTCGGTATATCCCAGGGCGATATATACCTTGTCCGCTCCGGTATACTCACTCAGCATGACTGCATTGCCTCGACCAAAGCCTTCAGCGTTTCCGCATCCGCTCCGTTATAGATCTCCGCCTGCGCTGTTCCGATCCGGACCGATGCTGCGATATGACCGGCTGTGTGTACGGGGGCTTCAATCTTTGCAAACCGAGGTCCTGCTGCCTCCGACATTTGAAACAGCCTGCGCTGCCAGTAATAATACGTTTTGGCTGACAGACCGTTTTCATCGCACCACTGCCGGACGCTCAGCCCGCTCTCGCGGCATGACTGGACCCGCTGCGCCCATTCCGCCAGCTTTCTGTTGTGGTTATATGCCTGCAAATTCTTTTCCATAGAATTCTCCCTCCGCTTTCTGGAGTCTTTGAGAGTCTATGAGAATCCCATAGATTCTGCCAGACTCTCTTTCATTCTCGCAGATTCTATGGGATTTGTTAGGCGGTATGAGGTTTTACGCTTACGAAGAAAATCGTCAGTTGAGCATATATCTTGATCCAATCCTGCGACAATGTATTCTAATAACATGAGCCATAACCTGAGGAAAAATATTTTTATACAAAAAGGGCGTATTAAATTATAAACTCACAATTTAATACGCCCGTAATCCACGAAGTATTGAACTATTTGTTATCAATCTACAAGTATAATTGAGAATTGATCACATTATTGCCATGCTAATTATGATACAATGTTTAAGTCCTGTCCGTACAGTTTCTTTGAAATCTCTTCTCTGATCTTATTTTTATATGCATCTGCATCAGACCCAACCATTGACAAATCTATTTCGAATTTGCATTGTTCTGCTTTTGGAAGTATATAGGTAACAACAATTGACCTCGTTTGAGCACCATTAGTTGGTAAATTAAAAGTCATAGTCTTTTTAAGGTCAAAATCCCGTTTTGCAGTATATTGACCGTCTCGAAACGTTGTTTTATACAGAGAATATTGGCGTTCAAAAATGCGACAAATATTACGCACTACGCTGGCAATATCCTCAACTAATTTCATCTCTATAGTTTCCTTCACATCTATTGAATCAGAAGTAAACCTCTCTATTGTAAGCGACACTGAGTTTTCATTTAATCCAGTGTATAGTTCATTCCAGGTCTTTCGTCCCCATTCCTGTAATTCATCACAAAGAAACAATAGACTTGAGAATGTAGTAATATGGATGTTGTATGCATCAGGGCAAGTATGAGACGCTATGGCTCGCAATATCTCGCGTCTTATATAGAATTGTCTTGCATCTTCTTCCGAATATAAGTGATCGTCATTTAGATTGAAGTCCGACTCCAGGAAAAAGAGCAGCATTTTAAAGATAATGACGGTGCTAATAATACCATGTTGGAAAGCTTCCAAGGATTTTGCATATTTAAGATAGTACTTAGGTTGAATTCGACCAACAAATACATGACTTTTAATATCAGATTCGTGCGCCTTCATCTTTGTGCTAATAAATTTGAGAATATATTCATTAATGCTGTCTTGGGTCCCGCTATATCCAAAATTGTCCCAAACATTGGGATTAGGAATAAACTCTTTCATCATTTTTCTAGTCTTCTCTAAAACTTGATCGGCTTTTTCCAGCGGATATCCAAGGTCGTGGCATAATGCAGCAATAGTCCACATACTGACATACTCCAACTGATTAATTGTCCCGTCAATTTCTGCCCCGCCATCTAATGAAATGTGCTCGATGAAAGCATTGCCTCCATCAAATGGCTTTAATAAACAAAAAACCCCCAACATCCATACACGTATTACATGGAAAACATGATCCCTGTAGTATGCATTTGCACCATACATCAGACCTTCGAATTCTGTATATCGGCGATGGTATTCTTCAAGATTATCGATTCCATATGCAACAATATCTTTGCTACTATTATCCTGGAATGGTTCACGGGTATCAAAAAAACGAAGACATTTGATAGATTTATTTAATAATCCACTCCACAGTTCATCAAGTTTATCGGCTTTTGAATAGGGGATTATCTTTTCTGTTCCTGTCAACAGGCTTGACAACAAGCCAGAGTCACCAATAATGTCATCATCCAATGGATGTTGAAATTTTTCCGGAATATTCGGAATGACGCATGTTAATTCTTTTACAATCTCGCGGATGTCGTTGCACAACTCAGAGATTAGTGTCTCATCATTTATTATGTAGCTCATTTTCCAATCCCTTGTCCTTTCAAATATTTTTGTACTGGACAGTTTTCACATCCAAATAATGAATTTTCTAATCTATTAACTAGAATCAAGCTTTGTTCTAAATACTTTGACTCATGATAAATAGCCTCAATGTCATGGTCCAATATACTATCTGGGGTAATTTGATGATTGCAATCATCAAGGAATGAGATATACTTGAATGCTTCACAGCCGTAGACGGAACCATCGAATCTTATGTAGAGCTTATTTTTAACTGCATGACAAGGTGGCGAAACATCAATTGGTGTTAAAGGTAATCCGAGACGTATTGTTGTGCTATCTGTGTTTAACGCACTAATTCTATTGCACAGATTCATTATTTCTGTTTCATTGGGGACAATTTTCTCCCTATTGTCATGTGCACGTCCATGAGGAACAAGTTTAAGAAAATTCACCTGTGTAACACCTGTTTTTTCAGCATAGCGAATCACTTCTTCTGCATCGTTTAGATTACACTTCATAGGTACAAAATGAATTTCTGCCTGTATTCCACAATTAATTGTATTTGAAATACTCTCACAAAGAAGCGGGAAATGGCCATGGCTCTGAGTGATTAAATCATACGTCGTTTCATTTGCCGATTGCATATTGAAGATTAAAGCTCTCATACCTGCACTTCTTAATTGGGATAATATCTCAATCGACAGAGATGCGGGTTTTTCTTTTGTTCCGATGATCCCGCAAGTATATACATCAACGATAATATTATTAGATGAAATGTTTCTAACTATTTCTATTATATCGGGATGTAAGAGCGGTTCTCCTCCCGACAAACAGATTCTCTCTACTTTCATTTTTTTCAAACCAGCGACTACACGTTTTACTGTATCAGTTTGTAACATTGTGGTACAAACCTCAGATGAACATGATGAGCAATGAAGGCATCGATTCCAACACTTTTGAATAATCTCAATTGAAACATCTTGAATCATCATTGCCCTCCTTTTCATTGATACTCATTTGTTTCGCCTGTTTCAGTATTTCAAGATATAAGTTGTGCGGAAGTATTGCTACATAGGGTTCACTATTCTTTATTACACATATGGCACCATTCTTATCGTGGGCTTCACGAAAAATTCTTGCAGATTGTCCTCTGCTAAAAACCTGCGCTTTGTATGTTTTTAAGTATTCAAGAAGCAAATCTACAACCCCCAAATAATTCTCTTTTCTTCTATTATACGTCAAAAGTAATTACAATACAACATAAAATTTTAACTATTATCATAATTACATCTTTCTTGAAGGTGCTTTATCCGATTGATTAGAGTGAGACCTTCTTATGAGGTCGCTGCTATAGGATTTCAAGATAATCATATAGTGGGGATTAATCCTGAACCAGTTTACGATGATAATGTCTTGTCCGCCGATGACTACATGTTTTCCCATTAATTTCAGCTGCACTCCTGTTCTTCATTTTGGTTGCAAAAAAGCCGGACAAGGAATCTAATCCTTTCCGGCAATCGCTTTAGTGTTCAATTTTGGCTCTTGTCTCGCTGCCGTTTCCGCTACCAAGGCTCCGCAGCTTGAAGGTAGTTTCCTCCATCCGTGCGGGTGTGTATGAATTGGCGAAATACTTTCGGAGCTTGTCCACCGGGATCGTGATACTGAAATTCTTGGGCTTCTTCTGCTCCATCAAGATTTGAAGCATGTTGTCCTCGTTCACCTCTCCGTTCTGACTGAGCTTCCGCATCTGCTGGGCTTGGGATACGGAAGGGGTGACCTGCTCGTTGTCTATTCTTCCGGGATGGAATGATCCGAAGATGCGCGATGCGGAAGTATTTTGTAAAAAGGCAGCCGTTTACCATTCTCCTGAAGCGGACGGTCTTTTCGTCCGTGTTCAGATTCAAACCGGCGGTTATCTCCTCCGATGGGATGAGAATCTGTCCATTTCGGATGCTGAACTCTACAGAATGGGGAAGCGCATCCCAATGAACATGGACTACTTTTGCGCGTTTGCCTCTGAGCGGATCATTAATGCGGCAGAAGCGGCGGAGATCTTGAGCTGCACTCGTCAGCATATCAATGAACTCGTAAAAAACAGACAAGCTGCATCCCATCAAGACTTCAGAGAAGAACACGCTGTTTTTGAAGGGTGAAGTTTTGAAAAGAAACTGGCAATAAGATAAGTAAGCAGTTCAAACAGGTGAGGTTTCAGACCCCGTGACTATTATCTGTGGAGATTGTCTGAGATTTGGAATTAATCGCGGGTCACAAAGATGATTCGTGGTTTAGGACATGGAATCGGCTGGTTATCTACTAATTCCTGATTTGATATTTTTTGGCTGGAGTTTCCTGGTATATCCATTTTTTCGTTTCGATCAGCTTGTGCCGTCTCGAAATTTGAAAACAAATCTGAAAACATTTTGGCCTTTTAGGGGGTATCAGGGGGTACAACCAGGTACGACATGGTACTACATATTGCGCCAAGAACCTGGTCTCTCCACAAGATAATGTAAAATAACACGAATAGAGACCATCTGCGATACGCCCGGCCAAGTTGGTAAGGATGAGGTCGGCAGTTCGAATCTGCCCAGCAGCTCCAGAAAAAGTCTTGAAACTCAAGGGTTTCAGGACTTTTTCTTTTTTTCATTTTTTCGGAAAAATCATGGTTTCCAACGATTTTTCCAACAAGCATGGTTTTTTTCCGACAATCATTTGGTCAGGAGCTGGATCATGGGTGACCACTCGAAACAACAAGTGTGATTTGCTGTGAGTAATTCTTTTCTTTTGTTTTGAACTTTGTTTGGAGAGAAGTGATGGAAAACGGTTTTCCAACACTTTTTTCCAACATTTTTTTACTCTTCTGTGAGTGCAGTCAGGACCTGAAGGAGCTCTGGTCGTTTCGTCACGGCAAGCAAAAGTTTTTCCTTGAGATCGGTTTTCTCTTCTCCTTTTCCATCTGCTGAAGGAGAAAAAAAGAGATGATCCAATTTGTTGGCGATCTCCCGCCTGTTTCCATCGAAAGTGTGCGCATAGACTTCTGTTACCATTCTGGCTTGGGCATGTCCTGTATCTCCTTGAACGGCTTTGATATCACCGTTGCTTGCTACCAGTTTCAAACTGGTACTGAGGTGGCGCAGACTGTGAAACACTACTTCCGGCAAGTCGTTCTCCTTAATAAAGGATTTGAATGCTTTTGCTACCATGCGCTCCTCCATGGGCATGCCGTTATCCAGGGCAATCACCAGATCATAGTCCTCATAGGCACCATGAAGCTCTTCCTTTCTTGTGTTTTGCAATTCTCTGTGCTGAAGTAATTCTTTAATCACAGTGGATGGAATGGCTACTGAACGATTGCTGGATGTGGTTTTCAGAGACTTCAGAGTGAGTACGGTTTTACACTCCCGTGCAATTTGCTGGGGAAAACGAAAGAATATTTCGCTTCCCTTGGTTGCTGCAATGTCCTCTAACGTCTTCTTGTCACACCGTTTGAGTGTTTGTGTGATGCGAATGGTTCCCGAACCGTCTTCATGGAAGATCACGTTGGACCATGTAAGACCAAGTATCTCTCCAATGCGCATGGAGCAGCCAATAGATAGCATCATACATAGCCGCAGCGTTTCATCTTCACAAAGCATGAGGGCCCTCTGCGCTATCTCAGGTGTCCATACTTCACGCTGATTGCCATTGATCTTGGGTCGGGTAGAGGCATCGTCAGGATTGGTTGGGATGTAACCCCAGGTAACTGCTTTCTGAAGCGCACTATGCAATAGAGTATGGGTTTTTTCTATTACGCTTGCTCCAACAGTCGCTTCAGTGTTTGTATGACCAGGCAGGACGACAGCCTTTGTGGTCAGAAGTGAGTGATAAAATCTGTCCAATTGCTTTGCAGTCAAGTCTCGTAAGAGAATTGAACCGATGGCAGGATTGATATAATGCTCGATGCGATGACGGTTTGCTGACAAGTACGAGTCCCCCCAATGGGTTACACCATATTCCCGAACATATTCGTCCATGAATTGTGCCACCGTTAAAAGCCTTACGGGTGTGCGAGAATCGGGCGGCTTCAGGGTGCCGCGCTTCTTCTCCAATGCGATTTCAGCGCAGCGAAGATTTGCTTCCTCGAGAGTCTCATATCGCTCAGCAAAGGTTTTGTTGTATCCCTTAATGCGATAGCTGATCTCCCATTTATTTCCTTTCTTTCTGGGTGTGGTCATTGTCGTATACCTCCTGCTGGATAAGAGAGTATCCTTCCAACAAGCGGTGCCTGTTGGAAGGAATCATACTCTGCCATGCTGTGGTTGTCAAGGTTATGGAGTCTTTCCCAGGAGATCATCTCTGAAAATCAGTATCCTGCGTCCTTTCTTCAGGAAGGTGATTTCACCTGCCTTGCAGAGATTGTAGACGGTGTTTTTGCTGACTCGTAACAGAGCAGCGGTTTCTTCGATTGTCAGCATCAAAGGCAGATCTGAAAGGTTTGTGTATTTTTGGGTAGTGTTAATAGTTTTATACATTGATATCTACTCCTTCTTTCTTATGGCCCGGTGACTTTTGATCTTTGTTCCTCATCGTGCTTGACTTGCGTTCTGTGAACCGATAAATATTGAAATCATATCCTTGCCGCAACCTGCAATAATCACATGCCTCCTTTGTTCTGCATAAAGGATCAGCCCGCCTGATAAAGTAATCCCTTGAACGATAAAAATAGGAAGCACAGGTCGGACACAGGCAGAGTGTCAGGGCATCAGAGTTTGAGGGCGTTTTTTGAGGTATCAGTCCGAGGCTTACTTTGATGGCCTTGTTGACTGACCGCATTGTACTATCATCGACAGTATCGATATAGCCATCCAACCGATCTTTATCCAGGGTCCGAATCTGTTCCAGCATAACCATGGATTTCTCCGGGAGCGCCAGATGAGAAGGTAATAGGACGTGAGTGGGAAGTTCAGTTTTTTTGATTTGACTGCTGATTGGGGCGATGATCACAGTGGGACTGTATTTGTTGCCTGCATTGTTTTGGATAACAAGGACAGGTCTGAAACCATCTTCCTCACTCCCAACAACGGGACTCAGATCAGCATAAAGAATATCGCCTCTGTAGATTTTGTTTGCATTCATAAAAGCTCACCTCACATGATAATAAAAATTAGCCACGAGCAAAACACAGAAACCCCTGAAAAATCAAGGGATTCCGGCTATGGCAAGAGCAAAGAATCACTCATAAATATAGAAAGCGGCGCCCCTTTGCGGTATGATTGAGTTGCCATAAAAT
>Ga0256405_10012814_pt1 | contig 10259 bp, 10 predicted proteins | sample RumenRJG_02DNA_FD_189096 | JGI IMG/M metagenome (GOLD analysis project Ga0256405, IMG submission 189096) | Bovine rumen microbial communities from Lethbridge, Alberta, Canada - RJG_02 | ecosystem: Host-associated > Mammals > Digestive system > Stomach > Rumen | place: Canada: Alberta... | reverse complement strand
AAGCTGCCGCATCAGACCTGTGAGTTCTTTCACAGCCTGCTGCGGCAGCTTTTTTATGACTCACTGTCTGCGGAGACATTTGCCGCGGTAAGATTCGTCCTGCAGTGCTCCGCGAAGCGGTCGATGGTCGCAGCCCGGTGGGCTGTCCTTCGTACCGCCATGTGTATCGCGTAGCTGTAGGGCAGCGGCAGGACCATGTAGGAGTCCTCTAAAGTCCGGAAATAACGGATGTAAAGCTCCGGACAGACGTAAACACCGACACCTTCCGCGCACAGCCTGAGGCAGGTCTCCGCACTGTCGGACATGGCCGCGATATTCGGCACGATCCGGTTCTCCAGCAGGACGCGGCCGATGTAGCGGCCAACGATGTCGTTCCGGGAGTTCGTGATCATGGGCCAGGCCGCCAGAAGCTTCGGATCCGGCTCCTTCTGAAGTGCTTCTCTGAGCGGCCCGAAGGCAGGCGCTTTGGGGATGACCAGGGCCATCCGCTCCCGGTACAGTTCTTCTACCTGCAGATCCGGCCGTTCCTCGGAAACATCTCCGATGATCAGGTCCAGGGCATCGCTGCCGATCCTCGACAGCAGTTCGTCATTGGTGCACTCCGAAAGGTGGATCCGCACCTTCGGGTACTCCCGCAGGAAGCCTGAGACCAGCTGAGGCATCAGGACAGCGCTGCGGGTCTGGGAGATCCCGACCCGGACCGTGCCCGTCACCTCGCCGGAAAGATCCCGGAACTCCCGGTGCATCGTCTGGTCCAGGCGCACGAACCTGCGGCAGTACTCCAGAAACAGCTCTCCCTCCGCCGTGAGACGGAATTTCGGGCGCCGGAGAAAGAGCGTGCAGCCCAGCTCCTTCTCAAGCGCAGCCATATGGCTGCTGAGGGTCTGCTGGGTGATCTGCAGTTTTTCCGCCGCCCGGGAGATTCCCTGTTGATTCACGACCTCAATAAAGTATGACATTGGCAGCAGATTCATACCTTCCCTCCGTTTCCGGAATGCCGGCGCCTGTATACTTGTGCCTTCCATCATGAGTAATCTGTACAGTTTTCTCTCTGTATAATAATGCAGGTAATTTCAGTCTGCAAGCTGTACAATACTCTGCGAAGGTATAAAAAACGGGAGGCGCCGTTCCGGACGAACTCCGGTACTGACGCCTCCTGAAAAGGGGTCATTATGCTGTTGCCGTAATTATGCTGCCGCGCAGTTTTTTCCACCGGATCAGGACGCCATCGACAGAATTCTGGATGCGATATGGCTCTGAAGACCGTCGATGATCTCCTGCTCCGTGTCCATGCCAAACCCGTCCACGCGGGCCACATGCTCATGGCTGATACCGTCCACGGAACCCATCTCCACCGTTCTGAGGAGGAATTTTTCCGCCTCCCGGAAGCTGAGCAGAAGGGAGATTCCGGTCTGCTCCGCCAGGGCTGCGACGATGCCGTAAGCGCCCCAGTTGGAGACCGTGGCGATCACGAGGATGTCCGCTTTGATCTGTGCCGGAGTCAGGGACAGTCTCTGCTCCACAGCCCAGGCCACGTTGCCCATGCCGATCTCATTTCCGCCGTCGCCGACGCCGATGGTCGGGATCTTTCCGTACGCTGCCAGGAACAGCGCGTCGCAGGGAGCTGTCTCGCTGCTGATGTCGATACCGCGCATGTTCGCGTAAACGCCATTGCTGTCGCGTCCGCAGCGCTCCACGGAGATGAGGCCCACCGGCTGAAGGCGGTCCAGCAATTTTGCCGCGTCAGCATCGTCCGCGTCAAGATCCAGATAAACTGTCCTGATGCCCTCTGTCTCGAAATAGCCTTCGCAGTAGCGGTCCGTGACGATCACCGGGGAGAAGCCGAGTCTCTTCAGTGCCCTGGCCAGGGCCATGGTGCCCATCGGTCCGTCGGTCTCCGCGAAACCGCCGACATAGAAGCCGGTGGTGAGCAGCACGGTACCGCGCTTCCAGCTTAAGATCTCCCGCGCCGCTTCGCTGCAGTAATGTTCCGGAACACAATCCCGGATCTCCATCATGCCCCGGCGGGAATACTGAAGAATGATTTCCTCGATGGATCCGCTGACTTTTTTCATGGCTGATACCTTTCCTGCCGCAGCTGCGGCTCCTGATCTCACTTGCAGTGTTATCTGCTGTTGATCTCACCGGCAACGATCATCTCATTGGCGGTGTCTGTTCTATGATTGTCAGTATAAACAGCGCCAATACAGATTTCAAACTGATTTTATCATGTTGTCTTCACAGTATTTTATCTGTCTATAATATCATTCTATTTGTGCATCGTATAATATTTGTATAAAATTAAATGGTCAGAAGGCGAAACGTCTCCTGACCATTTTCCTTTGCCGGGCTGCTTCGCAGTTCCCGTTTTATCTTGCGTTGTCGTAGTCGTTGATGGCGTCTACCTTCTTGCCGGAACGTTCATTGTAAACATAGGTGCAGTCCAGATATGCGCTGATCAGCTCCTTCGCCAGCATGTCGCCGGTCACCTGGGATCCCAGAGTAATAATGTTGCAGTCGTTGCTGAGGCAGGCACGCTTTGCGGAATATACATTGTTGACATTGGCAGCACGGACGCCCTTGACCTTGTTCGCCGCCAGCATGACTCCGATTCCGGTCCCGCAGAACAGGACGCCTCTGTCAAAATGACCTGCAGCCACTTCCTCGCCGACCTTCGTGGCAACATGGGCATAGATCACATCTTCACTGCCGAAATCCGTCACTTCATGTCCGAGGCTCTTCATATAAGTAATGAGTTCCTGCTTGTAAGCCTCCGCATTCGGATCACATCCAACCGCAATTTTCATAATGTAACGCTCCTTTCTTATTGAATAATAATGGTTCTGGCTTTCTGTTTGTTGTCATGACTCTTTCTATTTACTTTCGTAATGATAATATCAGTTGTCGTATAGCGCGTCAATAGAACAGCATTTTGATAATCGTTACGAAAGTTCCCGAAACCCCCTGAAAGTCATGAATTCGAAAGAAAATGAAAGATATTTCAGGTCTGTTTTGGTTAATCTGCGTATGTTTCAGTATTATGATTTATGCGAAACAGAAAATCTGCTTTCGGCACTTGATTTGAAACTATAACGATAATATAATTAACACATCGAAAGCCTAGCGCAAACGATACGGAAAGCATTACGAAAACCAGTGATTGAATATGAAAGGAGAAAGCAGATGAGCACAGATCAGGCTACATTCCGCCCTGTCACCGCCATTACCATGGGTGACCCCGCAGGCATCGGTCCCGAGATCGTCGTCGGAACCATGCTGGATCCTTCCATCATCGAATGCTGCAAGCCATTCGTGATTGGAAGCGCAGCCATTCTTCAGAAGGCTGCCGATGTTCTCGGAAAGGAGATCAAGATCCGCAAGATCAATGATCCCGACGAGGCACTCTATGAATTCGGAACCATCGATATCCTGGAGACCGGTGACTACGATACCGACTCCATCGAATGGGGAAAGGTACAGCCGCTGGCCGGACAGATGGCCGTGGACTGGATCATGAAGTCCATCGAACTCGGAATGGCAGGAAAGGTTGACGCGGTATCCACCTCTCCCATCAACAAGCAGTCCATCAAGATGGTGGGCGTCAAGGAGCCCGGCCACACTGAGATTTATCAGAACGCGACTCATTCTCCCTATGCACTGACCATGTTCTCCTGCCACAAGCTCCGCGTTTTCTTCGTCAGCCGTCACATGTCTCTGATCGATGCAGTCCATTTCGCGACCAAGGACGTGGTCCTGGATTTCCTCCGCAACATTCATAAGGAACTTACCAGCGTCGGCATCGACAAGCCGCTGATCGCAGTTGCCGGCATCAACCCGCACAACGGAGACAACGGTCTGTTCGGACGCGAAGAGATCGATGAACTGTTCCCGGCAGTCGCAGCAGCTCAGGCAGAGGGCATCAACGCAGTCGGCCCGATCCCCGGAGATTCCATCTTCAACATCGGAAAGTCCGGCAAGTTCGACGCCATACTGTCCATGTACCATGACCAGGGCCACATCGCCTGCAAGACTTTGGACTTTGAGAAGTCCGTCACCATCACCTGGGGCCTTCCCTTCATCCGCGGCTCGGTTGACCACGGCACCGCGTTCGACATCGCAGGAAAGGGCATCGCCGGCTGCATCAGCCTGATCGAGTCCACAAAGGTCTGCGTGGAATACGCTGTCAGAAAGCACAACGGAGCAAAAAAATAAACCCGGCAGCAAGCCGCCAGGAATTCAGGAAAGGAGATACCGTATGCCTATCATCGGAGCAGTTGCGGACGATCTCACCGGCGCCAACACTACCGGCGTGCTCCTTGCGAGATCCAAGGCCAGAACCGCAGTTTTCTTCAACGAAAAAGCAGCGCTGAAGGCGAAAGGCGTCGCAGATCTTGACGCTATTCTCATCAGTTCCAACTCCCGCCCCATGCCGCCCGCAGCGGCAAAGGCCTATGTCAGAGACGCGACAGTGGCTTTAAAGAACATGGGCGTAAAGTATTTTTCCAAGCGTATTGACACCACTCTCCGCGGCGGCATCGGCCACGAGATCGACGCCATGCTGGAAGTGATGGGTGAGGACGCGGTGGCCGTGGTCGTCCCGGCCATGCCCCAGTCCCGCCGTATCGTTGTCGGCGGATACTCCGTCATCGACAACGTCGCCCTGATCCGCACGCCCGTGGCACAGGATGTGCGCACGCCCGTGAAGGAAAACTTTGTGCCGAAGCTTCTCGACGCGCAGACTACCCGGAAGGTCGGTCTCGTGACCCTGGGGGATGTCCTTGCCGGTGTTCCGGCCATCAAGACCGCCCTGAAGGCCTGCCGCGAAGACGGTGCCGAAGTGATCGTGGTGGACGCCATCACCATTGAAGATGTGGAAGCGATCGCCCGGGCTGTCGTTGAGCTCGGCTGGAATGTTCTCGCCGTGGATCCCGGTCCCTTCACCGCGAAGCTGGCTTATGTCCGTGGCCTGATCCGGGAAGAGTCTGCCAACATTCCGAAGGAACCGCCTGTCGAAGGAAAGACCGTCCTCATCGCGGCCGGCAGCGCGACGCCTGTCACGAAGAAGCAGATGGAAGTCCTCTGCACCGACGAGCGGAACGTCCGCATCAGCGTGGATCCGCTGCCGCTGATCGACGGGGACGAGGAAGCCATGGACGAGGTGAATGCCGCCATCGACAAAGCCTGCCTTCTGATCCAGAGCGGAGAACCGCCGAGAGCCATCCTTTTTGAGACAGCGCTCCACGGAACGCTTCTGAACCTTGACGAAGAAGACGCCAAGAGAAACTACACCGGCGGAACCAGTGCGGACCTCATCAACATCGGCCTCGGTCTCATCATTTCCGGCGTGCTTAAGAGAGTGGGCCGTGACAATATCGCCGGCCTTTACACCACCGGCGGCGACACCATGGTGAATGTCTGCTCCATCCTGGATGTGCAGTGTCTGGAAGTGATCGACTACGTGATCCCGCAGACCGATATCGGAAGGCTGATCGGCGCTTATGACGGACTTCCCATCATCGGAAAGGGCGGCCTCACCGGAACCAACACCACCGCCGTCGAGATCGTGGACCGCCTGATGCGCGAAGCCGCGAGAAAGTAAACTGTCCCGATCAAATTACTCGAAAGATCCTTTTCAATCACTTAAAAATATAAAGTTCATACTTTAGGGGGTATTTTATGGCTGAAAAGAAAGTGTACACAAAGCGTGACGGAAGCAGAGACTATCCGCTTCTTGACAAGATCGCTTCTCTTCCCGGCGGACTGGTAATCGTCCCGCTGGTCATCGCAGTGCTGTTGGCGACCTTCTGCCCGCAGGTATTCAAGATCGGCGGATATGTGACCGCTCTGTTCTATGACGGAAACTCCTGTATGATGGGCTTCTTCCTCATTGTCTGCGGTTCCATGATCGACATCAAGCAGGTCGGTATGCCGCTGTATAAGGGCGCTATCATGACCGGCACCAAGTTCCTGCTGGGCGTTATCCTGGGCGTTCTGGTCGGAAAGATCTGCGGCCCCGCCGGATTCCTCGGCATCGCACCCTTCGTTCTCATCGCCGCAATCACGAACTCCAACGGTTCCCTTTACATCGCTCTTTCTTCCCAGTACGGCAACGCGACTGATACCGGCGCTATCTCCATCCTGTCCCTGAACGACGGCCCGTTCTTCACCCTGATCGCTCTTGGTGCGACCGGCCTTGCAAACATCCCGATCAAGACCCTGATCGCAGTCCTTGTCCCGCTGCTCATCGGCTTCATCTGGGGTAACCTTGACGAGAAGTTCCGCGACACCTGCAAGACCGCACAGCCCATCGTCACCTTCTTCATGACCATCTCCATCGGCGCGAAGACCGACGTGAAGACCATCCTGACCGCCGGCGCTTCCGGTATCGTCCTGGGCCTGATCTCCGCCGCAACCGCAGTGCTGTTCTTCTTCATCATCAACCTGCTTCTTCCGAAGAAGGAGCGCAATGCTATGGGCTGCGCCATCGGTACCACGGCTCTGAACTCCGCCATGACTCCGGCAGCTGTCGCAGAAGCGGACCCGACCTATACGGATGTCGTCCCCATGGCGACCGCACAGTGTGCTACCGCATCCATCATCACCCTCTTCCTCTGCCCCTTCATTACGACTGCTTTTGACAAGTACATGATGACTGCTCAGAAGGGCATTTACAGCCCGGAGGGCTGGGCCTATGAGAAGGGCCTGAAGATGACGGGCAAGAAGTAATCTTTTCCGATCAGCAAAGCGGAAGCATCTCCCGCTGCCATGAAATCAACTGACCACCTGTGCGCTTCCTGCGGATCTTCCGCCGGGAGCGCACCTGAAAAAAGAGGATCTCCCCCATGGAACAATACACCCCCCTCCCTCCTGAAAAGATCCGCGTCATCATGACACGGGAAGCCCTGTTTGATTTCTTTCTTTATCACGCCTACTCCAAGCTCGGCGGTTTCCTGCAGAACCTGCTGGGGTTCGCAGTCTTTTTTCTCGGGGTCTTCTCCTATGTGACAGGACGCACAAACGGTCTTGGCTGCTTCCTTTACATTCTCGCCGCAGTCTGTTTCCTGGGCTACACCCCGTTTCTCCTCAGCCGGAAGGCTGCCAGGGCGCTGCGGGAAGAGGATGTCTACCGGACTCCCATGGACCTGACCTTTTCAGAGGATGAGGGGATCCTGGTGGAACAGAACGGTTCCAGCCGTCTGTACCGCTGGGAGGAAGTTCTGCGAGCCTCCGTTACCCCGAAGACCATCGCCATCTATCTGGGAACGGAACAGGCCCTTATCGTTCCGAAACAGGATTTTGGCGACCGGTTTCTCCAGTGCTACCAGATCACCGCGAGAGGCCTGGGAAAGTCCAGATCCGCCACCCATTGATCCCGGGGCCGGTTTTATCAAGGAGGCAGCAGATCCATGCTTGAACGACGTGAAGAGATCCTTACTCTTCTGAAAACACAGGAAAAAGTCACTGTGCGTGAACTTTCGGAGATTTTTCACTGCTCCGAAGTGACGATACGCACCGACCTCCGGGAACTGGAGGCAGAAGGCATGCTGGAACGGACCCACGGCGGTGCCGTCCCGGTCAGAGAGCCCTTTCCCTCCTACCGTCCCGAAAATCTTTACAAAAACTCCGCAGCAAAGCAGCAGATCGCTTCCCTGGCCTACCGAATGATCGAAGACCGGGAGACCATCATACTGGACGACTCCTCCACAGCTTTCTATCTCGCCCTGGAGATCCGCCGGCATCCGGAGAAACGTCTTGCCATCGTCACAAACTCCATTCTTGCAGTCAGTGAACTGGCAGGTCTTTCCCACATCAATCTTTATATAGTAGGCGGAAGCGTCAGCGGTAATCTTCCGGCATCTCTCGGAGCAAAAGCAAAAGAAGAGATCAGCCGCTTTAAAGTGGACAAGGCTTTTATCGGTGTGCACGGCATCAGCTTTGATGCCGGTCTCACCGAAGTCACGGATGACCGGATGCAGATGAAACAATCCATTATCCGTACGACTTCAAGAGTAATCGTTCTCGCGGACAGTTCCCGTTTCGGCGGCGGATATTTTTCCGTGATCTGTCCTCTGTCCGGCATCTCATGCATTGTCACCGACAGCGGTATTTCGGAAGAAAATATCCGGAAAGCAGCGCTCCATGGAGTTCCGCTGATCATTGCCGGACGCAGCGATACTCTGTGACTCTCCTCCTCAACTCCCTGCTTTCGAAAGCATTTTTCGAAAAATAGACTTTTGTTCTTTTTCGATTGCTTTTTTGTTTGTTTTCGTTTATCATTTTCTCAATATAGTATTGCTTTTCGCCGCAGCTGATCTGTATAACAGGCAGATCAGCGCAGGCCCTGGTCAAACAAACGAAAGCAGGCCTGCAGAAAGGAGATGCCATGAGCGAACGCCAGCAGAAAATACTCGAGATTCTGGAAACGCAGGGAACCGTGAGTATCACTGCGCTCAGTGAGCTTTTCGGCTGTTCTAAAGTGACCCTCCGGAACGACATCCGTACACTTGAGAGCCAGGGACTGCTGGAGCGAACCCGGGGCGGAGCAAAAAGAACAGTGCAGGCAGGCAGCGCAGAGACCGTTTTCCCGAGTCTGAACCGCAATTCGGAGGCTAAGCAGCGTATCGCTGCCCGGGCTTATGAATATATCTCGGAGAACAGCACCATTCTTCTGGATGACTCCTCCGCCTGTTATTACCTGGCGCAGCATATCAGCCGTCATCCCGAAAAAGCAGTCGCGGTCCTCACAAATTCTCTTCCGTCCGCGTCCGTTCTGGCCGGTCATCCTCATGTGCAGCTGTACCTGATCGGCGGTCATGTGGGCGGACACCTGCCCGCCACCATGGGTGAGCAGACCACTGAAACCATCCGAAGCGTCTATGTGGATATGGCATTTATCAGTGTGCACAGCATCAATTTCAATGTTGGACTTACCTCCATCGGAACACCGCAGATGCAGATCAAGCGCGCCATCCTGGATACCACGGACAAGGTATTTGTCCTGGCAGACAGCGCAAAATTCGGCGCAGGCTATCTGGAAGTCATCTGCCCCCTCAGCGACGTATACCGCATCCTCACGGATTCCGGGCTGAAGCAGGAGTATATCGACAAGGCAGCGGAGAAACAGGTTCCCCTGGAACTTTGCTGAGTTCCGCCGTACTGGAAACGAAGCGAAAAGCTTTCCCGGATCCGCCTTTGCCGGAATCACGGAGGATCACCGAAACCGCAAAGGAAAGGAAACTTTTCCGTAAATGAAGAAAAAATTTTACTTTGGCAGCAATTTTAAAATGTACAAGACTGCCGGCGACACGGATGAATATCTCCGCGCCATCACGGCAGCCACCGCGGATCTGAGCCGCGAGGAATATCAGTTCTTTTTCATTCCTTCGTACACCGCCCTGGAGCGCGCCTCAAAGAGTCCGGTGCGCGACAGCTTTATGCTGGGCGCGCAGAACATGTGCTGGGAGGCTGAAGGACAGTTCACCGGTGAGATCTCCCCGGTCATGCTGAAAGAATTCGGTGTAGAGCTTGCGCTCATCGGTCATTCCGAACGTAGACACACCTTCGGCGAGACCGATGTGACAGAGAACAAAAAGGTCCTGAAGGCACTGGAATTCGGCTTTACCGTGCTGCTCGCTGTCGGTGAGACCAGCGAAGAAAAAAACTTCGGCATCTGCCCGGAGGTGATCCGCACCCAGCTGAAGGTCGGTCTCCACGGCGTCACGCCGGAACAGGCCGCAGAACACCTCTGGATCGCGTATGAGCCTGTCTGGTCCATCGGTACGGCCGGAACCCCGGCAACCCCGGAATATGCCCAGGAAGTCCATCACGAGATCCGTAAGTGCCTGGTGGAGCTTTTCGGCGATGCCGGAAACGAGATCCCGCTCCTGTACGGCGGCAGTGTGAATCCGGAAAACGGGACGGCGCTCCTGTCCCAGCCGGATATCAACGGTCTCTTTACCACCCGCACCGCCTTCCAGGTGGAGAAGTTCGCGGCACTGATCCGCGAAAGCATTGCAGCCTGCACGAAATGATCTAAACTGAAGACCGGATATACCGGAACCGAAAAAGGCCGCAGTCCCTGAGAAATCAGGAACTGCGGCCTTTTTCCACCGTCCATCTTCCAGCCCGCTGCTGGCGGGCTGAAAGATGATCAATCGGCGCCATATAATTCCGCATATGCGAAGGAGAGGACGCGCCTGCGTTCTCTCCTTCGTTTACATGCAGAGAGGGCCGCGGGTCCGCAAGCGGCCCCTCGTCCT
>Ga0256405_10012813_pt1 | contig 10260 bp, 8 predicted proteins | sample RumenRJG_02DNA_FD_189096 | JGI IMG/M metagenome (GOLD analysis project Ga0256405, IMG submission 189096) | Bovine rumen microbial communities from Lethbridge, Alberta, Canada - RJG_02 | ecosystem: Host-associated > Mammals > Digestive system > Stomach > Rumen | place: Canada: Alberta | collected... | reverse complement strand
TATTATAAGTAAGTACATCCTGGAAAATAGAGAAGACTATGTTTTTTCTGCTCTTGCAGCTTCTATTGATGGCAAATTTTCTTTTATTCCTGAAAGAGATAATGCAGATATTGGCGTTTTAGAAGTTGCTATGGATTCTCGATTTTTGATTAATGATGGTCAGCATAGGAAAGCTGCTATTCTCGATGCATTGAATGAAGACGAAACGTTGGGTGATGAAACAATATCCGTTGTTTTTTTTGAGGATAAAGGGCTGGCAAGAAGCCAACAGATATTCACGGATCTTAATAAGCATGCAGTAAAGACATCAAATTCAATAGCTGAGCTATATGATTCCAGAGATGATTTGGCTGTTGTGACAAGACGAGTAGTATCTAGGGTGGAGTTTATTAACGCATACACAGATAAAGAAAGAGATATTCTTGGCAAGTTTTCATCTAATCTATTTACACTTAATACATTCTATACAGCAAATAAAAAAATTGTACAACGTGCTGATATTACGACGGAAATAGAGGATTTTCTAACCACATTCTGGTCTGCGGTGGCAAACAATCTGGTTCAATGGAATGAACTTCTTCATAAAGAAATTAGCAAAGTGGATCTCCGTGAAAATTATATTATCACGCAGGCTGTCGTCATACAGGCGCTTGGAAGAGTGGGGCATTACTATCTAACTCATCCAGAGAATGACTTTAAGGTAAGCCTTAAAGGTCTGAAAAACATTGACTGGAAACGAAATTCTGATCAGTGGTATTTACGAACGATTAGGGCTAATGGAAGGATGATTACCAGTGAAAAAGCCGTTATATTGACGAGCAATGTTATAAAGCTTGCATTAGGGATTCAACTCGATAGGGATGAAGAAAACAGTGAGAAAAAATTTAAGAGTACAATTCAAAAGTAAAACGGGTAAATATAAGGGGAAGATAAAGAATGAATTCCACAACCAACAAAGATAACTCACATAAATTGATTACGAAGGATACTATTGATGGATTAATGGAGACGGTGAGGAATTTGTACTTGTCTGACGATATTCCTTGGGTAATAGGGTATTCCGGTGGAAAAGATAGTACGGCGACATTACAGTTAGTATGGCTTGCAATTAAAGCTCTTTCTCCTGAACAAAGAAAGAAGACCATTTATATCATCAATACAGATACTCTTGTTGAATCACCTGTAGTTGCACGGTGGGCACAACAATCATTAGAAAAAATGAGAGTTGCAGCAGAACAAGACAAATTACCCTTTGTACCCCATAGGTTGACGCCAGAATATGATAATACATTTTGGGTCAATTTGATTGGCCGTGGATATCCGTTCCCAAGAAAAAAGTTTAGATGGTGTACAGATCGCTTAAAGATCCAACCAGTTAATAAGTTCATAAAAGAAAGAATAGCCGAGCATGGCGAAATAATCATGGTTCTTGGAACTCGTAAAGCAGAAAGTTCCAACAGGGCCCGCACAATGGCTTATTACGAGAAAAAGAGAGTTCGAGAATTGCTTAGTCCGAATCCAACATTAGTAAATGAACTGGTTTTTTCTCCATTAGCGGAATGGACTGATGATGATGTCTGGATTTTTCTTATGCAATATAAAAATCCATGGGGTTATTCAAATCAAGAGTTACTGACTCTCTACCGGGGAGCGACGGCGGATAATGAGTGCCCGCTTATGGTTGAAAAGAATCTCCCGAGTTGTGGAAGAAGTCGTTTTGGCTGTTGGGTATGCACCATGGTCGAGAAGGACAAGTCTATGGAAGCGATGATCGCTAACGATGGTGAAAAGGCATGGATGTCTCCGCTACTCGAATTCAGAAATGAATTTGGGGATGAAGATAAAGATCGGGAGCGACGAAGCTTCAGAAAAATGGGGGGATTTCTTCAAGGAAGTTATGGCCAGCTTCACCACGGGCCTTATAAGAAACGGTATCGAGAAGAATGGCTTGCTCATTTATTGCAAATGCAGAAAGATATTAATGAAAATGGTCCTGCAGAGTTTGCAAATCTTGAATTAATATCGCTTCCTGAGCTCCGTATAATCCGTCGAATATGGGTATTCGACAAGCATGAATTTGATGATTCCCTTCCGACCATTTATAGGGAAATCACAGGGAAAAAATTCCCGGATCCAGAGTGGGTAGGATCAGAAGCGTTTAGAAAAGATGAATGGGATATCCTAAAAGGTGTTTGTGGCGATCTGTATCCAGATGAAGAACTGATTTTTGAAATGATGTATAGCCTTGTTGATGTTGAAAATCAGGCAAGTAGTCTTAATCAAAGAAAAGGAATATTAGAGCACTTAGAGGAGTGTATAACGCATTCTTTTTATTCAGATGAACTGGATGCTACTAAATATTATCTAGATCGAGTTGCTAGAAAGAAAGAATTAGGCGGAAAATATAACGAAAAGTTTTTTGCAAATGTAAAGAATGAAGGCGGAGAATTTGAGGAAGATGAAAGCAACGAAGAAGATGTCGCATATGGAGGTGAGGACTGATGATAATAACCAGACTGACCTTGAAAAATTTTGGTGTATATGCCGGCATTAATACTTTTGAATTTGCAAATAATAAGCCGGTTGTATTGATCGGCGGCATGAATGGCCGAGGAAAAACAACCTTTCTTGAGGCAGTTCTGTTGGCTTTATATGGAGCCAACTCTTTTGCGTATAACGAAAGTAAATACCATACATATGGACAATATATAAAAGCCTTTGTTAATAAAGCGGACGGATCGCTAGAAACATTTGTTGAGCTTGAATTTAAACTTGAGGAAGACACAAAGGAACGGTATCTAGTGCACCGTGAATGGTCTGGTGCAGGCCAGAGAACCAGAGAAAGAATTACCGTATTCAAGGACGGCGAAATAAATCCGTTTTTGACAGACAATTGGTCCATGTTTATGGAGAATATATTGCCAAGTGGTTTGTCAAATTTCTTTTTCTTTGATGGAGAAAAGATAGCAGAATTGGCGGTTGAAAACACTAATACTCAAATGAAAGAATCCATAAAGACATTATTGGGTATTTCTGTGCTAGATGTTCTGAGTAATGATATTGCAAGAATTGTCAATAAAATCACTAAGCAGACAGGGGATCAGATTAAAACGAAAGAATTAGAACTATTAAAAGAAAAAAAGACTCAGGCAGACGTAGTGCTTCAAGTTTTAGATGATACCATAGCAGAGCTTACCTTAAAAACAGAAAAATTAAGGAAGAAACTGGAAAAAACACGCAGTGAGTATACCGCCAAAGGAGGGGATATCATTGCTCAACGCCAGGACCTATTCAATCAGCGGAATTTATTATCGCTAAAAATAGATCAGGGAAAAGAACAGATGATTAACCTTGCTGCAGGCGAGTTGCCGTTATTATTAGTAAAGAAATACCTCGAAAAACTCCAAGCCCAAGCTCAAAGAGAACATGAGTCGAAGATAATGGTTGCTGCAGTGGACAAGGTGAATAGTGTCTTTTCAGATTATTTAGCATACCAAAAAGAGGACATGACTCAGGTAAGAGGTTTTATAGACTATCTCGAAGAGAAGGCTGAGAAGGATAGTATAGAGATCATCTTTGATATTTCAGACATGAGTTTATATCAATTGAATGCACTACTTGAAACAGGTTTCCTAAAGGTTAAAGGACAGGCATTACAGGCTATGGCAGACTGCCGGAATGGTCAAGCGAAGGTAGATGAAATTGATAGCTACCTTAGCGTGGATATAGATGAGAAAGCCCTAACAAAACTATATAAGAAAATGAAAACCATTGAGCAGGAGATAGTTGATCTGGAGATCTCTATAGCGAACGAGAGAAAGAAAAGAACAGCTCTGCATGGCGATGCCATTAGAGCAACATCTGAATATAATCATTTTGTCGAACAATACCTTTCGGAGTTGGAACTGAATGATGATAGTGATCGAATAATGAAATACTCACACTTTGTCACTAGAATTCTGGATGAATATAAAGTGCGCTTACAAGAGCGTAAAATAGGTGTTCTTGCACAAACGATGACCAGTTGTTATAAAAATTTGGCCAACAAGAAGAACTTAATTGATCAGATTAGAATGGATGCTGTCACTTTGGATTTTGAATACCTCAGTACTGACGGCAATGTAGTACCAAAGGAGTCTCTGTCTGCTGGAGAAAAGCAACTCATGGTTATCTCCTTATTATGGGCGTTAGCAATATGTTCAAAGAAAAAACTTCCTGTGATTATTGATACACCGCTATCCAGAATGGATTCAAATCATCGTATTTCTTTGATCACGACATATTTTCCACAAGCAAGTGATCAGACAATTATCCTCTCTACAGATTCAGAAATAGATGGCAGATACTATGACATTATGAAAGAAAATGTTGGAGATGAGTTTACACTCGTTTATAACGATGATATGAAGTGTTCAACCATTCAGAAAGGCTATTTTGTGGGGGAGCTTCATGATAATTAAACAAATTAAATTATCCAGTCAGGCGAAGGAAAAACTTTCTAGACTAAAAGGAAAGACAGGTATTAAAAATTGGAATGTTTTATGCAGATGGGCACTATGTTATTCCTTAAAGGAAAACACAATTCCGACTGATGTTCAGATCAATGCGGATAGTAATGTTGAAATGTCGTGGTTTACTTTTTCTGGTGAATATAGCGAGTTATATGAAGCTTTGGTAAAAGTATGGTGCTTGGATAAAGGGCTACCCACTGACGACGAGACTGTTTCAAAGTATTTTAAGCTTCATCTAGAACGAGGAATTGGATACTTATCTGGAACCAATTTTATAAAAAGTATGGACGATCTTTTAAATCTTGCAATGGAGGCATGATTATTATATGAGCGTGTATCTGGATTATAATGCATCTGCTCCGATCAACTCTAAAGTATTGGATTACATGGTAGAAATCTATAAGACATCATATGGTAATGCAGATAGCAGGACCCATAATTATGGAAATTCTGCCAGGAACATAGTCGAGCAGGCCAGGGGTAAGGTGGCGCACATTCTTGGCATTAATAAAGATGAGGTTTTTTTTACAAGTGGTGCGACGGAAAGTAATAATATTGTACTACAAGGGCTAAAGAGTTATGCAGAGAAAAGCAACAAAAAACATATTATTACGACCGCTATTGAGCATAAGGCGGTATTAGAAACAGCAAAATATTTACGGACAGAAGGCTTTGAAGTGGATTTTGTATCTCCGGATCGCTCTGGTCGTATATCAGTGAAAACAGTAATAGATTTATTGCGGGATGATACATTGATTGTAAGTATACAGCATGTTAATAATGAAACTGGGATTATCCAACCGGTTCAGGAGATTGGAGATTTTCTTAGCGATAAAGAAGTCTTTTTCCATGTTGATGCGACGCAGAGTTTTGGAAAATTAGTTCCGGAGTTAAAGTCTTTAAAATATAATATGCTTTCTATGAGTGCGCACAAAATAGGCGGCCCTCAAGGTGTTGGCGCACTGATACTGAAAAAGAAAAGATATCATCTTCCTCCTGTAAAAGGGATTATGTATGGTGGGCAACAAGAACACGGAATACGCCCAGGAACAATACCTGTTGCATTAACTGCCGGATGTGGATGTGCATGTGAGATTGCTGAACAAAGTTATGAGGAGAACCGCGAAAAACTAAAGAATTTGAAGGCAATCGTATTCGGAATTCTTGAAAAATCAGGTATCGAGTATCGTTTTAATGGTGATCAACATTTTTGTGTTAGTAGTACGGTTAATGTTTGTTTTCCAGGAGTAATGTCTGAAGCATTAATGATCGCCACAAAACAATATTGTGGTATTTCGAATGGATCTGCATGTACTTCAAGTAGTTATGCCCCAAGTTATGTTCTATCTGCAATGGGGATCCCGAATTCTGACATAGAATGCTCGGTCAGAATTAGTTGGGGGCCAGAAACAATACCAGAAGAAGTGGAAGAAAGTTTAAGATCTTTAACTGAGGTTGCTAAACAGATAAAGGGATAGTTTACCATTATCAAATCGCGATATGCAGGGAATACACTGCTCCAGTGTGGAAAGAGGTAATATGACTAAGAAGGTTAAAATTGGAACTATAAAAATAACCAGAAAAGTTACTGTGACCCACCGTGTTGAGACAAGACAATCATTGCGTCAAGACTATAGTTATGAGCCAATAGTATCTTCATCAGAGAACAATTCTTCGTTACCTGCAGCTTCAAGTAATGTACAAAAAGAAATCAAAAAGCTTGGAACTGCTATAAAAAAGTCATCTAGACCAACAAGATTACCTAGTGGGGTATATTCTCCAGAGGTCGAAACGCTTTATTCTGAACTTGAAAAAAGAAGGAAACCTGAGCTTCAAGAAGAAGATACTTTGTACGATGTTTTTATCTCTCATGCTTCAGAAGACAAGAAAGACTTTGTGGATCCATTAGTTGAAGCACTTCAAAATGAGGGAATACGAGTATGGTATGACACGTTGGAAATGCAATGGGGGAAGAGCTTAAGGGAACAAATAGATAACGGTATAAAGAAATCTAAATTTGCAATTCTTGTTTTGTCGAAACATTTCTTTGAGAAAAAGTGGCCGCAGAGAGAATTAGATGGGATCTTAGCAAAACAGGATATTACCGGGGCAACTCCATTACCAATCTGGTACAACCTCAGTTATGAGGACGTTTATCAATTTAGTCCAACACTATCAGGAGTCTTTTCTCTTCCTACAGAAACACATTCAATTGAGGATATTTGTAAAGCGTTAAAGCTGCAGTTAGGAAAGGAAGAAATATAATAAATACGATATGCTGATGGGGGCAACCTCTACTGTATTTAAGCAGTTGTAAGTTAGAGTTTTCGGAAGAGATTATTAATCAGAGCTTCAATGCATGTAGAGTATAGAGAGGCGCGTATGGAGCTAGACCAAATACAGATAAATCCGGTATATGAAAATCAGTTAAATATGGAATTATTAAGAATGTCCCTTACAGATTGCTTTCTTCTTTTATGACAGAAGTAGGTGGTAACGACAAAATATGGGATCAGAAAAAACGGCTAATAGCCTATCTGGAGATGCTGAATAGAAATATTCTTTTACCGTACGTCATTGTTGATGGCCGTGGTGCAATGAAAAAATACATGTACATCCCGCATGGAAGCAGGTATTACTAGATAATTATTCGATCGTAAAAAGTTGGGTTCAAATGAAAAAAGTAAAATTCCTACAAGATCGAAATCCTGGTGTCCCAGGTATTATATACAAGTTGGCAGACGAAGATAATAAAGTCAGAAAGCTTGAAAAGGTTCGGGAACTATGGCTCGCGTGTGAAGCGATTAGCGGAACAAAGATACGCGATCTATATAGTGGAGAACGGATTCCCTCTAATAGGCTTTCAATTGATCATTTTGTACCATGGTCATATGTTGCTAACGATGAGTTATGGAATCTTGTTCCGATGGATAAAGGAAATAATTCTAGTAAAGGAAGCCACATTTTCTTATTGCAAAAAACTGGAAGTGGTAGAGTTGCCAAACAAGACAAAAATAGAAGAATCTGCTTTTGAGGAATGTGAAAGCCTGGAACGGATATGCCCAGAGGGAGAAGTATGGATTACAGGGAAACTTGCTTCCAGTGCGTTTTCAGGATGCGGATCCCTACAGTCCGTAATAAAAATTACAGGAAAAAGCATTAGGGACTATGCATTTTACAATTGTAAAAAGCTTAAAGCGATCGAGTTGCCGAATGGGGCTAAAATATCCGAGAGAGCATTTGAGAACTGTGAAAGCTTAAAGCAGATATCTCAGGAAGGCGAAATATGGGTCGCGGGAAAACTTGAAGCAGGTGCATTTGAAGGATGCTCTAGTCTTGTCACTCCGATTGTTGTAACGGGAAAAATGATACCAGAACGCGTGTTTTGTGGGTGTAGAAATCTTGGAGTAGTATATTTACCTTTAGATATTAAGGTTAGTAAGGATGCTTTTGAGTGTTGTCCAGCAAACAGGCTGTTATTAAGTGATCTACATGCTTTGAAAGTCTTGATGTGATAATCATTACAAAATAAAACTAGGATAGATTAAGGAGATTTTGCCTATCCATACTTCATAGAAGAGAATATTACTACAAACGGAAGGAAAGTGATACTGTCGTGTGGCACAGGGGAATGGGATGAGTAAAGCAAAGACAAAAAAATGGGAAGCGAAATATGAAGAACAGAAAACCCTTGGAAGTGGTGGAAATGCTGATGTTTATCTAGTGATAGATAAAAATTCTCATACAAAAGTTGCCTTAAAGTCATTGAGAAACCGTAACGAAGAAAAGTGTATACGATTTCGAAATGAGATTAAGATTGAATATGAGAATGCTCCACTTATCCAAGGTATTCTTCCAATAATAGATTATGACTTAGAAGAGCTTTGGTATACTATGCCAATTGCAATACCTGTGATGAATGAAGTCCTAGAAATGGACATACGTTCAATCATCAAGGGTGCGGTTGAATTATCAGAAACGTTAGGGCAGTTACACGATAAAGGAATCTATCATCGCGACATAAAGCCAAGTAATATATATTTTTATGGAGGTAGATTTACTTTTGGCGATTTTGGTTTAGTCGATTTTCCGGAAAGTGAAGATTTAACACAATCAGATAAAGGACTCGGGGCAATTTTCACAATTGCTCCTGAAATGAAAAGAAATCCTAAAATAGCGGATGCTAGTAAAGCGGATGTGTATTCTTTGGCTAAAACCCTATGGATGTTTTTGAGCGGAGATGAAAAAGGATTTGACGGTGTGTATGATTATCTTGATGAAAGCCATAGTTTAAGGTTCATTTCAAGGTTTAGAAATGAACATTTGGTAGAACTTGATGAGCTATTAAAGGAATCAACAGAAAACAATCCGGATTATCGCCCAAATATTCATGAATTTAAAGAAAGACTTCTTCTTTGGGGTACTGTTTCACAGAATTTTGAGCAGTCTCAATTGAGTGATTGGCAGTTCTTAAAAAAGCAATTATTTGGAAAGTATGTACCACTGTCGTCTACATGGAGAGATAGAGAATCTATTGTGCCTATCTTAAACTTAGTTGGCAGTTCCACAGCATACAATCATATGCTTTTTTCAAGTGGTGGAGGCTTGGATTTTTCACATGCGGAAATGGCTCCGGAGAGTGGATGTATATATGTATATGATACGATTGGTTTCTGTTTTGTAGTAAAGCCAAATGAACTTGTATATGAAGGGTTTTCAGATGATTATCGATGGAGTTATTTTTTACTTACTCTTGAAAAGTTGGATCCAATAGTTCAGGATAATCCAAATATAGAGTACGAAGAATTGGTTGAGGATTATCCGGGGCATTATGTTGATGGTACATATAGCCAGTATGGGGTGTATGACTATGAAACCGGTGTGAAGTTGCCTGAAGGATTTAAAACAGTACAGAGATTTAATAAAGGATCATTTCTTATTGTCCTTAAAAATGGGCCTTATAATCACATTAATACAACCTATGATGGTCGACACGGCTTATTTTCAGTTCGTGAATTTCGGAAATACGTGGAATCGCTGAAAAAAGAGTTTGATAGATTAATGATAGACGCAGCAAATAATCCTACATTAAGTGGTGTAACGAAAGAAGATTTAGAACAACGGATTCTTCACTTATCTGTCTTTAGACATAATCCATTTGCCAAAAGGAAAGAAGAAGTAATTGATGTGATTGCTGACGATAATATTAGCGAGCGAAAGAGATCTTTCATAAATAGTAATTTTACAAAGTGGTCATTTGAAAATACTCTTTTAGATTCGGAGGTTATTGATAATAAGAAGGTAAAATATTGTTTTAGATTTATTCCCTCCAGTAATATCGAGGACTATATTGGGAGAAATCAAAAGCTACTTTCTACGAACGGACATATTGTAGAATCTAAAGACATTGATACTACCGATATATATTATGAGTATTCAAGAGAAAATGCAATTAGAACATTGAACAATATCGTAAAAGTATTTGAAGAGATATTGCAAGCTGAAGGATTGTATGAAGAAGATGAGTTTCATAGTTATTTTCAAATAGAATTATGTAGAATTAATAGTAGTAAGCCTGAGCATTTATTTACATATGAGGAAATACAAGAACTAATGAGAAATGCTGATGATAGAATATCAAATCGATTGGTTATCGATGAAAATGGGTTTGCACAAATCATTGGGGATGAAGAGATTGGATATACATATCCTGTTTCTCATGAGCTTTGGAATGCTGGGAACAACTATG
>Ga0256405_10012812_pt1 | contig 10260 bp, 4 predicted proteins | sample RumenRJG_02DNA_FD_189096 | JGI IMG/M metagenome (GOLD analysis project Ga0256405, IMG submission 189096) | Bovine rumen microbial communities from Lethbridge, Alberta, Canada - RJG_02 | ecosystem: Host-associated > Mammals > Digestive system > Stomach > Rumen | place: Canada: Alberta | collected... | reverse complement strand
GATCTGGCTCAGGTGGCAGGTCATACTAAGTTCGGCTTCCAGAAGTCGTCGGCAGGGCAGACGGTCGTTGCCGCCGGCGACGCTTGCACACAGCTCTTCTTCCTGCTTTCCGGCACGCTTCAGGCTGAGAGCTTCTCCGACGACCGTTCTTACAGCGTCGTCGAGGAACTGGCGGCTCCCTACCTGCTGCAGCCAGAGGCCATCTTCGGCTATCATCAGGTGTTCACCCACACTTTCAAGGCCTCTGCGGAGTGCAGCTTCATCACCCTCGACAAGTCAGAGGTGAGGCAGTTGAGCGAGCATTTCCTTGTCTTCCGCCTCAACCTGCTCAACATCTATGCCACGCAGAGCCAGAAGCAGCAGCGCCAGCTGTGGCAGCGTTATCCCGAGACGCTGACCGAGCGCATCGTCCGTTTCCTCAGTCAGCGCTGTCTCTATCCCTCAGGTCCCAAGACGTTTCATATTCTGATGACGCGCCTGGCCGACGAGGTCGGCGACAGCCGTCTCGATGTCAGCCGTGCCCTCAACCAGCTGCAGCGCGCCGGTCTCCTCCAGCTTCATCGTGGCCGCATCGAGGTGCCGCAGATGGAGAACCTGCCGATGCCGTAATCGTCATGCTAAAGACGGTTCTTCCGAATAATTCTTCCATTATTAAAGTTTTTCGACAAAAAAGGAATTGTTTCCAAACTTTTTCGTAACTTTGCACCTAAGTATCGGCAAATCGTCGTAAACGACGCATGCCATTGGCAGGAAATCGTTCTTCAGAACGCATGCTGCCAAGCATCATTCTCTGAGTGCAGAGTGCCGGTATGATTTTCGTTGGTTAATAATAGCATCAGCTATTTATTCAGAGAATCATGAAACCTCGCAACTTTCATCGATTGTAACACTTTGAGTAAGTCAGCCGATGCCCGTGCGTATAGCGCGGGCATGACTTATATCTAGTGTTACAGGTAATGCGAGGACCTCATGATTCAAGAGAAGAGCCATGTTTCGCGCTTCTTTTGTGTCCTGAGGTCTTTGGCATTTACCTGTAAGCAAGCCTGAAGATATAGTCTGCATGCTCCTAAAACGATACAGATGGAGCTGATTAACAACATTGGTAAGACGCTGCGTGATGACTTGATGCAGCAGATACACTCAGGAAGCCGACTCTCGATAGCGGCCTCCTGCTTCTCCATCTATGCCTTTCAGGAACTGAAGGAGGTACTCAAAGACATCAAGGAACTGCGTTTCATCTTTACCTCGCCCACCTTTACGACCGATAAGACGCCCAAGCAGCAGCGCGAATTCTATATTCCCCGCTTAGACCGTGAGCGTACGCTCTATGGCTCAGAGTTCGAAGTAAAACTGCGTAACGAGCTGACACAGAAAGCCATTGCCCGCGAATGTGCCGCATGGATACGGCAGAAAGGCTGCTTCAAGTCGAATCGCACCAACGAGCAGATGATGGGTTTCATCAATCTCGACGACACCAGCTATTCGCCTATTAATGGTTTTACCACCGTTGACTTGGGATGCGAGAAGGGCAACAATGCCTACACGATGATACAAAAGGCAGAAGCCCCTCTCTCCAAAGCCTATATCGACCTGTTCAACCAATTGTGGAATGACGGCAGCCGCCTGCAGGTGGTAACCGAAGAGGTGATTGACAGCATCAGCAATGCCTATAAGGAGAATGCGCCAGAGTTTCTGTATTTTGTGGCGCTCTACAACATCTTCAACGAGTTCTTGGAGGACATCAGCGAGGACGAACTGCCTAAGGAAGCAACGGGTTTCAAGAACTCTGCCATCTGGAACAAGCTCTACAACTTCCAGCGTGATGCCGCTTTGGCAATAATCAATAAGTTGGAGAAGTATAATGGTTGCATTCTAGCCGATAGCGTAGGTCTTGGAAAGACGTTTACAGCTCTGAGTGTTATCAAGTATTTCGAGAGTCGCAATCGTACAGTCTTGGTGCTCTGTCCTAAGAAACTTTTTGAGAACTGGAACACTTATCGCCAGAACTATGTCAATAATCCGTTGGCTAAGGATCGTTTGAATTATGATGTACTTTATCATACTGACCTCAGTCGTGAAAGTGGCTATAGCAACGACCTTGATTTGGAGCGTGTTAATTGGGGAAACTATGATTTGGTGGTGATTGACGAAAGCCACAACTTCCGCAATGGTGGTAAAGTTTCTACCGATGAAAATGGTGAGAACCCTCGCGAAAATCGATATCTGCGCCTGATGAACAAGGTGATTCGTGCTGGCGTCAAGACTAAGGTACTGATGCTTTCTGCAACACCAGTCAACAATCGTTTCAACGATTTGAAAAATCAGTTGCAGTTGGCCTATGAGGGAAAGGCTGATGACTTCAACGAATTATTACCCACCGAGCGTGGTATTGACGATGTTTTCCGTCAGGCACAAGCAGCCTATAATCTATGGTCAAGCTTCTCCCCCGAGGAGCGCACTACTGAGCGCCTGCTGGGAATGCTCAGCTTTGATTTCTTTAAACTTCTGGATGCTGTCACCATTGCCCGCAGTCGTAAGCATATCCAGCAGTATTATGATACGACAGATATTGGCACCTTCCCTGAGCGTTTGAAACCTATCTCTCGTCAGCCACATCTGACTGACCTTGATACAGCTATCAACTATAATGAGATATTCGAGCAATTGCAGTCGCTTCGTTTGGCCATCTATGCACCCTCTGCTTTTATCCTAGATAGTCAGCTCTACAAATATAAAGAAGAGGAAAGTACTACAGGTCACCGACTGAGTATCGAGGAGCGCGAACAGGGTATTCAGCGCCTGATGAACATCCAGTTGCTGAAGCGCCTGGAGTCGAGCGTCAACTCGTTCCGTCTTACTTTGGAGCGTATTCGCGATTACATGCAGGAAACACTCGATGCCATCAAGCGTTATCAAAGTGGCGACAGGCGCATTTCAGTTGATGACTACGAGGATGTGGATGGCGACGAAGATGAGCAGGACTTCATGATCGGTAAGAAGAAAAACCGTATTCTCCTGGAGGATATGGACTATATATCATGGCAGCGTGAAATTAAGGGCGATCTTGAAATCATCCGCCTATTGTTGACTATGTTGGAGAGTATCACGCCTGAACATGATTCCAAACTGCAACAGCTCGTTGCAGATTTGCAGCATAAGTTTACCCATCCCATCAATGGCGATAACAAGAAGGTACTTATCTTCACAGCCTTCTCTGATACCGCCCTCTATCTTTACGATTGCTTGGCAGACAAAATCAAATCAAAATACGGCTTGAATGTAGCTTTGGTTACTGGTGACGTAGAGGCTCGAAGCACCATGAAGCTACGCGAAAAACTCGACTTCAATAAGGTGTTGACGCTCTTTTCGCCCATATCCAAAGAGCGTGCGGCCATCTATCCCCACTTGCAGGAGGATATCGACGTGCTGATAGCTACCGACTGTATCAGCGAGGGTCAGAACCTACAGGATTGTGACTACCTTATTAATTATGATATCCATTGGAACCCCGTGCGTATCATCCAGCGATTTGGACGTATAGACCGTATTGGCTCACAGAACGCTCAGATACAGTTAGTGAACTACTGGCCTGACATGACGCTCGACGAGTATATCAATCTGAAAGGCAGAGTGGAGAGCCGCATGAAAGCCACTGTACTCACAGCTACAGGCGACGACAACCTATTGTCGCCTGAGGAGAAAGACGACCTGGAGTATCGCAAACAGCAGTTGGAGCGACTGAAAGAAGATGTGGTTGATTTGGAAGAGATGAACTCTGGCGTCAGCATCATGGACTTAGGCTTAAATGAGTTCCGTCTCGACCTGTTAGAATATATGCAGGCCAACCACGATGTTGAGCACACGCCTTTTGGGCTTCATGCAGTCGTTAGAGGTAATGCTCAAACACCAGCTGGCACCATCTTTGTGCTGAAGAATCGCACGGCTGGTGTCAACATCGACCATAAGAATCAATTGCATCCCTTTTACATGGTATATATCCGTGATGATGGCGAGGTGCAGGTAGATCATTTGCATCCCAAAGAGCTGTTAGATAAGATGCGACTCATCTGCAAACAGGTTTCCAAGCCTGATGTAGAGCTCTGCCATGAGTTTAACAAAGAGACGCGTGATGGCTTGCGCATGGGCAAGTATTCCGAGTTGCTCAGCAAAGCCATCAACTCTATCATATCCGTCAAGGAACAATCTGATGTAGATAGTTTCTTGGAGGGTTTTGCTGGTGAACTTTTCGAGGAACACTATGTTGGTCTCGACGATTTTGAATTAATCTGCTTCTTAGTCATCAAGTAGCCTATGTATAGTCTGCCTGCCAATACCCTTATCAACCAGCCACTCTTCAAGAAGGCTGTGTTTGAAAAGTTCAACCTTAAGACGGTTGAGCGAGAGCGTTTTGATGCCGACATCAGCAAGATGGCGTTGGTGGCTCGTATCTCTCCTGCCACAGTTCCTGCTTTGGCAGAAGGTCAGGAGATAAAAGGATTCTATGTGTTGCAAGTCACTTTGAAACATCAGAATTATGATGTCAAGAACATTCTGTTGCTACAGAAGCTGATACCTCAGCAGATAGTCTATGCATTGCAATATGAGAATCAAACGCAGCTGTGTGTGTTCCATACCCGCTTGCAGCAGTCTGACTGGCATGATACAGAATCAACAGAGATACCCTTAAATGGTTTATCTCTCGACGAAGTGTGGAAGAATGTCGTTGCAACCATTGGAGGTTTAGATACGCAGGCAGAAGAAACCATAGAAGAGCAGATTATCCATCGCGAGCAGCGAGAAAAGTTGCTTCGCCAGATTGAAGCCCTCGAAAAGCGAGCACGTACAGAAAAGCAAACACGCAAGAAATACGAGTTGCATCAACAAATAATGAAACTAAAAGAACAATTATAATATGGAAAAATTAAATATGCAAACCACTGATGTGGTGGATGAGAATATCAAGCGAATAGGGGAAATATTCCCTAACTGCTTGACAGAAATGAAGGACGAAAAAGGTCGCCCTCAGGTGGCAATAGACTTTGACCAGCTCCGTCAGGAACTGTCCAAGAATATCGTAGAAGGTTCAGAGGAGCGCTATCAGTTTACTTGGCCCGATAAACGCAATGCTATTCGACTAGCAAATGCGCCTACCACTGATACCCTTCGCCCTTGTCGTGAAGAGAGCGTTGATTTCGACAATACCCAGAACCTCTATATCGAGGGCGACAACTTGCAAGTGTTGAAGCTGCTTCGTGAGAACTATCTGGGCAAGGTGAAAATGATTTATATCGACCCACCTTATAATACTGGCAATGACTTTGTATATAACGACAATTTTGATCAAGATAAGCAGGAGTATGTTCACAATAGCGGGCAGTATGATGAAGATGGTCATCAACTCGTCACGAATACAGAAAGCAATGGACGCTTTCATACTGATTGGCTCAACATGATTTATCCAAGATTGAAAGTGGCAAAGGATTTGTTGAGTGAGGATGGGGTAATATTTATTAGTATAGATGATAATGAAGTCGAAAACCAGAAGAAACTATGTGATGAAGTGTATGGAGAAAGGAATTTTGTTGGTCAATGGAATTGGTTTAAGTCTGCAACACCTCCAAACTTATCAAAGAAGATAAAGAAAAATATTGAATATATTTTGTGCTATCAAAAAGGAGGTAATAATAACACATTTACTGGAGTAAAAAAATCTAGTTCAAGTGACGATCCCATCACTAAACCTCAAAATACAGTGAAAGAATTAATCTTTAAACCAGGATGGATTCATGCAAAGTTTCCGGATGGGGTCGTAAAAGCTGGGATTTATGGAACAGCTAAGTTCCCCAATGAATTATTAAATGACCTCATAATAGAGAATGGAGTCAATAAGAATGAGGTGAGGTTTAGAAATAAGTTTATTTGGGTTCAAGATACATTACAATCACAGATTGATAATGGTACAAAAATAAATTTGTCAAAAGCTCTTGTGATTTCATATAAAAAAGCTGAATATAGTGCAGAAGTTCCGCCTAACTTTATTAATGATACAGTAGGTGTTAATACAACTGAACAAGCAGGTGATGATTTGGATGAACTATTTGATGGAAATTCAATTTTTGATTATCCCAAACCGGTATCTCTAATTCACTATCTTACAAATTTTGATACGCCTAAACATAATTCAATCATCCTCGACTTCTTCTCTGGTTCAGCTACCACTGCCCATGCTGTAATGCAACTCAATGCGGAAGATGGAGGTAAACGCATATTTATCATGGTGCAACTGCCTGAAACAACAGATGAGAAGAGCGAAGCCTACAAGGCTGGCTATAAAAATATCTGCGAAATAGGTAAAGAGCGTATTCGCCGTGCAGGCAAGAAAATCAAGGAGGAACATCCTGAAGCAAAAGACCTTGATACAGGCTTCCGTGTGCTGAAACTTGACTCGTCGAATATGCAGGATGTGTATTACACGCCAGAGGAGTTCGACCAAAGAGATTTGTTTGAGGACAACATCAAGTCAGACCGAACAGAAGAAGACCTGCTGTTCCAGACAATGATAGACCTGGGCATTGAGCTGTCTGCCAAAATCGAGCAGACGCAGATTGCCGGCAAGACGGTTTGGAACGTGAGCGATGGCTACTTGATGGCTTGCTTCGATGAGGCTGTGAACGAAACCACCATCACAGAGATTGCCAAGCAGCAGCCTTACTACTTCGTGATGCGCGACAAGAGTCTCGCCAACGATAACGTTGCAGACAACTTCGAGCAGATTTTCAGTCACTATAGTAAGGACACTATCCGCAGAATCCTCTAATTGACGCAGGTGTATGAAGTTCAAGTTTAAGATACAACAATACCAAACGGAGGCTGTGGAGCAGACGGTGAATGTGTTTGCTGGACAGCCCTCGAAGACGAACGCGCAATATCGCCGTGACTTGGGTAAGACCAACGGACGTATTGTGTATGAGGAGGAATATGTAGGCTGGCGTAATGCGGATGTAGAACTGACGGACAAGCAACTGCTCGACAACATCAAACAGATGCAGGTGGATGGTAATATTCCACAGAGTAAACTGCTGAGTAAGCCCGATGGCCTGGGGGCTTGTTCGCTTGATATTGAAATGGAAACAGGTACGGGTAAAACCTACGTCTATATCAAGACGATGTTTGAGATGAACAAACGTTATGGCTGGTCGAAGTTTATCGTGGTCGTGCCAAGCATTGCCATTCGTGAGGGCGTGCATAAGAGTTTCGCGATGCTGGAAGAACACTTCATGGAGCAATACGGCAAGAAGGCACGCTACTTTATCTATAACAGTAGCAACCTGACGCAGATAGATGGCTTCAGTAGCGACGCCAGCATCAACGTGATGATTATCAATACCCAGGCTTTTGCACGCGACTTCAAGGAGGATGCGAAGAATAAGGTCAGTCTGATTATGTACACCAAGCGCGACGACTTCCAGAGTCGCCGGCCTATCGACGTGATAGCCGCCAACCGTCCTATTATCATCATGGATGAGCCACAGAAGATGGAGGGCGCCGCCACGCAGCGGGCCTTGAAGAACTTCAAGCCGCTGCTCGTGCTGAACTACTCTGCAACGCACAAGACGTCGCACAACTGCATCTATGCGCTGGATGCCTACGATGCCTACTGTCAGCGACTGGTGAAGAAAATTCAGGTGAAGGGTATCACGCTGCAGAACCTGATGGGGGCACGGGCATATATCTACTTTGACAGCATCGTGCTCTCAAAGAATAAGGCACCAGAAGTGAAGCTGGAGATTGAGGTGCAAGGAGCTAATCAGGCAAGAAGACAAACCATGAAATTTTCGCAGGGTGATTCGCTCTACGATGCTTCGAAGTTACCAGCCTATAAGGAGTTTGTGATTACAGATATCAACCCCAGAACAAATACAGTCTATTTCCGCAATGGTGACCAGATAAGAGCTGGTGAAGTGATGGGGGATGTATCGGAGAAAACCATCCAACAAGTGCAGATTCGTGAGACGGTGAAGAGCCATTTTGAGAAAGAACGTCAACTTTTCCAACAAGGCACCAAGACGCTCTCGCTGTTCTTTATCGATGAGGTGGCCAACTACAAAAAGTATGATGAGAGTGGGGAAGTGGTAAAAGGTGACCTGTGGAAGATGTTCGAGTATGAGTATAATCGCTATTTGAACGAGAACCTGTCGCTGTTTGAAGATGACTATCAGAAATATCTGAAGCGCTTCAGAGTGGAGCAAGTGCATAACGGTTACTTCTCGATAGATAAGAAAGGTCATGCTGTGAATAGTGATGTGAAGCGAGGAAATGACACGTCTGATGATATCTCTGCATACGACCTGATTCTGAAAGACAAGGAAAGGTTGTTGAGTTTCGATGAACCTACACGATTCATCTTCTCGCACTCTGCCTTGCGTGAGGGTTGGGATAATCCGAATGTGTTCCAGATTTGTACGCTTCGCCATGCCAATAGTGCTACTGCCAAGCGTCAGGAGGTAGGGCGTGGATTGCGCATCTGTGTGGACCAGCAAGGAAACCGCATGGATGCAGAACGGCTGGGCGATGCTGTTCACGACATCAATAAACTGACGGTGATTGCCAACGAGAGTTATTCCACATTTGTGGATGACCTGCAGAAAGATACGCGTGAGGCCTTGCGTGAGCGTCCTACTGTGGCTACGGTTGCCTACTTCGAGGGTAAGACCTTTATGCTGGGCACAGAGCGTTATACCATCAGCAATCAGGAGGCTGCCAGCATCGTGAGCTATCTGTTCGACAATGACTATACTGATTCTAAGGGAAACATCTTGCCTGAATATCATAAAGACATGGAGCAAGGTACATTGGCTCCACTCAGCAAGAAACTGCAACCCATCAGCGAGCAGGTACACAGGCTGATACAAGGCATCTTCGACCCATCAGCTCTGGAAGGCATGATAGAGGATGGTAACGACAAGGCTGAGGTGGTAAACGACAAACTAAACGACAATGCTGCAAAGGATGAGTTCAAACGACTGTGGGCAGAAATCAATCACCGTTATGTCTATACTGTTCACTATGACAGCGAGGAACTCATCAAGAAATCCATTGCTGCCATTGACAAAGACCTGACTGTAACTCAGATGAAGTATGTGGTAACGACAGGTGAACAGGGTGAGGACGATTTGGAGTTTACTGGCAATCAGACAACCAGTAGGCAAACGATGCGCGAGGTGTCAACATCAACTGTGCCTTACGATTTGGTGGGTGATATTGCGCGTGGTGCTACGCTGACCCGAAAGACTGTAGTGCGTATTCTGAAGGGCATCCTGCCAGCACGACTGCTGCTGTTCAAGAATAACCCTGAGGAGTTTATCCGTAATGTCGTCAAGCTCATCAAGGAGCAGAAGGCGACTATGATTGTGGAGCATATCAGTTATAATCGTACGGAGCAGACTTACGATACGGATATCTTTACCCAGGAGAAGAACCGCCAGACTATCGATAAGGCTTATCCTGCCAAGAAGCACATTTTGGACTATGTGTTTACAGACAGCAAGGGCGAGCGCCAGTTTGCTGAGGATTTGGATAAAGCAGAAGAGGTTTGCGTGTATGCCCGCTTGCCTCGCTCATTCCAGATTCCAACACCTGTCGGCAACTATGCCCCCGACTGGGCCATCGCCTTCAATGACCATGCCGGCGTGAAGCACATCTTCTTTATAGCTGAGGCTAAGGGTTCCATGGACTCCATGCAGCTGAAAGGCATAGAGCGGGCAAAGATTGACTGCGCCAAGAAACTCTTTAACGAGGTCTCCACCAGCAACGTCCGCTATCATGAGGTGAATGGCTATGATGCCCTCCTGGACGTGATAAGAACGTTGCCGTGAAACGGCGTGCTACCAACGCGTACGCGCGCGTTGGATAGCGAAAGCGGAAAACTGTCCGCCCATGCCGCCCATCCCACCCATAACTTCTTGACCTTGCAAGCTAGCAAAGCTGGAGCTTAGGAGCGACATGGGCGACATGGGCGAGGTGTTTTCCGGTTAAGCTATCCATATAGGTAAGAGATAAGAGGTGAGAGGGGAGAAGTGAGAAGTGAGAGGGGAAAGGGGTGAAGTGAGAGGTGAGAGGTGAGAAGTGGGAGGTGTAAGGCCGTGACGTTTTCACGAGAGCCGCCGCTCTCCCCGGCTATCAGTTCACATGGCCCGGCAAGCGCAATGCCATTCGTTAGGCTAGGTTTTTTTGGTTTTTTCTTTGCGGTTTGGTGGAAAA
>Ga0256405_10012811_pt1 | contig 10261 bp, 10 predicted proteins | sample RumenRJG_02DNA_FD_189096 | JGI IMG/M metagenome (GOLD analysis project Ga0256405, IMG submission 189096) | Bovine rumen microbial communities from Lethbridge, Alberta, Canada - RJG_02 | ecosystem: Host-associated > Mammals > Digestive system > Stomach > Rumen | place: Canada: Alberta... | reverse complement strand
ACTTGCGCGCGCCCTTGTGCTTCTCCGCCCAGTCGAGCAGGGTCAGCTCAAACTGCGCCATGCGCTCGAGCATGTCGGGGAAATACCTGCCTTCGCCCATCTCGGCGGCCATGTCGGCGCAGACCTCGGGAATCCGCTTGTCCCCGGCGTGCTCTTTGTAGCTCACCAGGAGGTCCAGTTCGGAGTTCTCTTCGATCTCCACACCGAGCTCATACAGGCCCTTGATCGGAGCGTTGCAGGCGAAGAAGTCCTGCGGACGCGGACCGAAGGTGATGATCTTCAGGTTCTGCACACCGATGACGGCGCGGGCGATGGGGATGAAGTCCCTGATCATCTTCCCCAGATCTTCGGCGGTGCCGACCGGATACTCGGGAATATAGCCCTTGAGGTGGCGCATGCCGAGGTTGTAGGAACAGTTGAGCATGCCGCAGTAGGCGTCGCCGCGGCCGTTGATGAGGTCGCCGTCACCCTCGGCGGCCGCCACGAACATGCAGGGACCGTCGAAGTTCTTCGCGATCAGGGTCTCGGGGGTCTCGGGACCGAAGTTGCCCAGGAAGACGACCAGGGCGTTGCAGCCGGCGGCCTTGACATCGTCAACGGCCTTGAGCATGTCCAGCTCATTTTCCACGGTGACGGGGCACTCATACAGACCGCCCTTGCAGACCTTGACGATGGCCTCGCGTCTGGCGATGGAGAGACCGATGGGGAAACAGTCGCGGGAAACGGCGACGATGCCGAGCTTGACTTCAGGAATGTTTTGCATCATGATTCGAATCCTTTCTTAATTATGTTTTTATATGTCGGGTATTTTCTTGCCTTTGAGCCCTACTATATCACGTTTTTTCCCGCCTGCCAAGGGGGACTTTTATAAAGTTGCTTGCTTTATTAAAAAATCCGAAGTTGCAGGAAGTATTGAGGCTGCAAAACAGCCGCCGACTGTTCTCTGGCCCTGCATCCGCGTCTCCGTTTACGGCCGGGAAACCGCCGGTGTTGTGAAACCAGCAAACGAATAGGGCTGCAGCAAAATATTTCAGAATAATAAGAAGCCAAGGCTGCCGAAAAGGCCGCCTTGGCTTCTTGCCTGCGGTACAGCTCCGTTCCCTTTATGCCTCCGCGTCATATTATGCAGAGGAAACGGAGAAATTACATCAAGGGGTGAGAATCAGATCTCAACAAAGAGTTCCAGGGGGAAATTTTGTTCTGCCATTGGAGCCATCTGAGGAACAATCTGGACAAAATGAGGTGCCTGACTATGTGCTTTGAGTGCCTCGCGGCTTTCCCAGGCTTCGAGCATCACAAAGAGTTTGGGATCTGCAATGCTTTGATTCAGCGTGTAGTACACCAGGCCTGCGTCATTCTGAGACTTTTCAACGAGCTCCTTGGCGAGCTTTTTAAACGCATCAAGGCATTCTTCCTTGACGAGGGTTTTGGAAACGACTTTAAGCATATCTTACTCCTTCTGTGTAACGGATCGTATTATTCATCCTGCAGCGGACGCCGCCCTGCGATGCCGGCTCCCGCCGTTTATTCTGCATGAATGACCTTCTTTGCACCGTCGACGGAGATGAAGAGCAGGATCGTGGCGACGGCGGCAGCGGCGATACCAAAAATCCAGGCCAGGGTGTAGGTTCCGGTGGCATCATAGGCAGCGGCCATAACCAGATTGTTGACGGCCATGGAGAGACTGGCAAAGGCATTGACAAAGCCGAAAGTCTCGCCGTAATACTTTGTACCGAAGAGACGGGAGGTCAGCGTGGGCGGGAAGATGGTTCCGTGGGAGCTTCCGATGCCGTAGAACAGGGCGACGGGGAGCAGCATGGGGAAGGATTTTGCAAGCAGCAGGAAGACAAAGCACAGCGCCATGCTGATCGTACCCAGCAGGATACCGGGCTTGACGCCGAATTTGTCAAACACAGCACCCATGAGGAGCTTGCCGAAAATGGCGATCAGGCTGTAGATTGACACAAAGCGGGCGGCAGTTGCGGCGCCGAGCATGCTGGTGACGTGCGGCGCCATATGATACATGGCACCCATGGTCAGAAGCATGACGAAGATACCGACAACATAAACCCAGAAAATGGGCTTTTTCTGCAGTTCGCGAAGAGGAATGCCGACTTCCGTGACAGGAGCGGCCTTGCTTGCGGCGGAAGCGGGCGCTTCGTCGGCGCCGAGGGGCTTCAGGCCCTTGTCAGCCGGAGAAGAACGCAGAATCAGGAACGCCAGCGGGACAAGGATAATCAGCATGCCGAGACCGAGAAAACGGAAGGTCATGCGCCAGCCGTTTGCCGCGATCAGGTTGCTGATCACGGGGGAGAGCAGCATTGCGCCGATGCTGCTTCCGGCAAAGGTGATGCTCATGGCAGTGCCGCGGCTCTTTACAAACCAGCGGGTCAGCAGAATGGCGATGGGAACCGTTGTGGAGAAAGCGCTGCCGATGCCGATGACGACAGCCAGAGCGTACAGCAGACCGACATTCTGGACGAAAGAGAGGCAGGTATAACCGACAACGCCGAGGCAGAGTGCGCAGGACATAATCAGGCGGGTGTTTTTCGTTGCAAGAATTTTACCTGCCGGAGGTGAGAGGATCATACCGAGAATGGAGAGAATGGTGCTGAACACACCAAAGGCGCTTCGGGAAATGCCAAGGTCATCGGTAATGGGAACGATGAAGAGACTGAGGCAGGAAAGAAGCAGGGTGAAGAAGGTTGCCATGATCAGGGTGCAGACAAGAACAATCCACCAGCCGTAAAAGATTCCGCCTTTTTTGTTTTCCATATAGAGTCCTCCTTAAGGGGGCCGCCGCGCGGGAAGCGCGGCGGCATTCGGTTTTGAACAATCGAATCGGAGCGTCAGAGAGTGGCCTTCACGGAAACGTCACTCAGCTCAACAGGGCGGGTTTTGTTGGCCTGGAATTCACCCTGTGCACGAAGAATTCCGTCATATTTGTCATGGGTCAGGATATAGAAACACTCTGTACCGAGCATCTCGAACACCTTGTCCATCACCTTGTCCAGAGGCTCACCGGTGGTGGTGACGTACTTGCTGATTTCAAGCTGCTTTGCATAGGCTTCGTCATGATAGTATGGATCGTCGTTGATGGCATAACGGGGCGGACGATGACGGTCGGTCAGGTGCATCTCCGTGGCGACAAAGCCCGGGGCGAAGATGGAAACGTCAATCTTGGAGCCCTTTGCTTTGAGTTCCTTATACAAAACTTCACTCAAAGCAACCGCGGCATGCTTGGAGCTGAAGTAGGTGGGAGAAGCGGGAGAGGTGATAAGACCGGCTATTGAGCAGACATTGATGATCTGGGCATGTTCGTTCTGGGCCTCCATCATGGGGAGGAAGTAGCCAAGCATAAACCAGTGGGAGAAGACGTTGACCTCATAGACCCAGCGAATATCACGCTCCGGAATGTTGGTGAAGTCACCGCTGGCGCTGACGCCGGCGTTGTTGACCAGAATGTCGCAGCGGCCGAAGACCTCAACGGTTTTGTCATAGATCTTTTTGCACTCTTCCTTGAGAGAGACATCAGCGCCAATGGAATAGCCCTGAACACCGAGCTTGCGGATTTCAGCGGCTACCGCTGCGGCTTCATCCGGATGAATATCGACGACGAGGACATCGGCGCCTCTCTCGGCAAAACCGAGAGCAAACGCTTTTCCGATGCCGTTGGCACCGCCGGTAACGACGGCTTTCAGGCCTTTATAATCAGTAATCATAATTCAAGCTCCTTATCCTATTTCATCAGGTTCCGGGATGGGACAGTTCGAAGACGTTCTTCATACGTGCCTGCTGGACGTACAGAGCCTCCGGATGGGTCAGAATGTAGAACTGGTCCTCTTCGAAAGCGGTAAACACCGTCATGCCGACGGAGTCAATGGGAATACCGGTCGCGACACCGCGTGCGGCACGGATCTTGCCGGCGATAAACTCTTCGTTCTGGTAATAGGGATCATCATTGATGGCGGCCCAGTCCGGACGGTGATCATCACTCAGATGGATCGTCGTTTTGATGAAGGCGGGGCAGAGGACGTGCATGGAGACGTTCGTGATGCCGCGGGACTTGAGCGCCAGATAGGTGCACTCTGTCTGGACGACGTCAGCCGTTTTGGTGGCATGATACATGCAGGAGCTGAAGGAAATACCAAGACCGGCGCCGGAGGCGGTGTTCATGTAGCAGCACTCATCACCCTGCTTGATCATCTGCTTAATAAAATAGTGCATGCCATAGGTATGGGAAACAAAATTCGCCTTGGAAATCCAGTCGATGTCCTGAATGGGGAGCTCCCAGACAGGGCCGGGGGCGGTGACACCGGCATTGGAGCACATAATGTTAACCTTGCCAAAATTGTCAAGAGTGAGCTTGAGAAGAGCCTCAACATTTTCAGCCTGCGTCATGTCAGCGACCTGGCAGACAACGGGGACGCCATATTCCTTGACCTTGGCTTCTGTCTCAGCAAGACCGACAGGATCAATGTCGTTGATTACGACCTTCATACCGCGCAAAGCGCCTTCAACTGCAATAGCCTGACCGATACCGCTTCCGGCGCCGGTAACAACCAATACTTTATCTTTGAATTCTTTCATCGTACGGCTCCCTCCTTAGTTAAAATACCCATGCTTTTGCATTGGCTTCGCGGAGTGCATCACCAATGAGACCGGGAATGGATGCATCGCCCACCTTGGTGACCTTATCAAAGTTGGCGAAGAACTCATCCGCCAGCGCATAGTCCGGCCGGACACCGGCTGCGAAGACCACGTAGTCTGCGTCGATTTCTGTCTTGAATGCGGAGACGCTGTTGCGAACGACCGCCTTGTCGGCAGTAATCTCGGTCAGAGCCTCACCGGTCTTGATCACCGTGCCCTGTTCGGCGAGTACGCCGAGCAGATAGCGCTTGATGCTGGGATAGAGCGGTTCTCCGACGGCCTGGCCCATCTCAACAACCGTAACCTTGTTGTTTGCACCGAGAATCTCGGCGGTTTCAAGACCGGTGATACCGGCACCGACAACGACAACATTCTTGTCCTTGATATCATATTTGCCGGCAACGACATCCTGGGCGAGGAGCACATTCTTGCCGTCAGCGCCGGGAACCGGGACCGTAATGGGATTGCCGCCGGCCGCAATGATCACGCCATAGGGATCCAGCGCCTTCACCGCGTCCACGGTGGCTTCCGTGCAGAGGCGAATCTCCACGCCATATTCTTTCATCTCGTTCTCAAGAACACCGATCAGCTCGCCGACCAGTTCCTTGTGCGGGGGCATTTTGGCATAGTTCATGGAGCCGCCCAGAACAGCGCTCTTTTCAAACAGAACCGGCTTGAAGCCGCGCTTTGCCAGAACAATGGCAGCCTGCATGCCGCCGGGGCCGCCGCCGATGACAGCCACGGTACGACCGGCACCGTCTTTCTTCAGGGTATCGTCGTTATAGATGGTCTCCATACCAAGGTTCGGGTTGGCGTTGCAGACGATGGGCAGGCCCATTGCGGCGGCACGGAAGCAGAACATGCAGCCCATACAGTTGCGAATGAGGTGCTCCTTGCCTTCTTTGGCTTTCTTGCCGAATTCAGGATCAGCCAGCTGTGCGCGGCCGAGTGCGACAAAGTCACTGACGCCCTCTTCGAGCAGCTTCTCTGCCGTGGCGGGATGCTTTACGGTATTGACGGCAATGACGGGGATCTTCACAGCCTTCTTGACAGAAGCCGCAAGGTCCTTCTTCCACATCTCATCCCGGAAGTAAGGCTCTACGATGGTGTTGCCGGTGGCATAGGTTCCGCAGCTGACATTGATGGCAGCGATGCCGAGGCTTTCCAGGTAACGGGCAATCTTTACACCGTCTTCAATGGTGAGACCGCCGTCCTGATATTCACTGGCACTGATACGGACGCTGACCGGGAAGCCGGGGCAGGCAAAACGGATACCAACGATGATTTCGGCAATGAAGCGCATACGGCCGAAGAAGTTTCCACCGTATTTGTCGGTGCGTTTGTTGGTAAGAGGGCTCATGAACTGGTTAAGCAGATAGCCGTGAGCGGCGTGCAGCTCGACACCGTCCATGCCTGCCATTCTGGCCATAACGGCGCCTTTGACAAACTTTTGAACCATTGCTTCGCACTCAGCAGTGGTCATGGCTCTCGGCATCTCTCCGACGACCGGACAGGGAATTGCGCTTGGTGCGATGATTTCGCCGGCCTTCTGCATCGAGGCAGAGATTTCACGGCCGGGATGATGCAGCTGCAGGAAAATTTTGGTATCATACTTGTGCACGGCATTTGCCAGCTTCTGCAGCCCCTGCACATACTTGGGCTCTGCAGCGTGAAGCTGGAAATAGCCTGCGCCGCCGCGCTCTTCATCCACACATGTGACTTCGGTGTAGATCAGGGCGCAGCCACCTTTGGCTCTCTCTTCATAATAGCGGATGATTTCGGGGGATGCAGTTCCATCGGCATTGGCCAGGCTGCAGCCCATTGGAGGCATGACGATCCTGTTCTTGAGCTCCAGAGATCCGATCTTGCCTCTTGAGAAAAGTTTCTCGTACTTCATGCAATCAGTCCTTTCTAAGTTCTTTCTTTCGGGAGCGTCGCTTGACACGACGTGCCTGTGTTTGTTATTATATCGACATCGCTAAAAAAATGATATGTTCACGGGGCACAAATAAACCACGATTGTTTGTGCATTGACAAATACGGCATTTTTTGCAATCTGTAAAGACGGAGAAAACGATATGCTGCTGTTTTCAAAGCTGTCCGAAAAATTAAAAAAACAGAATCCGGAGATCCTTTCTGTCTGCAACGCGGACAGTCTCGTGTCAGGAATGATGTTCTTTGGATCAGAAGAGGAAAGATTTCTTGCGGATATCATTTATATTATATTTGGAGAACGCGCCGTACTGAGGAAACGTTTTCCCAATAACCTGATCGTTGTTTATCGGAACCGGGACGAGCTCGAGACACTGAAAGACCATTTTTCTACAACGGAGGGTCCGCTCAATCTGCTCCTTGTCGCATGGGAAAACTATGAAATGACCGTCAATTCACTTCAGGAGATTCTGCAGAGCTCACAGCGTTACGGCGACAGATACGCAGATTTCCTCAGGATGATTGTAAACGGAAAAGACCTGTTCTATCTTTTATCTGAGGGCGCGAAGCAGTGCGGCCGTCAGCTGGTCGCCCTTGACATCAGTGGAAAAATCCAGGGATATTCCACGCCGATGCCTTATCTCACAGCCGACTGGATCGAGGCGCTTTCCAACGGCTATTGCCCGGCATATTTTATGCAGCATCTGTATGACCGCCTGCTGACCAGAACGGAGATCACCAACCAGCCTTTTGCGTATCTGTGCGAGGAGACAGGTCTGACTTATCTCAGCAGCCCGGTCCTTGTCGATGGCTCTGCGGAGGGCTATGTTTTTCTCCTTTCGGAGACGGACGAGTTTGATCCGGTAGCCTACGAAATCCTTCCGATTCTGAGCAAGGTGCTTGGAGACTATCTGAAAAAAAACAGCCCCGATTACAGCGGGGGCAATCAGCTCTTTTACAGTCTGATCCGGGATGCGCTTCGCGGGGAAACAGCAGATGCGATCGAATCACGCATGGCATCGCTCAAAATGCCGATGCCGAAGGCAATGCGGGTCTTTTCGGTTCGATCATACTATTTTGAGCAGGAACAGGAGATGCTGAAAACCCTGAGCAGGCAGCTGAGCATGGTGTTCGGGTCACTGGCTCCAATCTACTATGAAAGCAGACTGATCCTCATTCAGGATTTGAATCCGAAGCTTGCCGTGCAGAATCAGAAGGCGGTGGCCTATCTGCAGAATCTTGCAGAGACCAACCGTCTGCATGTGGGGGTAAGCAATGAGTTCTTCCATCTGGAGGAACTTGCAGAGTACTTTGCACAGGCAGAGGAAGCACTAAAGCTGGCAGGGAAACTGCGCCTGACAAAGAGCATCGTTTATTATTCCGACATGGCCTTCTACTCCATGCTCTGCAAGATGCCCGCCGATGAAAAAATAGAACGATTCTGCCATCCGTCTCTGGCTTTTTTAAAACAGTATGATGCAGAGAACGGCACGGAACTTCTGAAAACACTGGAGTGCTATGTCAACAGCAAATGTAATCAGAAGGTGACGGCAGAATTGCTTTATACGCATCGAAATACGATCAACTATCGCCGACAGCAGATTGTGGAGCTGACGGGAGTTGATTTTCAGGATCCGGATACTCTTTTTCAGCTGGAGTACTCACTCAAGATTTACCACTTCTTCAATCTGTGAGAAGAAGGAGAAGAACGGAATATACCCAATATGGGAGGAATCGGAATGGATATCGTACAGCTCTGTGAGATCGGCATGCTGGTGGCCTTCGGCTTTTCCTGGCCCTTCAACATCATCAAGTCCTGGCGGTCGAGAACCGCAAAGGGAAAGAGCGTGATCTTTGAGTTCATCGTCGTCTTCGGCTATCTGATCGGCGTGCTGGGGAAGTTCATCACCTGGCGCCAGACAGGGGTTCTGGCCTACTCCGTCTGGTTCTACTTCGCCGACATCGCGATGGTGACCATCGACATCATTCTGTATTTCCGAAACACGCGGCTGGACCGGCTGGCGGAAAACAGACGGGCCTGAGCGGCCTTCTGAAAAGAACAATCGCATCGATACAGAAGAGAGACACCACAGCCTGAGGAAGGAGCCGTCAGCATGATCAGCAAGCGCATCGCCAACATCACCCCGTCGGCGACCCATGCCATGACCGCGAGGATCGCCGAAAAGCGCGCCGCCGGGGAGAACATCCGTCTCGGCATGGACCGGATGGAAGCGGCACTCGCAAAACTGCAATAAACCATCGGGCGAAAACCCTCAGCCGGTTTCTGATCCGGTACGTGAACAGGCGCCCACGAGATCACCAAAGGAAACGATATGAAACAAAAAGCGGAACCCGAAGAGGACCGGATCAAAATCCTCTCGGGTTCCGTTATTTTATGTGTGATTCAGGTTTCAGAGATAGAGGTCCCACACACCGAATCTGAGACCGTCATCAGGGACGGTTTTCCATTCCCCAGTCGCAGAGCTTGTCCAGCACCGCGACCAGCGAATGACCGCGTTCGGTCAGGGTATATTCCACCTTTGGCGGGACCTCCGGGTACATCTCGCGATGGATCAGGCCGTCCTTTTCCAGTTCCTTCAGGTTCTGGCTCAGGGTCTTGTCCGCAACCTTGCCGAGATAGCGCTGCATCTCATTGAAGCGGACCGGCTCATACTCCATCAGGCAGTAGAGAATGATGGGCTTGTACTTTCCGGAGATCAGGGAAAGCGTATAGCTGTACCCCGTGTCACTGAAATTGGCCTCTGCGATTTTCTTTTCGTTCATTGCCTACCTCCAAACCGGTGAGCTTCCTGAAAGGCGGTATCTGCCGCAGCTGCTTTACCGTAGCACGATCCGCGGGAAAGGAAAACGGAATGCACGCCGGGAGCAGGGCTTACTTCTTCACCAGAGGGGCGCCGGAGTGCCAGGCCTTGCCGCAGATTTCTCCGACCCTGTAGTAGTCGAACTTCACCTGATCAAACAGGAAGGCGTTGATCTTTCCGCCGTCGATCTTTCCTTCATCGTCCAGGATCTTCTCATCCGCCAGGACGTTCACGATCTCACCGAGCACGCGAAGACCGTAGGGCTGCTCCTGCATCTCAACGACTTTGCACTCCAGGGTCAGGGGGTACTCCGTGATCACCGGGGCGTCCACGCGGCTGCTCTTCACCGCGTGAAGACCGGTGCGCTCAAACTTGTCGGGGACCTTATTGGAACTGACAAGACCCATATAGTCGGACTCAACCAGCGTGTCGGTACCGGGGACAGACAGGGTGAAGGCGCCTCTGGCCTTGAGATTGGCGACGGTCTTGTGGTCCTCTTCGAGGTTCAGGGCGACCATGTTCTCGGCGCAGATGCCGCCCCAGGCCATGGCCATGGAGTCGACGGTGTCATCTTCATTATAGGTGCCGATCATGTAGACGGGCATGGGGAACAGATAGGGTTTTACGCCGAAATCTTTCATAAGATGATTCTCCTTCTTAATATAAGAGAGTATGTGTTTTCACGGAACAGGATTATCCTATCACAGAGAATAATTTTCAACAAGTACCAACATCAAGGTGTTACTGCTCTCATGAAATGTCATCAGATTGCTCAGATTAAATGACGCCGGTTTGCCCAAATATCAGTCGTCGTGCAAATGACAAAGGTGGGTTTATCGCATTAGCGGGATAGCGAG
>Ga0256405_10012810_pt1 | contig 10262 bp, 6 predicted proteins | sample RumenRJG_02DNA_FD_189096 | JGI IMG/M metagenome (GOLD analysis project Ga0256405, IMG submission 189096) | Bovine rumen microbial communities from Lethbridge, Alberta, Canada - RJG_02 | ecosystem: Host-associated > Mammals > Digestive system > Stomach > Rumen | place: Canada: Alberta | collected... | reverse complement strand
TTCTTTGCTTGCCTAGCCTGCTTCTTGCCGAATTTTCCGAGCCCCCTTTGGAGCCACATCCCAGAAGACGATGCCTTTGTATACACGATAAAGTGGAACCATTTGAGATTTGCAACAAGGACATTCAAGTGGATCTACATGGAAAGTCCGTATGTGGAAATGAATGTCGCCCACCCCTTCCGAGAAGGAAATGGCCGCAGCACTCGTATTTGGCTTGACCTCATTTTCAAAACCGAGATTCATAAGGTCATTGACTGGAGCAGGGTTGATAAGGAAGATTATCTTCTCGCCATGGAACGCAGCCCCATCAGGGACATTGAAATCAAGCACATTCTCAAGGCTGCTCTGACTGATGACATCAATAGACGGAGGTACATGCATCGACCACAGCTGCTACTTCGAAGAATATACCACCTTCAGGACGGAAGAATTGTAAGTGATCCTGTATCTATCGGAGATTGATTCCATTTGTTCCTGTTGCAGCTGTGCTGATCCTGATTAGATGCCGCCCTGTCGCTGTGCTGTGCGACAGGGCTTCTTCTTTTGCGGGAATTCTTTCTTGACAAGACACTTTCTTTTGTCTATCATCTTATCAACCGAAGAGTTGACAACCGAAGAGTTGATTATGGAGCAGTCCTGTCACACAGCGACCGTTAGTCAAATCCAAGCCTCGTGGAATACCGCTCCGGGCAAATGACCAAAGATGAGGAGGAGAGATGAGTATGTTTGTCGGAAGAGTATCCGAACTGGCTGAAATGGAGCAGCGCTGGAAGCGCGGACAATTTGAGTTTGGCATCGTTTATGGCACCCGGCGTATTGGCAAGACAACGTTGCTTCAGGAGTTCATCAAGGGAAAGAACGCATTTTATTTTCAGGCACGGAGGGCAGATGAAAAGGATAACCTGATCGCCTTCAGCAGAGAGTTCAGAAAAATGCAGGGAGTCGATGAACATGTCAGTTATAACTCTTTTCCGGATGCCTTTGACAGCATTGTGAATTTTTCAAAAAAGCAGCGTATGATTCTGATTATTGATGAGATTTCCTATCTCTGCCAGAAAAGCAAAGCGCTCCTGTCGCTCCTGCAGTTCTACATTGACGGGGCTTTCCGGGAGGCACAGCTCATGATCATTCTTTCCGGCAGCAATGTCTCATTTATGGAAGAAATCCTCAATAATCGCAGCGATCCATTGTATCAGCGCGCTACTTTTCAGGTGCATCTGGGAAAAATGCCGTTTGATGAAGCGCGGCAGTTTGTATCAGAGCTGCCTGCAGAAGAGCAGGCGCAATATCTGGGCCTGTTTGGGTCACATCCGTATTATCTGGGCATGATTGACCACAGTGTTTCTTTCAAGGAGAACGTACGCAGCCTTTTGTACAGTAAATATGGCACATTGCTGGATGCACCTGAAAAAATCATGCCTGTCGGTGTATCGGATCAGAACATGTACAACTCAGTACTCCAGGCGGTCGCCAAAGGGAAACGTTTCAGCAAGGAGATCGCGGAAGCCGTCGGCGTCGAAAACAATTATGTGGCCAAATACTTATCATCGCTTCTCCAGATGCAGATTTTGGAGAAACGTGAGTCCTTCATCCGAAACAAAAAAACGAACTACTATGTGGTGAGTGATCAGCTGCTTCGTTTCTGGTACCGATTTATTTTTGATCAAAGAGAGGTCATCCAGAACGGTTTCGGAGAGATTCTGTTTTCAGAAGATCAGGAAGGGATTGAAGACTTCATTGCAAGAGCGTTTGAAGATGTTGCACTGCTTTGGATGGAGGAGCAAAACAGACATGGCAGATTGCCGGTTTATTATGGCACCATCCGCAACTATGTGGTCGAGAATTCCAGACTGAATCGTTCTGTCGAGCTGGATGGTCTGGCGGAAGGATTGGGGAAAAACAGTAACCATCTGCTGGTTGTGGAATGTAAGTACAGGAAAACGCCTTTCAGTAAAAACATGCTTGCCCACCTGAAGGAAAGCAGCTCATTGTTTGATGCGTATTCGGCAGTCGACTACTATCTCATCTCAAAGTCCGGTTTTACCGATGAGGTTGCAGCCCTTAACGACCCGCATATCCATCGGATTACACTGAACGACTTATTTCCGGAACCGAAAGATAACCGGACGTGACGGTGTCCAATTACCATGGAACGCCGTTCTCGGCCGGACAGTGGAGACTGTTCCCATCAATTGTCCGGCGTTTTAAATGAAAATGGAACGGGTTTTCTGAGGAGGAGTGGTCCTGCTGCAAAAGATCATTATTGAGGAGGATTCGCCATGACAGATGTTCAGGCTCAGGCCAGACATATCCGGCAGCAATATACGATTATGCACCGGGACTGCCGGGTGGCCTCTATCTGCAGTGACGGGAACTGTACCATTTATGCTGCTTCATTCATGCCGTATGATCTGTATCTGGAGCAGACAAATGAAATGGATGCAGGGACGAATAACCCGGATAACCTGACTAACTTTACCTGCTGGTGTGCATCCCGCGTACTGCCGCCGAACCGGAAATATGCCAAAGAGATTCTCAGCAGCATCGGGGCCGGACAGGCAAACACGGACCGGGAACGTGCCCTCATTTCTCTGGCATATCACGGCCTGACGCTGACGGATGTTTATTGGGTGAAAGGCTGTCGGGAGCAAATCACGTATGATGAAATCAACCTCTTTGATCATTCTCTGTCGGATGCGTTTGTGGAGGTCAGTCTGCGGGGAAATCGGCGAGGACAGCATGAGCTGATGGATGCGGCGTGTGATGTGACAACCGGGGGTGCGGCGCCTAAAGCCTGGGTGCGTCGGAACGGCACTTTCTATTTGCTGAAGGACGGAGATGAAAAGGAAGTGGAAGCTGAGCTGCTGGCCAGCCGGATTGCCCGCTGCTTTGAGGCAGAGCAGGTACTGTATGAGCCGTTCCTGTATGACGGGCAAAAAGTGTCATGCAGTCAGCTGATGACCTCAAAGGAACGGTCTATCGTGCCCATGGAGCATGTGGAAATTTATGCGGCCAATCACGACACGGATCTGTATTCATTGGTCCGCCGGGTTGATCTGCGCGGCTACTGCATGATGAACATCATTGACTACCTGGTGGGCAATACCGACCGGCACTGGGGCAACTGGGGGTTCCTGATGGACAACAAAACCAACAGGCCCCTGCGCCTTTTCCCATTGATGGATTTCAACAGGGCATTTTTGGCCTATGACACACTGGAAGGCAGCCGGTGTCTTACCTCGCCCCGGTCCATGAGTCAGATGGATGCCGCCCTTGAAGCCGTACGGACAGTGGGACTCAACCAGAAAAGTGAAATCCGGATGGAATGGTTCAGCGATCCGGCCCGGCGGGAAATGTTTGGAAAGCGGTTCAGTCTGCTGAAAAGTGTGAGCGGGTGACCCGTCTGCAAAATGAAACAAGCCCGGAACAGATTCTGTTCCGGGCTTGTGGTGGTTCAGTTCGGATCAAGCTCTTCCTCAGGCAGCGGTTCATGGTCACTGTTGGCATCAACCATCTGGTCGATGTAATCATCCAGCGATTCAGAGATGACTTTATTCCATGTACCGCTTGAACGCAGTTTTTCGGCAAGTTTGGAAGTGCTGATGCGGGTTCCGAAGATGTCATTGAATTTCTTTTCGAGTTCATGGATGGACATGAGTCCATGCTGAGAGGCGATCCATTCGCAGATACGGCTCAGACTCAGGGAATTGCTGTCCAGAGAGAGAATGATGCCGCCGGCAACGGACAGAGAGGAGACAACTTCCTGCTGACGAAGAATGCAGGTCAGCATCCAGTCATTTCCATGGAGCTTTCGGATGGCAGGAAGACGTTTGACTTTCTCCCAGATGCTGTGTCCATTGAAGAAGGGGAGAGTGTAGTAAACGGATAGATCAGACTGGATTTTGCGAAGATCATTGACTTTGAGACCATATTCCTTCTCAATGCGTTCTCTTGACATGAGGGTTTTCGGCCCGGTTTCAACGAATTCAAGAGCCTTTTTCTTCTTATCGAGTGCCACACCGAACATGGACAGATTGAGCATGCGCTTGTCCAGTGTCGTGAGGTCGAGAACGTCTTTGGAGAAAATGGTTTTATCAAAGAAGCTGATGGCTGTTCCGTAAGAGGAATTATAGGCATAGGACGCGTGAAGGGTATAGCCGATCCGTTTGAAAGCAGAGGCGTTAATGGCCTCCCGTCCGGTATGAACACAGATCCTGTCGAACATATCCTCAATATCATCGGTAAACCACAGCTCTTTTTTGCCCAGCTCCTCAAGGAAGGCAGGAACATCTCTGGGATCAATGGAAGGCGCATCAATGACATACTGACCATCCGTATAGTAGGCACCGACGGCATTTGAAATGGTCGGATTGCCCTGGGCGCTTTCCTTGCGCAGACCAAAACGTTCCTCATAGGCAGCATAATAGTCAAAATAGGCGACCGGTGAGATTTCCCGGAGAAGCTGAATGGCCTGCTCATCCTCGGAAGCATTGCCGATGATGATCACGGGAACTCTTCTGCAGTGGATGGGGAACTGCTTTTCATCCCACATGGAAAGGGAGGACTTGATCACGTAAAACAGTTCATAGCCATCCCGGATATCCAGTTCATTCATTGCATCCGTATACTCCCTGAAAATCAGTTCGGATGAAATGATGCTGTCTTTATAGCGGTTAAAATCAATTTTTTCCCAGACATCCTGGGGATCTGCATTGCAGTAACGGACTTTGTTTTCACGGTTGAAGACAATTCCCCTGGCGTTGCGGAGAAGATTGGCCACGGTGCGCATGTTGATCCGGAGACGGTTCATGGGATATCCTTTTCGCCGGATGTAACTGTAGTATTCTTTCTCAAATTCTTCAATGCTGAGCGGGTTATCCGAATTTCCGGCCAGAACACGCATGACCATTTCAGAGCGGGTGACGGTGTTTTTGTCGTTCCTTAACGCCTCTTCATCCAGAAAATCTGAGAGACGCTTTTTCCACAGCCCGTGATAATCCTCCAGGGTGGCCCGTGTGAGTTCGATTTTGCCGCGGGTGTACCGGATGGAAAGGTATTCATACCCCTCCTCCGAGATTTCAGGAAATGCCCGGACAAAGATCGGTTTGAGCATATGGAAATGTTCAAAAGGCTCACGGAAATAGTCCTCGAAGAGCAGAGGAAAACTCTGCGCCATTTTGGCAGCAATCTGCCGTACGCGCTCGCGGGTCAGTCCGTACGCGGAACCGATGGACTGAAGGCTTTCCCCCTGGACGCGGAGCAGAAGAATCTTTGAGGAGCGCTCCTCCGGATTGCATACCTTGCTGTAGGCGTCATGGAAGGGATCCCTTGTGATCAGATACTGATCTCTGTGGTGAACCAGAATATGACTGGAAACGGCGGAATTGATAAAGGTTCTCGTGGAGATCGCGATCTGAAGGCGGCTGAATCTGCCGGCAAGGAAGGCCGGGTCAACGATGCCATAGGCGGAATTGGCTTCAAGAAAAGATTTCACTTCCCGCTGAACATTCGGAAGCAGAAAAACCGTCTTCAGGGCATCTTCCAGGGAATGAATCCCGTTGGGGCCGATCAGATTGCCGGTCTTGAGGCGGTCATAGAGCTGCCGCCAGTAAAAATGCGCGATAGGCTCAAGGACGGCGGCTGTTTTCTGAAGGTAAATGGAAAGCTCATTGTCAATGGGCTCATCCGTATCGCTGGGATAAGTGATGTTCTCTTTGGCCCATTCATTGATCGCACTGATAATTTCACTGATTGACTTTTTCCCGAGTCCTTTGATCTGTGCGTATTCCGGTTCAGAAAGAACGGCAACTTTGTCAATGGTCGTGTAGGAATTATCACACAGTGCGCGATAGGGACGCGTGGAAAGATGGAGTTCACTGACCGAGTGATAGGCCATTTCTTTCAGCTGTTCAGCGGTATAGTTACAGATTCGCTCGGAGGAGGACGGATAATGAGTTTCCTGCTCAATGATGCTTTCAATGAGCTCCGTGTTTTCGAGAATTCCGGATATTTCATCAATGGTTTTTACGCCGACGCTTCTCTGCTGTGCAATGTCATTGATGGGTGTCATTCTCAGTTTTTCGATGGAATGAATGCCCATTCTGTGCAGTACGTTGTTCGCCCGGACAGAAAGGTTCAGTCTTTCTATAGGTGTTTCACGCATATCGATCACCATATCTTGATTATTTATTGGAGAGGAGTTACTGTTCTGCTGATCATGAGCAGGTTCGGGTACAGAAAATCTGCATGGAATACCGGCAGGGAGCCGCCAGAAACGGCCGGATTCTTTTTACCGAAAAAACCGATGTGGGGATGTTTACTGTTCTCCGGGAAAGGAGGCACCTTTTTTCACGAATATTATACTCTAGGTAAATTTTGAAGGCAAGCGTTTTCAGAAAGTAATTAAAAAATTGTATAATTTGACAGGTATTGATGCCGATACAGCCGGATGGTAGAATATTTGTGTCATCGAAAAGAAACAGAATTCCCGGCGCCGAAGGCTGAAAACAGCGCTTCCGGGAAGGAAAAAAATTGAGACCTGAGGAGGAGAGAAGATGAAAACAGCGGTCCTGTTTCCCGGCATCGGCTACCACTGTGACAAACCGCTGCTCTATTACGCGGGAAAACTGGCCCGGGCGGCCGGATATGAGGTTCTTTCCGTTCCGTATACGGGGTTTCCGAAAAACATACGGAATGACCGGGAAAAGATCCGGGAGGCCATTGCGCTGGCGGTGGAACAGACGGAACAGATCCTCATGGGCCAAAAATGGTCGGAACAGGCAGACATCCTGTTTATCAGCAAAAGCATCGGTACGGTGGCTGCTTCGCAGTATGCCATGGATAAAGGACTTTCGGTTCGCAGCATTCTGTTTACGCCGCTGCCGGAAGCTTTTGAAAAAGCCGTCCTGCCGGCGATCGCGTTTCACGGAACCGCAGATCCGTGGGCGGAAACCGGGACTCTTGCGGATGCGTGCCAACGGAAACAGATCCCGCTTTACCGGGTGGAAGGGGCCAATCATTCCCTTGAAACCGGTGATGTGATGAGAGACCTGCAGAACCTGCAGGAGACGATGAAACGAGTCCGGCGGTTTATCGGGGGAAACGGTCAATAAAGCACAGGGCCATATCCGGATACCGGATATGGCCCTGTGCATAGATGAAAGTGTTCTGTGTGGCGATTGTCAGCGAAGATCCCAGTGATAGAACTCGATATCCTCATCGGAGACCTCTTCATCCGGTCCTTCCGTGAACGTCACGCGCTTAATGCCGCAATAGATGGTTTTGATCTTGCTCCGGTCGGGAATCTCGATATAGTCGGAGTAGGCCGTAACCGATCTGGCAATCTGGCGGTTCGTGACCCAGGTATAGGTTCTGCCGCCGTACAGCCGGTCACCCCAGTCATCCTCGGCATAGAGGACCATTTCAAAGGATTTGACCTGGCGGGTTTTGGCCAGAACCTCGAAGCGGATCTTCAGCAGATCTCCCGGCTTCTTATCCCAGTTTGCCCAGAGACGGTCGGAAAATCCCATGCTGGTAATGCCGTAGAAAGAACGCCTTGAGGAAGAACTGCTGGAGGAGGGTTTGGCGGTCGGCTTTGCGGTCGGCTTCGGAGTGGCTTCCTTTGTGGGATAAGGCGTAAAGGCAGCAATATGATTCAGCGGGAGGGTAATATTGGCGCTGGTGATCTGGGCAAAGGTTGCATCTTCTTTTACCGTAATGGTAAACGTCGCTTCCTTCGGATTGCAGGCTTCGCGGATTGCCGCATCGGTTTCCGCTTTCAGCAGGAAAAACTCTTTTTTTGATTCCAGACCATTTTCCAGATTGAACGCGCCGATTCCGTTAACGGGGACACCGTTTATCTTTGCATCGTCCACGGTCATGTCAATCTTTTTCCCGCTCTTGTTGGTGACCAGGAGATCCAGACGGATGGTGGCAACAAACTTGGCTGAGGTGAAGGGATAGGAGCTCACAAGCTCAATGGTAACCCCGTTGGAATCCAGGAGAATGTTCTTGTTGGAGGAGACGGAAGTGCCGGTTTTGGCGGAACCGGAAGACTTGCTGGGAATGATATCCTCGCCGCCGCCCAGAATGGTATCCGTTCCGGCGTCATCTGTCGTTCCCGTCGAATAGGACCGGATGACATTCTCAAGGACGTCCATGGTTGCCGCGTCATCCCCGTCAATGTACTTGGCGGCGTATTCCACATCCCCGTCATCCCGGACTTCAATCAGGCGCAGGAGACAGACTTTGGTGTTCTGGACCTTGTACATGTAACGGGCACCCACCAGGGTCTTTCCGCCCATCTCGTATTTTTTGGCGGGATTGGTGCCGATCATGTTGTCCCCGTACTGGTTTTCCATGTATTCTCTGTACACATTATTGAGATAATTTGTCGGATTGCTCAGTTTCATGTCAAGCGGCCGGCGGGTAATCATGACATAGGGAATATACCCGTCGCTTTCAACGTAAACGGTGAGGGTATTGTTCTTGAAGGAAGTCGCAGCGCCTTCAGGAATCTGAATGGTAAAATCCTGTTGATCACAATGGAATTGACGGGTTGCAGCTGCCGATCCGGTCCCGAGAACAGAGATGAGCAGAGCGGTCAGCAGAATCAGAAACAGGCATCGTTTCATAGGGAAATCCTCCTTTTCTTTTGGAAAGATCAAGTAAGGACATTATACGCGAGAACCCGATGTTCTTTCCAGAAAAACAGGGGAAAAACCCGGATTAGTTTTAGATCAGTCCGAGGATAATACCGTTATTACGAGATTGTTTTAACGGGGATGGACGAAGGGGCAGAGGGGAAAATGCACCGGAAACAGACATGCAGAAACAGAAAAAGAGACCGGTTTCCCGGCCTCCGTTTTCGAAAAAAGGGATAATTTTTATGCGAAACAGGGATTCAGATCCGGAGATCCCCTTCCCTGACCCAGCCCAGACCTTTGATCACCGAGTGAATCAGGGGGCAGAGAACAGCCGGGAGGACAAAACAGATGAGAATGAGTCCGGCCCAGTCCCAAAGGGTGACGGCGGCCTTTGTCCCGGCGGCCACATCGTTTACCCAGCCGGTATACACGCCGATCTGTCCCACCAGACCGCAGGTACCCATACCGGAGGAGATGGCCGGACCGTTCATTTCCATGTGAAACAGGCAGGTGGCAATGGGACCGGTAATGGCGGAGGTGACCAGAGGGGCAATCCAGATCCGGGGATTGCGGACGATGTTGCCCATCTGCAGCATGCTGGTGCCAAGGCCCTGGGACACGAGACCGCCCAGGCCGTTTTCCTTGAAAGACATGACGGCGAAGCCGACCATCTGCGCACAGCATCCGGCGACCGCCGCACCGCCTGCCAGTCCGGTCAGACTGAGGGCGGCACAGATCGCGGCAGAGGAAATGGGAAGGGTCAGGGCTGCGCCCACAAGCACCGATACGGCAATGCCCATCCAGAAAGGCTGCAGCACGGTTGCCATGCGGATGAGGCTTCCAAGGCTCATGGCAAGGCGGCCCAGGGCAGGCGCCAGAAGGGCGGAGAGGGCAATGCCCACGAGGATGGTTACAAGCGGTGTAACGAGAATATCCACTTTGGTTTCCCCGGAAACCGCCTTGCCGATTTCAGAGGCAAGAATGGCGATGAACAGGACGGCCAGCGGTCCGCCGGCGCCGCCCAGCGCGTTTGAGGCAAAACCAACGGTAATCATGGAAAACATGACCAGAGGCGGACAGTGAAGGGCCGAGGCAATGGCAACCGCCATGGCCGGACCGCTCATGGCGGAGGCCAGGCCCCCTACCGTGTATTCCGTACCGCCAATGACGGCCACGGGCATGGTCAGGGGGGCAAAGTGAAACTGTGTGCCAATGGTATTGATAATGGTTCCGATCAGCAGTGAACAGAAAAGACCCTGAGCCATGGCGCCAAGGGCATCAATTCCATAGCACTTCAGGGAAATTTCAATGTTTTTGCGCTTACAAAAGTTCTGAAATCGGTTCAAGGGTGAACGCCTCCTCAACTGGGATCATTTGTCGGAACTGCTTTGTCTGAGGCCTGAACCGGACATTCTGTCGCTTCGCGGCAGGCCGCGCCTCTTTTGGGAAAATGTGCCGAAGCAGCATCCGGACGGGAATGGGTTTTCCGGGACAGTGCCGGAAAGATCATTTGGCGCCGGATAGTCTATCACGAAAAAAGACGGCTGAAAAGAGACATTTTTTGCTTACGCAGTTGGCCAAATAAGAGGCATAACGAAAACCATATACTAATAAAAT
>Ga0256405_10012809_pt1 | contig 10262 bp, 8 predicted proteins | sample RumenRJG_02DNA_FD_189096 | JGI IMG/M metagenome (GOLD analysis project Ga0256405, IMG submission 189096) | Bovine rumen microbial communities from Lethbridge, Alberta, Canada - RJG_02 | ecosystem: Host-associated > Mammals > Digestive system > Stomach > Rumen | place: Canada: Alberta | collected... | reverse complement strand
CCGATGCCGTCTCCATTACTATCCATAAAGCTCTTGGGGTAGATCTGATAGGCAACTTTGTCATGCCACCATTTTTTCTCCATAACTTCCTCCCTGTCGAAATGTCTGCCCTAAGATTCGCGGAAACCTCATTCTTTACAGGCGCTCAGCGCGCGCCAGTTTCCGGGATCCTCATAATTCTTGCTGACGCCGTCGTCGTGATAGTACTCGTAGACAGCGTCATCTCCAAAGGTGAGGATCGTCAGCTTGTCAAAATCCACCTCGTCCACGCACTGTCCGCCCGAGGCGAGCGGGATCGCATGTCCCTCTCTGAGGAAGAAGACGACGTCGGAGAGCCCCACCTCCACGTAGTGATCGCCCTTCTCCAGGATCTTCTCATTAAACACTCCGTCTCTTGTATAGCGGAGCATCTTCATTCTCTCCGGCAGATATACATATCTTCCCCGGGCATTCTGCTCATAGACCGGCGCGATCATAAGCTCATCGCCCAGATAGAGCTGATCTTCGATCGTTCTGCAGCGCGCGTCGTCCGGATGGTCAAAAGCCAGCGGCCGGAACATCAGGTCGCCCCTAAGGACCGCCTTCATATACTCGCTGTAAATATAGGGAAGAAGCCTGTAGCGGAGCCCGATGATATTCTTAAAGCCCTCCAGGTCCGTAAAGCGGTAGACCTCCTGCAGGCGCGTACCCATTTCGGAGTGATTTCGCATAAGGGGCAGGAACACGCCGAGCGCGTACCAGCGCATCACCAGATCCTCTGTGGTGTCGCTGCCGAATCCGCCCAGATCCGCTCCGGTATAGATAAATCCGCACATGTTGAGCGAAGCCGTCATCTTGAGGTTCATCAGAAGATGCGCCCAGTATGACTTGTTGTCGCCCTGCCAGATTCCTCCGTAACGGTGCATACCGACGCAGGATGCTCTCGAGAACATCAGGATCCTCTTGTCGGGCACAAGGCGCTCGAAAGCTTCTCCTGCCGCTCTTGTCATGTTGTAGCCGTATAAATTGTGCACTTTGTCGTGGCGGATCCGCTCTCCGTCCACGCAATGATAGAACTTCTTGTAATCTTCAGCGTTCGCAGAGAGGCTTCCGACCAGATTCGTAAAGTGGGAGAAAGCGTCAAGATCCAAGTTTCCATCCCCGTTTCTCATCTCCGCGATCTCCTCCAGAACGTCCGCGAGCCTGTCCTCCGCGTAGAAAATGGAGGGCTCGTTCATATCGTTCCAGAAACCCTCGATACCCTGGTCCAGAAGGAATTTGTATTGATTTCCAAACCAGTCCCTCGCCTCTTTGTTGAGCATATCCGTAAAGAGGGAGCGGCCGGGCCACACAGCGCCGACAAAAGGTTTTCCGCTCTCATCAGTGCAGAAATATCCCTTTTCAATACCCTCATCGTAGACGGGATAACCTTTCTCTTCCTTGACTGCGGCGTCAATGATCGGAATGATACGGATGTGCTGCTCCTTCATCTCCTTCACAAAGCCCGCAAAGTCAGGATATCTCTCGGTATTCACAGTGAAATCCTTGAATCTCTCCATATAGTCGATATCGAGATAGACCATATCGAGCGGGATCCCTCCCTCGCGGTGCCTCTTCACGACTTCGCGCACATCTTCCGCGTTTATATAGCCCCAGCGGCTCTGCCCGTTTCCGAAAGCCCACAGAGGCGCGATATAGCTTCTTCCGATCAGCCGGCGGAACTGCCTGATCACGTCGCGGGGGCCGTCCCCGTCGATCACATAGACGTCCAGATTCCAATCCGAAGCTGTGATCCTGAGCACATTGATATCGGTATAGCCTACGTCAAAAGTCAGAATACCGGGATAATCGATAAAGAGCCCGAAAGTTTCCTTTCCGTCCACTACGAGGAAGTTATGCGCAGCGTACAGCGACCTCCGATCCTCAAGGTGCCTGGGTTCATCACTGCACTTGCTCTCATAGATCCAGCCTCTCTTGTTGATCCCGCGGACGTTCTCGCCAAGACCATAGACCACATCCTGCGGATCCATCCTGTATGTGAAAGACATCTCCTGCCCGTCGACCGCCACAAAGGGCACAGGGCCGCTCTGAGCCTCAAGACTGACAGCTACCGACTCTGTTCTGAATACCTTTCCGAAACTGTATTTTTTGATCATTTACGGGTCCTCCTCCGTGAAATAGCCGCCCTTGATCATGCCTTCCATTCCTTCGTAATCCACAAGGTACCAGCCGTCGCCCAAATCGGCCAAAACAGTGACATAAGCTCCGTGAGGAACAATGCCGAACAGGATATCCGGATCATCGGGATCACGCATGTTTACGGTCTCCGCGAGCCTTCTGGTCACCTCTCCGGCGGCCATTGCCCTGGCTCTCTCCGCAGCCCTCGCTTCTTCCTCAGCCTTTCTTGCCGCTTCCTCTTCAGCTTTCTTCCTGGCCTCTTCTTCAGCTTTGAGTCTGGCTTCTTCAGCGGCCTTAGCGGCTTCTTCGGCTTTCCTCGCTTCTTCTGCCGCTTTCTCCGCGGCGATCCTTGCAGCCTCTTGCTCAGCCTTCTTTTTGGCCTCTTCTTCCGCCTTCTTCCTGGCCTCTTCCTCGGCCTTCTTTCTTGCTTCCTCTTCCGCCTTCTTCTTAGCCTCTTCCTCGGCCTTCTTCCTGGCCTCTTCCTCAGCCTTCTTCTTGGCCTCCGCTTCCTCTCTGGCAATGCGCTCGGCCCGCTCCGCTTCCCAGTCTTCCACAAAGTAGCCCGATTTTACATAGCCGGTTGTCCCGCGGTAGCGGATCTGGTACCAGCCGTCCTGCTTCTTGGTCAGGACGTCGACTTTGCTCCCCTTGGGGACCACGATCAGGACCCTTCCGTTCTCAGGACTGCTGAAAAGGCTCACGTCCTCCAGGATCGTCCTCCATTTTCTACCTTCCTCTTCCTCAGGCGCGACCTCCGCAGCCCCCTCCGCGGCGTAAGAGGATCCCTCGTACTCTGTCCAGCTGCCATCCATTTCTTCGTCCTGCGCGCACGCCATTGTGGCGTACATGGCGGCAAATGATTCATCCGTGACAAGAGACCTCTCATCGTCCCCGCCTTCTACCGTGTAGCCCTGTGAAACCTTGCCGCATCCTGTAAGCGCTGCCGCAGCTGCGATTAATATCATAAGACCGGCGGCCAACCTGCTCCGCCCGTTCTTTCTGTCTATTCTCATTCCGATTTCTCACTCCGTATCAGTATTGCCCCCTTAAGCCTCAGTCCGACTCTCGTCGCCGCACCTTCCAAGGGATACTCCCCATCATAACAACCTGCATGAAACAGGTCAATAAACATCGCCCAAACGTACAGAGTTATTATAGCATTTTTTGTCGCAAAGGCGGCGGCAAAAAAACGGAGCCTGCAGATACAGGCCCCGTTTTACGTGTCGATATTACGCTTCTTTCTCCTGCATTTCGCTCAGGAGCTTCTCCGCGCTCACTATTTTGATACTGAGAGCGAACAGTTTCGTCGCGATCCTCAGGTCCTCCAGCGGAGGATAGGAGGGCGCGATGCGGATATTAGTGTCGAAAGGATCCTTGCCATAGGGCCATGTGGCGCCCGCGGGCGTCATCTTGACGCCACACTTCTTGCAGCGCTTAACGATCGCCTTGGCACAGCCGGGCAGGGAATCAAAACTGATAAAGTAGCCTCCGATCGGCTTTGTCCACTCGCCGATGCCGAGTCCGCCGATCTCGTCTTCCAGGATCTTCTCCACCATCTCGAACTTGGGACGGAGGATATCCGCGTGCTTCTTCATATGGACCATCAGACCGTGGATGTCGCCAAAATAGCGCACGTGGCGCAGCTGGTTCACCTTATCGTGGCCGATCGTCTGGATCTTCAGCTGGGAAATGATGTCCTCAAGGTTGTTGGGGGACGTCGCCAGCGCCGCGATGCCGCTTCCGGGGAAAGTGATCTTGGATGTGGAGGAGAACTTGTAAACCAGGTCCGGATTACCCGCTCTCTTGCACTCCATGAGGATCTCGATCAGGTGATCCTGCTTGTGCTCATACAGGTGATGCACGCCATAGGCATTGTCCCAGAAGATCCTGAAATCGGGAGCCGCGGGCTTGAGCCTTGCGAATCTCCTGACTGTCTGATCCGAATAGGAATAGCCTGTGGGATTGCTGTATTTGGGCACGCACCAGATTCCCTTGATGGTATCGTCCTCGTGGACCAGTTTCTCTACCATGTCCATGTCAGGGCCTTCCGGAGTCAGGGGAACCGGGATCATCTCAATGCCGAAATATTCCGTAATCGCGAAATGTCTGTCATATCCGGGAACCGGGCATAGGAATTTCACCCTGTCCTGTTTCCCCCAGGGAGTATTTCCCATAACGCCGTGAGTCATTGCCCTTGCAACTGTATCGTACATGACGTTCAGAGAGGAGTTTCCGAAGATGATGATGTTGTCGGGATTGTTCTCCATCATGTCGCCCAGAAGGACCTTCGCCTCCTGTACGCCCGCAATAACGCCGTAGTTGCGGCAGTCCGTTCCGTCCTCACAGGCCAGGTCACTGGCCGATGAGAGTACGTCCATAAGTCCCATGGACAGATCGAGCTGCTCAACGCTGGGCTTTCCTCTGCTCATGTCCAGATTCAGGTCCATCTTCTGGTAACTCTTATATGTCTCCTTGAGCTGCGCCAGCTCGGCAGTAAGCTCCTCTCTGGTCATTTCCGCATATGCTTTCATACTTATCTCTCCTTTATCTGATCATTCTATGTCCAATTTTTCTGCGTTTGGAAAGATTGGTTCGTAATTCTTAAGGATAAGTACGATTATATATGGTTTACAAAGGCTTTGCAATGAATATTTGTACACTGGTATACAATTATTTCATAATCCCACCATTAAATTCCAGGATTGTTTCAAGGAAAGGCTGCCCGTATTCCTGCGAATTCTTCTCTCCGACGCCATAAAGAGCCCGAAATTCCTCCATCGTACCGGGCAGGCTGCAGCACATCTCATAAAGAGTGCGGTTCGTGAAGATAAAGTAAGAGGGGAGCTGTTTTTTCAGCGCGATCTCCGAGCGGAGCTTTCTGAGTCTCTCGTAGAGTTCCTTCCCGGCCTCGTCAAGCCTCGCGGCGTAGTCGATCCCCCTGTTTCTCCCGAGCGCCGTCCTTCCCCTGCGGGTGTGTCTCTCCAGTTCACGGACCACAGCGTCCCAGCCCTCATCCTGATAGAAGAGAAAGAGCTTGCCAACAGAGACCGACAGGAACTCATAGATAGCTCCCTTCTCCTGCTCCATCTCTATAAAGTCCTCCGCGAAGTCCGCGTCGGCGCCGGTTCCGTTTAAAATCCCCTTTGAAGATCCGCCGGCATCTTCTTCCCAGTCGGTCTCCACTTCCCACTCCTTGTCCTCTTCTAGCAGTTCGAGAACAGCGCTTCTGAACACTTTGTAATTCATTTTTCTCCTTTCCCAGGCAGATCCGCAGCGCGAATAACCTGCTTTTGGGGATTCGGAAAATGATCAAAAGACAGACTCCCGCACCGTATTGCCTGTGCACAATATAAAATTTAAAAATACGGGAACTATAACCGCAGAAGAACTCCGCAGTCCGCCGGAAGAATTCCGGTACATTCATATTACGAGGAAAACAGAGGGAATGCAAATCCTTTTTTGCATTCCCTCTGTCTCAGCATTCATCTGACACGCCCTGGACCAGGCTGTCGTCACTTCTTCTGTTTCGCGACCGCGCCCGCGATCTTCGCCGCGAGCTCCGCGTTGTTGATAAGGAAGGCTTTCTGGGACTCCACGCTGTCGGGACCCAGGTATTCCTTGATTCTGCCCATCATGTAGCCTGTGATGGCCTTGCCCATGACGTGGTTTTTCCTGACGTCCTCCATAGCCTCGTCCACTGCTTTCCTGGTCTTTACCGGATCGAGCTCATATTCCTTAGGCACGGGGTTTACTACCAGCACGCCGCCCGGTATGTCCATGACCTCCTTGATGTGCATGACTTCCGCCAGCTCCTCCGGGGTATCCATGCGGTAGGTGAGGCGGAATCCGCTGCCGCGCACCATGTACTCGGGCATTCTGTCCGTACCGTAACCGACCACGGGAACGCCTGCTGTCTCGAGGTATTCCATGGTGAGCGAGAGGTCCAGAATAGGCTTTGTTCCGGAACATACCACCATGACCCTGTTCCTGGCAAGGGACTCCAGATCTGTGGAGATGTCCATAGTCTTCTCAGCTCCGATCTGCGCGCCTCCGATCCCGCTTCCGCTGGCTACAGGCAGCCCTACCATTTGCGCCGTCTTGACCGCCGCCGCGATCGTCATGACGCCGTCCTGCTTCTTAGCCAGCAGGATCGGAATGTCCCTCGCGGAAGCCTTGAAGATCGATCCCCTCTTCTGTTCGAGATAAAGGATCTCTTCATCTGTCAGCCCCACATGGATCTGTCCGTTCAAAATACAGGCGAAGGCAGGTACCGCTCCGTTCTCTCTGACGACGTTCCTCATGCGGTACGCGAACTCGGCGATCCCGGGATAGATCATGCCGCCGAAAGTCGCCGCGCTCTCGATGACGACCACAGGTCTGCCTTCCTTCATGGCGCCCGCCACCTCTTCGGAGAACACGATGTAGTCGTCCTTCCCGCTTCTGAACTCCACTTCGCGCCTCTCAGCGTCATCCGGCGTATCAGTCGCTATGGCCTCCTCGTGGACTGTAGAGAACATATCCACGAAATCCATCCAGGCCTCGATATCATATCTGATATCGGGAGAAGCCACAAGCTCGCCCTCCGCGTCGAGCAGATAGCTGGAGGCCGGCTCAGGCACGCTGTCCTGCGCGGAATCATCATCCTCGTGCCAGTCGTTGTCCGCGAAGCGCTCAGTCTCGATGCCGACCCATCCGTTCGCGAAGACATAGAGGCTGCTGACCCACTCGCGGGTCCCCGTCAGAACGCTCTCTATGCTGTAGGTCATCTCCTCATCTTTAAGGAAAAAGCCCTGGATATTCTGCTGTACATCTTCCCGGGTCAGGCCCATCCGGCTGCTGTGAGAGGTCCTGCACGCCAATGTGGCTCCGCTCAAAACGACATATTCCCCGCCGTCGACAAATCCGCAGATCTGCTCAAAGAAAGCGCGGTCCTCCAAAAGCGTCAGAAAGATCTCCGCGGGAATATAGGATGTGTCCCCGTTCTCCGCTGTCCAGGCCGCGAACTGCTCCTGTGTATCGATCGAAGCCAGACTCATCAGTTCTTCCGCGGTGAAGGGAGACTCCACAATGTCGATCTTCCCGAACCTGCTGTAAAAATCAGATGTGATCATCCCCATAACCATACCCTCCTTGCTCATATACATGATCGTATGCTTAATTATACCATACTCCCGTCTGCCGCTTTGGATTATTTACACCGGCCTTATGACTGATGACGCAAAAAAACGGATGAAAACCCGCCTTGGGTTCTCATCCGTTGCCTCCGTTATCCGGTCTTATTCCTCTGTCTTCTCCTCTGCAGCTTCCTCTGCCGTCTCCTCTGTAGAGATCACGGTATCACAGACGCCGTCTCCGTCGGTATCGATCAGGACCTTGTCAGCTTTCCCGTCATCATCTGTATCGACAGCTACTGCGTCGATCTTGCCGTCTTTGTCAAGGTCTACATAGACCGCGTCGGCCTTTCCGTCACCGTCGAGATCCGCAGTTTCCACTCCCTGGCCCAGGACAACCTTGTCCTCTTCAGCGATCTCGCTCTTTACGACCTCTTCTTCAGCGGGCTCAGCTGCCTCTGCCTCTTCCTCAGCGGGCGCCTCAACTTCGTCCTCAAAAGTGTCTTCGTCTTCGAAGTCCTCGTCGAACTCATCAATATCATATGCGTCTTCATCAGCGCGTTTCTTCAGGTAATACGCCGCGCCTGCAGCTGCTGCCGCAGTGACTGCTGCTACGATCAGTTTTCCAAAAAGTCTCATAATCCATTCCTCCATATTCAAATCTGTTAACAGTGCCCTTGTATTTGTAATTGTACACTTATTTTGAGAAATGCACATTACCGATTTATGAATTTTGTGTAAAATCCTATGAACAATTTGTTCGAAGCGGCGTTCACAGTTTCATATAAGCCCGCGAGATCCACTCGAACTCCTTGGGATCAAGTATAGGCTCAACTGTGAAGTCATCCCCCTGGACGTGACACCGGTAGATATACTGTCCGTCTGTTTTTATCTCATCGTTCTCGACAACGCAGCTGACGACATAGTGCCTGTTCTCGATATCGAACTCGTCCACTACAGCCATCTCCACGTCTCTTCCGTCCCGAGCCGTGACATGAAAGGTCACATATTCTCCGCTTTCATAAGCCGGCGTATTATTCTCCATACTGCTGTCTCCTCGCTGATTACTGTCTTTACGGTGTATCAGGCACTCCTGCCATATTAAACTCACCGGGGGCTATGATCTTCATTGCCCGGTGAAGATTGTCGATCTCCACTCTTTTAAAGACGCCTCCGTACTCCCCGTCTCTGGTCCAGTTGACCGGCTCGTCCGACTCAAGTACAAGATGCGATGTTTTGAACCGGTAAACCATGTCCGAGGAGTCTGTCAAGTGGCTGACATACTGCAAAATATCGTTGAGTTCAAGGATATTGGCGGGCATTTTGATCAGCGTCACCTCAAAGAGGCCGTCGTTCATATCCACCTCGCTCCCTGTTATATCCGGGAATCCTCCCACGGACTTGGAATTGGTGATCATTCCAAAGACAAAATTGTCTGTCACCGAGAACTCGTCGGACTCAACATGAAAGCGGTAAGTGCGCGCCTTGCCCAGGTCCATCATACCTTGCAGGACGTAAGCCAGATGACCCAGCTGGTTCTTGAGGTCCTGGGGCGTCTGGTAAGAGGTCTCCGTGAATATGCCGAAGGCTGCCACATAAGTGAAATAGGTTTCTTTGTTAAAGAGGCCCAGATCGCACTCATAGGGTTTCCCGTAAGCGACCACCCTGGCGGCCGCCTTCATATCCGAAGGAATCCCCAGGCTCGCCGCGAAATCATTGGTTGTCCCCGCCGGTATGTATCCGATAGGCACAAAGGGCTTGTCAGGATGTTCCATCATGCCGCTGACCACTTCGTCGAGGGTGCCGTCTCCGCCCGCGCACACCACATACAGATAGTCTTCTTTCCTGGTCCTTACAAGGTTTCTCGCGTCTCCCCTGCATCTTGTGGGATAGCATGTGACCACATAATCTTTCCTTGATAAGATCTCCAGAATGTCCACCAGATCTGTCCGGATCTGGGATCTTCCCGATACCGGGTTGAATATAAAGAGTACTTTTTTCCAGGAACTGTCATTTCCGTAGTTCTTATTTCTGCTCTTATCATTCTTCGAAAGAGTACTCATCTTCTTGTCCTCCGCGTCTGTATCTGTCTGTCATTTCTTCTATTTTCAGTTCAAGCAGATCAAAGAGCCGGCCCAGATAGCGCATTGCGGGCTCCGTGGCGATGGCAAACAGAACGAACAGCATGATGCATTCTGTCGATATATGCCTGATCGAGAACAGCCAGTTGAAGAAATAGGCAAAAAAGCATAGTCCGACAATGCACCCCAGGATAACCGACCAGCGGTATTTGTTCAAAGGAGTGCTGATCCGGAACAGGATCATAAATCCTACGATAGCCAGCAGGAATGTAGCCGCGACAGAGATGTCCACCTCCGCTACATTGAACGTACTGCCGAAAACCACCAGCGCCGCGATGGCGAAGAAATCTGTCAGGGCAGCCGGCATCGCGTTGAACACGACTTTGCGCAGGAAATTCCCTTCTATCCTCCGGTGATTGGCTTCCATTGCCAGGAAAAATGCCGGAATTCCGATATTGAACATGCTGATCAAAGAGATCTGCGAGGGCTGCAGAGGATAGACCAGTACATTGATGATCGAGAACACAGACAGCAGCAGGGAGAAAATATTCTTGACCAGGAACAGTGTCGCTGAGCGCTCCACGTTGTTGATGATCCTGCGTCCCTCGTTCACGATCTGCGGCATGTGGGCGAAATCGGAGTCCAGAAGGACCACCTGAGCGGCCTGTACAGCCGCGTCGGATCCCGCCGCCATAGCGATGCTGCAGTCCGCGCTCTTCATCGCGAGGATATCGTTTACGCCGTCTCCGGTCATCGCAACCGTGCGGCCTTCAGCCTGCAAGGCCTTGACTATCTTCTGCTTCTGCTCCGGCGTAACTCTCCCAAACACTGTATATTTACGTACAGCCTCGGCAATTTCCTCGTCATTTCCGAGCCAGGATGCGTCAACATAACTCTCCGCGTTCTCGATGCC